>SDBV01002939.1_pt1 | contig 25439 bp, 42 predicted proteins | sample 2277081 | NCBI WGS metagenome assembly SDBV01 (sample SAMN10402039, study PRJNA504765) | marine sediment metagenome | isolation source: marine sediment core GS10_PC15, 223 cmbsf | place: Arctic Ocean: Southern Knipovich Ridge | collected 2010 | reverse complement strand
CTTTGGAACATTGATAATTCCATTTACTGATAATTTTTCTTGCGGAATTGTCCCAATACCAACATCACCGGCAAAATAAGCATTGCCAGCTTCGTCGACCCAATAATTTTCTATTGCTCCCAATAATCCGCCGTATAATTTTCCTGTATGTGCTGCTCCTATTGTAGCTTTAATTACAGGTTCTGCCGATGTCGCATTCATTAGTCCCGATATCACAGCTGAAGGTGGTGAAGTAATATTGGATGCAACAAATAGGCGAAAATCTCTCAAATAAGCTAAATTATTAGCATCCCTCTTGATATAAAATATTCCTCCCGTAGAGGGATGCTCTATTTTCATTCCAGGCGAAGTACCAAAAATATTATCATCAATAATTATTATATTCGCATTATCTTCATCATACATTCGATATGTATTATCATCTCTATCAAAAACCTGCCTCTTATAATGCCCGGGCAATCCCGAATCTGTTTGTATCCGGCGGGCTGTTATTTCATCAGTTGTGCGTTTCCAGTTTTTCCGCCTTAAATTAATATTGCCAACCTGCGATACATTCTCTTTGCGTTTCACATTTTCCGATTCATCATAAAGTCGTTTCGACATCTGAGGAACAATCGAATCAGCAAGTGATAAATTGTATTTAAATGGTCTGCTTATGCTGCGAGATAATTCAATGATTCGAGTTGTAACCGTTATATTAAGGTCGCTGTCAGTAATTGTGAGGTTATCGCCGACTTTCAAATCATAATTACCATCTTTCATATAACGCCAGTCCGGGTCGACTGCATAATTCACATGAGGATTAGTATTAGCGTCGAGATAAGCCTGCGCCTTCGTTTGCAGGAGTGATTCCGCAGTCGTTATATAGCTTGTCGGCATAGTAATATCAGTTATTACAAACAGATCATCTTTCCTTTGATGTAAGGTTGCGCTGGGGAGCACATCTGTATATTCATCCTGATATGGCATTATTGTAATGGTATCGGTTGTCGAAACATAACCGGCTATCTCAAATTCATAACCTGCCAAGTCGCCTGTTGAGAATCGAAGTTTAGGTGAAATCCCGCCAAGAAGATAATTATTGATATTGAAATCTATTCCGGTCGCTTCCAATGTCGTATAAGTGTTCATGGTGGCAACTGAGGTAACAGTATTCACACGGTGCGGATAAACATCATCAAAGATTTTTGTATGTTCGATCGTGCCGTAAAGGGTAACATTGCTTTCAAGATAAGGAACTGAACCGGCGCCTGTCTTGAATTTCAATCGCCTTGCAAAGTTCCGATAATTATTGCCAAGATTGCGCTCTGAGCCGAATGCTATTAATCTTGTAATGATATTTTTTGAGTCAACAGTCCGGCGTGTAATACCACGCAACCCATCGTAATAAGATACGGTCGGCAATCCGGATGATGTTCCCACCGAATCGGTAAATTTGATTTCCTTTGTGGCAAAATAATATTCACCGCTAAATATAGTTGTTAATCTTTGAATGACTGACATGCAGGTTTCAGAATTGAAATGTATTAATTTTGTGTCGGTATCTGATTGGTCGGTTGTGCCACGACTCCACCCGGAATCGATACGATTCATATTAGCGACCAGGAGGTCGAGAACATCGTCAACATCCGCCATTAAGTCAAATTCACCCTCCGCATTTGTATAATCGTATATTTCATAATCCTCACCGTTTTCCATTATGTCGACATCAATGGTAACATCAGTTGCGCTATTGCGAGCCGTTATCAAAGCGTAGGTATTATCAGTAGTATTCTTTACTTGTTTCCCGACATCACCGGCTACAAAATTAGCGCCGGTATTAACAAGATGATCGGTTGATGTGGAGGTTGCCGAGCCTGATGAATCCACAACCGTAAATATGAATTGTGTTTTTGCAAGCTCATAATAGAGACTTTCAAATATAACATTATACTCGAAATTAGTTGGCGACCTCTTAACGATAGACGGCAAATTATTGACATAGTAATTATTAGAGTCAACAATTATATAATCGCCGATAGCAATATCAACAATATCATGTGAAGGGAATGTACAGCGTACAATATCCTCACCGAGAAGTCTTTGCATAAGACGTGTGCGCTCGTCTATTTCAACAGTAGCATTGACTGAACCGCCTCTGTATATATCAAGTTCCATATAGCATCTTTCTATTTTGTTGTTCTGTTTCTTTATTACTTATATCATTTCTTATTTCTTGCGTTAATTGTATGGCAGGGCGCATATCTTCAATGCCATATTTAATTCCAAAGGGGCTTAATATTTGCCTATAAACTTTAGTATGTAAATTATCAAAACCATTAGACAGATTAATAGTTTTATCATTTACTATGAATTTCCGCTGGGGGGCGAGATTATCAATTGATAAATCATATTCCACACAAGCATTGCCAAGTTCTAATATTCCTTTAATATTGCGATTGTTTTTGAAGTCTATTTTGCTTGTTTTTACTTCCCCAAATAACCATATCAATAAATCAAAGAAATGTATCCCGATATTCATTGCCAGTCCGCCTGACATATTGTCATTGCCCTTCCATGAATTCAGATACCAATTGCCTCGTGGTGTGTGGTATATTACCTGAACATGATTTGTATCATTTATGTTTGCCCTGAGTTTCAGAATATCAGGATGATATCTCAATTGAATCATTGGATACAGCTTCTTACCAGTTTTATTTTCTTGCCATAATAATCTATCTAAATTATATATTTCATTAGTAATTGGTTTCTCACAGATCACATTATAGCCATGATGCATCGCCTCGCAACAATGCATACAATGCAAATAATTTGGTGAGCAAATTGAAACATAATCAATGATATCTTTCAAACATTCAAAACATTCAATTGTATTTCTGAAATACTGCGCCTCCGGAAAATACGAATCCACAATACCTATTGAATCGCAAGGATCAATAATAGCCACAAGATTATTACCTGTCTCTTTAATAGCTTTAATGTGGCGAGGTGCGATAAATCCGGCAGCTCCTATAATCGCAAAATTTATTTTATTGCCTTCCCTCATTATTATATTCTCCTTAACTATTAACAGTAACAGTACATCCACGACCTTCAAGATTTCCTTTAGCTGTCAATCCACCGGCATCCGGTATAGCATTTGTCCCACCGCTTAAATCGATTATTGCGTTGGTGACGCTTGCATCATCCAAGTCTTCGAGTATATCGCTTATCTGGTCAACACTTGTAACAGCACAGCCCTCTATAGAAAAGGCTTTGATTGTTGCCGGCATGACCGTGCCCGTGTAAGTTGATATACCACTATCCTTACAATTGAATGTTACGATACTTGTGGCGTTATCAGTAATATCTTTAATCTCACCAGTTATTGCCAAGCCTTCTAATGCCAGAGTTGTTAAGTTCACTAATGCGCTCGCATCCGATAGTGTTCCCGTAACCTGAGTTTTAAATAAATCAAGTATAGCCAAACTTACTGGTAAATCTGATAAATCCCCTGTTATTGCCATAGTGGTATTGGCAAAATCAGTTGAAAAAGTTGTAAGGCTTGTAAGTTTCGTTAATGAAGAAAGTGCGCCCACTATTGCCGTTCTGCCGATAGCGACATAAACTAAACTTGTTAAATCTGCGAGTAAAGATAAATTACCACTAATGGAGTTCGTTTTATATAATTTAAGATTAACTAAGGACGACATATGTTTTAAAGAAGCTATATCACCCGTAATGCCCGTATTATACAATTCAAGCGATTCCAGACTATTGAGTTTTCCTATTGCTCTTATATCACCTGAAACCGTTCCCTGGTCTGCTGAAAATTCAAAGAATGTCAACTCGTGCAGATTTTTCATAACAACTATTCTATACGTTCCGGCTACTGTATAAGTGTGTGCAAACTCTGTTTCTGTTGCGGCTGCTTTTTCAGTCGAACTGCCATCGCCCCAGTAAACAAGTATTGTATTACTGCCTGCAGAGAATTTCATTTTTAATTCAGTAGGGCTTGATTGGTCAGTTGTAAATTGCACGGTTACCGGATAAGGTTCACGCAGCTTAACAGTGAACCTGCCGACAAGTTTATTTGCATTCCACTTTGGTGGTATTACCATAGCGCCATCCCGGAAATAGACATAATGAATATCGTCTAAAGATGTATGCTTAAATGTATGCAATCCCGTACTACTCAGCATATTCTCAAAATTATCTTTGTATTGCAGAAAAGTAGCCTTTGAATCCGCCACCATAAAACATTTTAAAGTAATATCACGTGCCTTGAATCGTATATCATCCGCATCGGTAAAGGGTTGTGAACCGTCTTTATCATCCCACACGTATTCGGTTATATCTTTCCGGGTAAGCATATCATAAACGCCACGTGTTTTTTCAATACGAATACCATAAACAGATTTCAAGTCATTGCCGTCAATTTCATATCCCATAATATCACTCCTTATTAACCGTTGCCGGTAGCTCTCATCATTGAAGTATCATTTAAGTTTAAATTCAATCCACCATATTTTAATTCAACATGTATTAATGCTAATATATGTTTCATATTCTCAAGATTGGCCGTGTGTTCTGTTATTTCATTCTTTACTATCACCACAACTGTCTTTTGCATTGACTTGCCCTTATCCTCTTCAGTTTGTGGCTCATTTATTTAAAACTATGATCCATAATAAACTTTGTGGTTATTCCCTTGTCCACAATTTTAGTTTGTTCCCGAAGCTCTTAGCATTGAATTATCATTTAAAGTTAAATCCAACCCGCCATATTTTAATGCTACATGTATCAATGTAAGTTTATGGCTCATATTCTCAAGATTGGCTGTATGTTCCGATATGAGTTCTGTATTATCGGCTGTTCTTATATTCGCATTGAGATTATTAATAGCATTATTGAGTATATCCATATTAATAGGTTTAATCTCTTTGAGTACGTTCCAAGTTCCTTTTGTATAGCCCGTAGTATCCCATGCCGTATGCATAATTTCATTTAATTTGACATTTTGCGCACCGGTTATGCTGTCTATTCTCTTTAAATGATAAATAGAATCAATAATACGGTCATTAATATCTGTTAATCGTCCGCCGAATATCCAACTGTTATCAAGTTTTTGCAGATTGCTCGTCTTTTGTGAGATTGCCAATAAATGATGATTTACCAAATCAAGCGATTCCTGAGAAGTAAGCATACGGTCTCTGATTTGCCGGACATCGATACGCATAGCTCCGAGTTGTCCTGCGAGCACTCCGGCTGTTCTCTCGGTAATACCTTTAATAGCTCCCCTCATTCCTGTTTTCGCAGTAGCATCGCCGGCATCGGTATCAAATAGACTAATGCCTATTTCTTCAAAGAATCTTTTCATACCCTCGAATGCATCCTCTATTGATTCCGCTATTCCCGGAACAGCACCATCGCCTCCTAAAACTGGCTTTCCAGTTCGTTTTGTTCCCAGCCACATATCCTTTAATTCATCAACCTCTTCAGCAGTCAACCCACCTTCTGATAATTCAGCAAACTTGTCATAGAACGGGTCTAATAATCTCATTAATGTTCTGGTTTCGAAGGCGTGTATTAATGCATTGCGCATCAAATCTTCAAAGCTGTCTGCGAATACCTGCGCCGAATCCAAGCCCTGCATGAGACCATCAGTAATAGCGGATGCAATTGATTCGGTTGTTGTTCCGGTCAGCATTTCATTATATTCATCCATCAGATTTCGCAGACCGGTTTGTGCCTGCATATATTCTTCTATTGTCTTAAATTCTGTGCGTTCAACAAATGCTTTATATCGAGAAATAGCTTTTTCATAAGCTGCTATAGTATTATTTAAAAACTCAAGTTCGATTCTAATACCACTTACAGCGTCATAACCTTTTTGAGCAAATGATTCCATATCTTTCTTTGTTTCTGATTTCCTGAAGAAACTAAAGATTTTTTCAAGTAAATTTACGGTACTTGATATTTCCTGAGCGACATTACCTGTTGCAGCGGCTTCGACCATTCCAGCTATATCTCTTGCCATCATTCCAACTGCTTGTGCAGATGCGCCGAGTTTACTATCAAAAATACTGATAAGATTCCCCATTGATACCAAGGCATCCGATATGTCATTTATTGATTCTAATCGTATATTAGATGTTTTCACTATTGCTTCGTCAATTTTGCCCTGCCAATACAGATACAATTCTACATTATCTACAAATTTATCTCTTTCAATCTCCAATAATTTAATATGTGATTCTATTGTTTTAATATTCATATTTTGAATATTCTTGGCTAATAATTTTTGTTGTTTTTCTGTTAATTTAAGCGCATTTTCTCTAAGTCTCCTTAATTGTTCTTCCCGTTTCTCAAGTTCATCAATAAGACCCCTTTCAAAATTAGTACGTTCATCGTATAATTCCATTTCATCTTCGATAGATTCGATTTCATCCTCTAACATGTCTTCATTGTTACTTATTTTCCATTCTCTATACTCTTCATCGAGTTTCATTCTTTCTATTATTTGTTTTTCAAGTAATTCAAGTTCTTTTTTGTCATCCTCTTCGGTAACCATCGCATGAACTGATCTTCTAAAAGCGAGGCTTTTCGCTTCTTTTTCTAATGCTAATGCCCGGTCAAGTTGGTTTTTATGGAGAATCTTTGTTGTATCTTCGGCTAATTGTCTGTCACTTTCTAATATTTCTTCATTTCTTTTGGCCAACACATCTTTAATAAATGACTTTCTTGTCTCCCCATCATAAACTGGTTTTCTTTCTATCGTGCCCGTGATTTTCCCCATTGCTTCGTCTATTAAATCATTAAATATTTTCCATCTTGTTGTCATATCTTTAGTGTCAAACATTGCTTTAAATCTAAAATCAAGCCCCTCAATTTCTATACCAACTTCTTTTGCTGCTTTTTCTATTTCTTTTAATTTTTTCTTTAAATCAACATTTTCTAATCTAACACCTGGAGGTGTAATTACTTTTTCAAAGAATGGCTTTCCCTTATAGGCAAGTGTCTCTTTACCCAATAATTTTTCCCAACGCTCTCTTATTTTTGCCTGATCTCCTGTATCTCTCTGTCTTTTTATCATTTCCCTTTGTTGCTTATCAATTGCTCCCATGATATTCAGCACAGCACCGAGTTCAGTATTAACCCAGTTAAGAATCCAGTCGCCCAGTGGTTTTAAAATTGCCTTTGTATTATTAGAGAATAGTTTCCACTTATTCTCGGTTGATTCCATCATTATTGTAAAGGCATCATTCATGACATTTGTTGTTTCCGTCATTTCTTTCATTGTGCCGGCGAAACGCCCGCCTTCATCTGTGGCTATTGACAGAATAGAAGTTAATCCCCTTATATTGCCAAACAATTTAGCCAGCGCATCTTTATTGTCTTTTGTTGCTTCTAATAATTCAACAAGGAAATTCTGGAAACCAACTTCTCGAACACGCTTCATGCTTAATTCTATATTAAACATATTCTTTGCAAAATCCACAGCCTCGTCTTGGGGATCGGATAAAGCTGTTAATAATCCCCTGATGCCTGTTATTGCTATCGGCGTTGGTAATGTTTTCACGGATTCAGCAAGCATAGCCATCATTTCTACAAAGGTTAATCCAAGCGATTCGGCAAGCTTAGCAATTGTCCCTAAGTCGGGGCCGAACTCTCGAAGTGTTGTCTTGCCAAGCCGAACTGTTGTAAACAGTTTATCTGCAATATTCTCAGCACTTCCGGCAGCTTCGCCGAATGCATTCATAATAGTTGTCATGGCATCCGCAGCCACAAAGGTATCTGTTACGGCAGCCACAGCCAATCTTGCGGATACCTCCAGAGCTTCCATACCCTGCGCTCCGGTATGTCCAGCTGATGCAATCTGATATAACGCCCTGGTTAATACGAGGGCACTCTCAGGCACTTCCTTTGATAAATCAATTACAACTTGTGATATACCTTCAAAATTCTCTTTTACTTCATCAGATATTGTTGCAACTTCCAACATGGATTGCTCAAATTCTTTTGAGAAATTGTAAGCCGCCTTCGTAACTTTGGCAAATGCAATGACCGCCGAGATACCAATCGCAGCAAATACATCCATTTTAGTAATAGACCTGGTCAATCCTGCCAGAATACCTTTAGATTTTGTCGAGCCTTTTTGCAATCCGGCTGTATCTATTCCGGTCTTGTAATATAATCCTCTGTCACCACGTATATTAAGAGCCATTATCTTTCTCCATGGGGAACATTATTTCATGCCCATCGCAATTTTCAATACAATCGCAGCAATCCTTGCAATAACGATCACATGTTTCATGTTTACGCATTTCTTTAATCTGCATATTAATAAACTCATTATATCCCGGAGTTATGGAGTCCATATTTATTTCCATTATGCGCTCCTTTTCCTTAGTATACCGCTATGCTTTAAATGCTTTTTACATTCAGGGGATCGCCATATATCCCAGCGTAACGGCAACCGATTTTTATTGAGTTGTATTCCAGCATTAGTATAATCGCCTGCCTTCTGATAATTGCCCTCTTCAAAACTCATGATAGCAAGATAATTTAATATTTCCGGCATAATCACTTCGGTATTGGTTGAGCAGAGTTGCTCAAAGGGTTCGGCATCCTGCTTATAAAGTAGATAAGCCTCTTCAAATAGTTCCCGTGCCCGTTCCTTTTTCTTTATCTGTAGATAATATTGTCCGAGAATCAAATATAATGATATTAACTTATCGCTATACCTCTTTGATTCTTTCAAAGTCCGCTCCGCACCTTTGCCGTCTCCAGTCGCCGTATACGCTGCGACAAGATTAGCAAAGACTTCCAAATAAGCATACCAGCCTTTGTGATAATCCACTTCACGCATTAATAAAATCCACTCCTCGCCGAGTTTTATAACATTCTTATAATCATTGCAGGCATAATATGTCTTGATCAAATGAGTTAAGACGTGCAAATCTTCGGGATGTTTGTCATATTCAGCTTCGAGCATCGGCAGAGTACGCTCTTTTTTCTGCAAGAATAAATCTGCTCGCTGGAATAAATATCCATAATGATTAAAGACAACCTTGTCTTGAAAGAGATAAGGCGGATTACATATAGGTTTATTGTGTATTGCGAAATCATAAAGAGGTTTGCCGGTAGTCATGCTAATGCCATTTTTCTTTTTAATCCCACCTATATCACTATTTGGATTCACTTCACGTTTTCCATAATCAGGTTCTATATAACCGCTCAACTTATTTGTATCAATAATAGGTTTACTGTCAAATTTCACAAACTCCTTAGAAAATTTACATCCTGGTTTATTCTTAAATATTCTCGCCTGAATAACCTCTGCGAACTCATTCGTTTGCAAAGCATAATAATTATGTAACTTTACGAATATTGTATTGCTTTCGTCATATCTTGGATTTAATAAAGAATCCGCTAATAGATATAAGCTCTCCTGCTTGAGTTCTTCATCGGCGTCAAGTATAAGAATCTGCTCACCTTGAGCCATGGCAATTCCATAATTCCGAGCTACCGAGAAATCCCATGGAATGAACTCTTTAATATGTACCTTAGGGGTAAATTTCTTGGCAATATTCACCGTCTTATCAGTCGAGCCGGTATCAATTATGATTAGCTCTGTCAATGATTTAAGACTATCATCATCTTTCATATTAATAATAGGCAGGAATGAATCAAGACACCGCTGGAGATTAGCCTCTTCGTCTTTTACGATCATGCATATTGATACTTTATATTTATATTTCATTATTTAATTAACTCCATATATTCTTCTGTTGTGCAATCTTTACACATCAGCTCATGTTTTCTGCATTTCTCAGTGCTAAAGTAAGTAGGATGAATATTGCATATATAGCAATCATTGTCATATCCATGCGTAGGACACCATGACTCCCATGCCTGCATTGCATATTCAGGTTCAAAAAGCATTATTTTTTCTTTACAATCACACATTTTAAATTCCCTTTCATGTTATTAAATCCCTTATTTGTGATATGTCAGTTATTTCCTTGCTATCAGTTTCCTTCTCTTTTTCATATTTGGGAATTGAAATCATCAACATTGTCAAATTCTGCCAACTATGCTTCCAAAGAATGTCGCCCCATGAGAGTCTAAAATACTTGATCAACCCTCCGATGAGTTCCCACCAGTTGACAAGGGTTGTCTCTTCGCCTCGACCAGATTCATCCTTTTTATCGAGACGAAAGATGCCAAAAAATCCGTTACCCCCATTTGTAACAAGGCTATTTGAACCAATTGAACCAGCTCATTTGATGATATATTCCTGTCTAAAAATCGTTTCAATAACCATTTCCGCATTATTAAATAAGGATTGGATATTTTCCTGTTAAGAATAGCCAATGTAACTATTTCAAGCATCTTATCTTTATTGGCTATTATATTCTTTAAACCTGTCTCAAATAAATCCTCATTATCTAAATCTTCAATGTTGCCCATTGTCAATATGATTTTTGATATATTGAATAATGAACCGAGTTTAATGGGATAAATAGTGAGTGTGCGGATTTTAGGTAGGATTTTAAGACGGTGAAGTATTGACGGATGGTCGACTGTTATGTCGAAATCGATTCCCTTTTGTAATAAAGCGTTAATAACCTTAGGAGCGATTATCTCCTCTTCTGTTTTCCCTTCACTAACTTCTTTTTCCGGTTTATCTAATACGGCTTGCTTAGACATAATCTCCCCTTTTGTAATTGTTTATTTTGTTTTTGTAAAATGATGATACCGATAAGGCGGTTTTTTAACTTCTTTTTTTACCTCTTTCTTCTCTTCAGATTCTTTTTTTTTCTTTTCATCTTTCATAATATTCACCTATCTTTCATCGTCAGGCAATAATGCCCTTGCGTCGACTCGTATTTCCCAGTCACTATCTACAGAAGTTATAATATGTTTTGCCAATCTACTCCATTCATTATTGTGGAATTTATTTAGATTTCTTGTGATTCTTATTTTTTTCATAATATTCCTTTTTGTAACGAGGCTTCTGTCTCATAACAAAAGCCCCATTATATTTATGCTGACGTAAATACCCAAGGCGGAATCTTCGTCGAACTTGATGGCATTAGAATATCACACGTAAATTCTAAAGTCCCGGTTTCAGCCTTTCCAAATCTTAAGTTTCCACCCGCTCTTACATTGACACGTGGAACTGCAAGCGTAAAGGTTTTTCCGTTTATTTCCTTTGAAACTGCCTTTATTTGCAATTCATTAACCACAATGGCGGTTGTTGACGCACTATAAACACCGGCAGCAGCAGTGCCGCCGAACGCATACAAGAGCGTCTGTGTACCCATGTCACGCAGAGAAAACACAACAGATTTTTTACTTGTACCAAGCATTTGGATATCAGGTGCATCCTCCTCTTCGATATAATGATCGGTCACATCGGGGGGTTCGATGACAAAATTTGCGCTGTCAGGCACAACATTACCGATAGTTGAAAAACTGGCAGCTGATGTCATCATGTGTTTTCCCACTGGAATGGAGGCAAATTGTAAATAGTCCAATCCGATAAGTCTTACTTCACTTCTTTTATCACCCATATCATTTCACCTCTTTCTTATGGTGCTTTAAATTGTATCATATAATTAATTCTTATTGATGAATAACTTGTGCCAGCCTGATCAATATCTTCAAAAACACTTTGGCTCACTATCTCAAGATGCAAATATTCAGCAGATGATGCATAAGCCTCTAAAACAGCCAATACAGCCGCTGTCATTGTATCGAGATTAGAGTCGTCAGGAATGCCGGGATTAATATCTTTGACAAAACAGTTTACAATTATTGTACCGTCCTGCACATCGATATCAGTCCCACCGGCAATCAGCAAATTAAGAATAACTATATCACGTTTAATTGAATCAACAGGTCTTGCATTTCGATATACCCTGCCGTCAAGTGTAGTTGTTACCGAACCTACATTGACAACCGGGAATATTAAATCCATTACATCAAAGGTTGATTTCATGTGAATGCAATCCCCAGTTCAGCTTTCATGAATGTCATCAGTTCTTCACATTTAAGAGAACTTCCTGTTATAACATCATAATGTTTTGATTCAACAGCAGCGGCATATTCCATGCCAGCCACTATAACAAGAACCATTCCAGTGGGAAATTCCCTTGCAAGGTCTTGAATTATTTTCTTACCTTCATCCCTGCCCTTTCCCGTTGCCTTGACACGCTTTTTTTTATGACCGGCACTGCCGAAAGTTGAAACAGTTGCAACACCTCTGCCAAAGTTCTCTTTTCGTACAACACCATCAAAAATAATAGCGTATCCAATCGAGCTTGTAAGATTGCCGGTTTGATCTTCATATCCATGCCACTGTTTAGCGAAGTTCACACATTCAATACCGATATATGATAATACATCAAACATTTCTGCTTGTTTACGCATCATAAATGAATCAATATCTCTGCTTATATCCTTCATGGTAAACTGTGGAATAAGACCTAATCCTGGCATTTAATCTCCACGTGTTTTTGATGATTAAACAACTGAACAATGATATGCCGTGCTGAGAAGAAAGACAGCTTCGCATCTTTAGGTACGCTGTCCGATCCAGTAAATAACGGTGTGTAGACATTCCAGTTATAATTCAAAACTGCCCCACCTTCTCCAGTAACATATCGGTTACTTGCCGGTTGTATATCACAAGTTATCGTTAATGTATTTGTCGTGCCGGGAGTCCATAAACCAACCGTATTATATGTCCCGGCACTTAACCATGATAGTGTCGCCGTATGTGGATATTTGCTAATCATATTCTATCACCATACAGCAGGATTTGTAATGGCATCGCCTATTCCCGGAGTCGTTATCGTATCATCAGACGGTAATTCACCCCACTTGCGCAGGATTTCCCGCCTTAATGACATTAACGCTTTCTTGGAATAATCAATAAACCTTGAGCCTTCTTTGAAAGTCGGATGCGAAGTCAATATGAGATATATATCAGCAGCTGCCATTTCAACAGCTTTTTGACCTGCTGTCGTATAATCAGCCGCATAATTTACACTTCTGTCCGTTAAGGCTTTCATGAGTAAATTATCATTCTCATATTCCAGCATCGACTGTAATGCCTCAAGGTTCGTCATATCATCAAATCCTTACGCCCATGTGGAAGTGTGTAATGTGTACATATTCCAACAGTCATCCACGGTATGCCATGAAGGAAACGCATTTGTAATGCCGAGCGTCCATTCTGTAATGGGATTCACTTCTGAGAACTTCTGAATCAAAACACCGTCCCTCTTGGTCTGAATTGCCTGTTTAGGCGGATTGGTTTCGTCTGCTATCGGGCCAAAGAACATATCGCCAAGATTCAAATCAGGAGTGAATAACACATGACCTGTAACCCATGGGGTTACTGCTGTCTGTGCATTATCTCGATCTTCGGCAAGTAAAGATTGCTCAACAACAATAATCTGCGGCAATTCCTGACCTGCCAGCATCGCATTAGCAACTGCCCTTGTGGGAGCGAGAGTTACTTTCGTTCCACCGACCATATAACCAAGACAGTAATTCTGAACTTGTGTCGAAGCCTGAAAATAACCCCAGTCAGTCGCATCCATGATAGCATATTTCAGCTTTATGCCGAGAGTAGTGGCTTCTGCTTTGGCAGCAATAAAATCAGTGATCGGAGTCGTTGTGCCAACTGCAGCACCCCAGACAACCGCGACAGTATTCTTTCTCGCATCTAACATTTGATAATCAATGTTAGAAGTCGTTCTGATCCCCGCATTGTTTGTAGTTGTCAAAGCGATATAAGTCTGCGACATAGCCCTTAGCGCAAGCCATTCGAGTCTTGAATTAACACCATCAAAACAGAAATCAACATCACCAAACACTAATCTCAAAATTTCATTCTTTAAAGAATCGTCGGCATACGCCCTGAATAGATTGTAATCATTCAGATCAGTTTCTTTCATAGGACGTGAAATTTTAATAGGCGGCAAATCTCCTTTCAATATTTTTGTTACCGGACGTCTTTTAATTGGTGCAGGTGTGTTCCCTGCGACAACGTCAGCCATTACAGGATTGCCCTTAGAGCCTATCAACGTCTCGTATTTTAAGTAAGGCGTTGGTCTTGAGGGAAAGAAATCCTGCCAGTAAAACCTTCTCGGAACTTGATTTGACAAATAAACCATAAGTGATTTCTTATTCATTTCATGAAGTAAAGAATGTTCCATATTATTTCACCTCCTTAGACGAACCGTATACGGGCGGTTAATGGTGTTTTAACAGCTTCAGTGGGTGCACTGAACGGCATACGAGATTCATTCACAGTACCTCGTACAACTGCACCAGCTATTAAGTTATTGAGAGTTGTGCCATCATCTTTACGCACTCTTACATTTTCAGCAAGCAAGCAATTAGCTTCGTATAACGGAGCTGCTGCTGTAGTTACATCGTTTTCAGCTTGCTGTAATTTTGTGTTAGTGAGTAACGTGGCATTAAGACCTCCACCACCTGCCGTGAAAATAATGGTGTCAGTACCCACGCCATTGGTTTTTGTGCCAATGACAATAGATGCGATTGTCGCAGAAGAACCACGACCATCTTCCATAACCCATTCACCGACTTTGAAATTCTGACCAGGAACTCCAGGGATATTGGAGCTATAGACATAAATAGTTACACAAGCAGACGTGCCGAGTGTACGTTTTAATGTCGCCGTCTTTACCGGATTGTAAAGCCCGGATGTCGATGCGTTTTTGTGCATTGCCTGCCCTTCAAAAAGCTCAAGAGTAGTTGAAGGTATATCGGTAGCTGCAATAGTCATGCCGCCTTCCAAATATTCCAGAATCTTTCTGAACACAGGGTAATACTGTTTGTCAGTATCAAGTGTAATGTCTAATTTACCCATGAATCATTCACCTCTTTCGTTTGTTTTATTTAGCTTCTATTATTTTTTCAACTTGTTCAGAGGCAAGACCATCGCCAAGTTTTGTCTTGTTTTTGGATTTAGCAAACTCAGCAATATCACTCTCGGCAACAGATATGCCAGCAGTGCCAACTTTGCCAAGCGCAAGGTCGCCCTCCTCTAATTTTGTGTTAATACCATCTTGCCTATAAGTGTCCATATCAGCCTTTAGCTTTGAAACCTCATCAGCAATTTTTTCAGGAGTGTCACCCATGATACGAGATACATTATTCTCTTTCAGGCCTGCTTTTTTCAGTGCTGAAAGTTTAACAGATTCAAGGCTTTGCGCAACGAAACTTGTCTTAAAACCATCAATTGTTTCTTTCATTGAATTAATAACATCTTTCATCGTTGCCATTTCCTTCTGATCTGTTGTCATGTTTGATAAGTCCTTTTCCTTCTCAGCCGCTTTTTTCTTATTTTCAGCCGCTTCAGTTGCTTCTTTTTCGAGTTTTTCCTTGTTTGTTTCCAGTGCCTGAGTTACTCGCCGATCAGTCTCACTTTTCAGTATTTTCTGATAAGCATCCTCAAGACCTGCCTTTTTCATAGTTGCAAGGAACTCCTCATCTGTTAATTTCATTACCTTGTCCATGTCTTCTTTGAGTACCGTTACTGCGCCCTCAATATCGTCCACTTTATCGACTTTGATTTTGTCGGCAAGGTTCTCGGCAAGACCTGCTTTGAGCAGTGCTTCCTTGATTTCTTTTTCAAAAAACATTTTGATTAACCTTTCGTATTAAGTTTTTTTAAAATCTTATCAATTTTTTCTTTTTTTTCTTGCAATATTTTCTTCGCCGCATTGAAAAGTTTACTATCGGCGCTTATTTCTGCATACTGCTCAATTGTTCGTGCCGCATCTTCTGTTTCCCACTTTTTCTGTTCTTCTTCACGTGTCATATCACAACCTTTAATTATTAATATCCTATCCATGTGCCTATTTCAGTTACTACCGCCCAGGTGGAATTACTCACAGCTATTATTTTCAAAACACCATCTGTTGCTGACATAACCTCATAAGCATTTGTCTGATTTTTTATTCCGTTAGTGGAATAGCCGTCAATAAGAAGACTATCAGCATCCTCGATTAAGAATGTGAATTCCAGTCCTATAGCGGCTTCTGGCAATGTATATGTTCGCTTTGTAGATAAAGTATAGTTACAGAAAAATGAGCCGGATTCGGCCACACTTAATGTTCTATCAGAATCTTCATTTAAATAAACCCTGCGTTTATATCCTATAACGCCGGTAATAACACTGTCAACGGCAACAGCAGCATGGAGGGCTGCGAGATTATAGGCAGTAGTATCCTTCTCAGCAGCTTTCCGGAGATCATTTATCTTTACACTATCAGCCTCTGCGAAAATTCTAAGGAAGTTGACTTTGACGCTATCCGCTTCTGCGAAAATACGAAGAAAATTTACAAATGCGGAATCGAGATTAGCCCATATATGCAAATCATTAAGACCAGTAGAGTCGTTTTTGGCAAAATTACCCCCAGCAGTCCAAAATGTCGAATCATTGCCTACTCTTGTATGTGCCTCGTCCCAGCTTGCATATTTCGCTAACCAACTTATCCATGTATCATTATAATTACTGGTATCATTTTCAGCTGCCTTGCGTAAATCATTTATCTTTACAGAATCTGCTTCGGCAAAAATGCGTAAATCATTTATATTAATTGAATCAGCTTCCGCCCATATGCGCAGGAAATTAATCTTTACCGAATCAGTTCCTGCCCATGTATGTATCCATCCAATCGAATCACTTATTGCAGCTTTATTTTGAGAAGATACCGATCCCAATTCGATAACCTGCGATTGTGGTTTTTGTATAATTGATATAAGCAGTAATATTACAGTAGGAATAATAAACCATTTTAGGCGCTTCATCAGTTGCCTCCCACAAGCTTGGCAATGTGGTTAATTGTGGCATCCGTTCCGCCAGCCTCAGATACCCATTTAAATCGTATTGAATCAGCGGTTGCGCATTTTGTCCAGGTGAGTCCATAATTACCATTATCCGTGTGTGTTACCGTGCCTTCAATAGTTGTCCATGCCTGCACCCCGACCTTTGCTTGCAATGCCACAATGACACTCGTGTTTTTATCCGCAAGGGTATAATACCATGTGATAGTATGATAGACTTGATTGCTTATACCCACAGCGATTGAATTGCCCGGAGCTGTCATGGCGGTGCGAGTCGTTGTAGTTACTCGGATTTGTTGCCCGTATGCGATAAATGAACCGAGCGACAACAGAATAATGATACTTAGTATTACTTTTTTCATAGTGCCCTCCAAATTTAAAATAAAAAAAGCCGAACTCTTTCAAGTCCAGCTTGGTTGTTCCATTACTGAATATGTTTTAACTACTGTTTAATTTATTATTTATATTCGTTATATTTTTTTACTTTCTCTTCATCCTCTTTTCTTGCAAAATATTTCATTGTCATTGAATCAACAATGGTTACTGTTTGAAATAAACCTATTAGCATAATAGGAATAAAAAATTCATTCCCAATGATATCACTCACTTAATTATCTTCTCCACCGTTTCTTTCATTCGTTCTTTAATATCCTTATAAATAAAATGTTCATGAATTCCTGCACCCATATAAACTATATCTTTACTTTTGCAAATAGGGCATATATAAGACACTTGTTTATATATTTTACTATTCTGCATTTCAGGTTCTATAACCTTCTTGCAATGAACACATGCATAAACAAATTTATCAAATAAAGTTGCACCTGATTGCAAAACAGATTTATAACAATCAATGGAATTCACTTTATACTTTCTGTCTTTTCAATATTCACAATGTTCCCATGTAAAAAATGAAATACTATCTTTCCATAATACGGTTTTCTGTCATCCTCCGCTTTAACATAAAAACAGTTTTCATCTTTAATTTGTCTTATAAAGGTTTGGATGTCAAGTGTTTTTTTACCGTTAGCCATTAAAATACTTCCATTGTTTCTATATATGATAATATTTTATCTTTGTCAAGAAAAATTATTAAATATATTATTTGATCCCCAGTAAAAATCTTTCTAAAAGTTCTAATCCTTCTTTATGGACATAGATTCTCTGTGGGAATTGCTTGTTTTTATCATTATATATATTTAATATATATTGTGGACTGCCCCACCAGTTTTGATTATATACTTCTTTTGTTGTTTGTATTGTGATCCCACCAATGATTTTTTTCATTATTTCACCCCCACTTTTCCAAGCCCCTCTTTATACATCAAATCAAGACAATCTCTATGAATAAAAGTGTAATTATTATATTGGCACGGTACATCAATACCGTATATTTCTATTTCAATAGGTTCAAAGTTGATTTCTTCAAAATAATTTAATACATCACTTATATCCCATACTTCATCGATTATTTGCAATTTATCTTTATGCATCCTTGTCATGTACCACTGAAATTTACCGTCAGGAATATTAAGAAATATTACAGTTTTGTTCTTTGAATGTTTTCCAATAGACTGTGTAAAATTCAAAGAATCACCAAAACTTGTATGTTCTAAACAATCAACAATAACAATTAAATCAAATGTCTTTTTTAAATCAAGAGTCGTCACATCCTGACAGATATACTTGACATTCTTATGTTTCGATTCCTTTTTAGCGTATTCAATGAGCTTCGGGGCTATGTCGACCGCTGTTACCTTGCCGCCGAGTTGCGCCATGAAATGAGACGTTATGCCTGTTCCGCAACCTATGTCGAGTATAGTCATACCCGGTTTAACTAATTGACTTAATTTAGTCTTGACTTTTGTCAATCGCTGATTATTGCCGGCATGATCCTGTTTCAAATGAGGAAGGAAATTGTTGTAAAATTAGATTATTTCAGCGTTATACATTATTTATTTCCACCATATATCTTTTATCCCAATTGTTTATTGCCTCTTTTTCTTTCTCAACTCCAATTGTGATTGGCTTTACCAAACAATTATCATTATCACATCTTACATTATAAATATACCCTATTTTGTCTATGACGGGTTTACTGCCACAAAATGGACACTGCCTTGCTTTAACTTGAGTTCCAATTATTACATTCATTGTCATTTCCCCTTTTTAATACCGTATTATTAATTGTGATATACCAAATAAAACCCCGCCTATTACGCTGGTTATTAATATACAAATTATTATACTAACTATCCACGATGCTTTATAAGACAAACTGTGTAAAAGTTTCATCATTTATTTTCCCTTAATATTTTTTTACTTGCCTTTTCAAGACAATCAAGGCAAAGATATACAGTAATATATGGATCGGCTGTTTCATTTACAAAACCCATAAGATAGCTTTTTACTTCTTCGCATTCACTGCAATGTGCATTGCTTATGCTTTCCATTTCATTTCCCCTTTTTAGCAAGCCTGCCTATCAAAGCTTTTATCTGTTTAATTTGATTGTCGAGTGTCCACCCCTTGTCAATGATATATTGCCTATAATCGTTTTTCCGGACACTGCAAATCATTTCAACGGCCTCGTCCACCGTATTGTATAGCCATTCTTCTCTATACAAGTCCTTTGCGCCATAGAAATTATGGATAACGGGTTTCAATCCTCTTGCCATACCCTCCATGATATTCAGAGGATGTCCCTCGTGAATTGATGTTGACAGAATAATGCCCTTGCCTTCCCAGAAGCCCTCCATATCCTTTACAAAACCATAATATATAATATTATCTTCAATTCCCATTTCTTTAGCCATGTGTTCCAAATATATCTTATACCGTTCATCCTGAGATCGACCGGCGGAGTGGAGCTTTAAAACAGTACTTCTTTTAACAGCCTTTTTTTGTGTAGTATTGTATACATTGAGTTTTGCCATAATCTGCAAAGCCAATAACGGAGCTTTCTTGTGATTTATATTGCAGACATACGCCATATCATATTCGTTCCTGACTTTGTTTGCTGGTATCTTATCAATATCCAGACCATTGTATATTACCTTTGTACAAACTCGCTTCCGGATGTCCGGTACTTGACGTTTCACTATTTCCCGGATATGAGGCGCAACAAAGACAAGATAATCCACCATCGACCAGTCGATCTGTGATGGGTAATTCGCCAAAGCTTCATAACTATGCAGCCGTATAACAACACCCTTTTTCTTCAGGTCATAGATTTGAGTTGCTACGATTGCCGTCTCATTGCACCATTCGAGCCATATTATATCGCCCCATTTGCAAGCTGCGTTAATTTCCTGCTGAGTAGTAATATAATACCGGCGAATCTGATATTGAGAAAGCTTCTCGAACTCCTGGACTATGGGTTCGATAAAGCTCTCTAAACTTTTTTGACAGATAAAAGCAATTTTCTTTTTAGTCATATTAGTTCCCTTTTTGTTTAGATATTCCATAAGCATAATCACCGTTGTAATTTTCTTTCATAAACTTTATATTGCGCCGTTTAGCTTCTTCTTTGCAATTCGAACAAACACCACGACCTGTATTAATAGATGTCATTAATGATGTGCCTCCACTCCATTCATGACCGCCAAAGTTTTCACCGCATATAGGACATGGAAGCCAGAAATAACCATGTACGAATGCATAAAGATAATTCCATAATCTGTTTAATTTCTTTTTCATATTATCCCCCTTTTTATCCTATCCAATAATTAGCTTTATGTTTGCTTTTGTCATTATTTACCTTCGGAATAAAAGCATTCTTTGGTAATTTGAAATCGTCATAAAAGTCAGGCAATCGCCAGCAATTATATTTAGGATCAATGAAAGCTCTGCGCCGTATTGTTTTATTTTTACATATATAAAGATTTTTATTTCCTGTCATAAATCCCGGTATTCCAATATATAAACCACACCATTTACAAATCCACCGTCTACCGCTTGCCCTGCTATCATCAAGCCAACCGCCATGTGGTTTCCATGTACCTACTGCTTTGCATTCCGGACAGCGTAATCGATCACGCATACCTATGATTTGCAAGAAGTCATAGAATTGATGTTTAATAATCCATAATATGTTTTTCACGATTTCTCCCCTTTTGCATTATACAATAGCCTAACCTTTGATATGATTCGCAATCCGTATTTTGCATTTCTTCTGTTGTCATACAAGCCCCATAACATACTTCTACATCTTTTAAAGCTCCAGAATGCCCCCCTGGGAATATTTCCATCGGCGCACTCACAGCAACCGCACCGCCGAATATTGACCTGATGAATCCTCTACGTTCCATTATTCACTCCCTTTTTATTTCTGGCAGCCCGTGCTTTTTCATATGCTTTTGCCATCTTATATTTTATTGTATCGTTTTTCCATTGTTTTAATACCCTGCAAAGTCTAACTATATAATTTATCGGAAAGACATAATATTTTATTGTATCTTTGTATGTATCAAAATAACAAAATCCATAGTATAATGGCGGTGATATTTCATACGGTTTTTGCTCATAAGATAGTTTCATTCATTTCTCCCCTTTTATATTTTAATTAAGCCTTTTCCTTTTGAAAGGTATTCTGCATTCTGTCATATGATGACCTCTCTGCTCAAGAGCTTCGTCTATCCATCCAATAGTTTTTTCATCGTTTTGCTTTATTAAGTTTCTCGTAGCTTCCATTTCAATAACATTGTACGTTAAAAAACTACTTAAAAATAATTCAAATCTTTTAAGATTACTTTTTATATCGTCAGTTGAAAAAAATAACTCGCAATGTTTATCAGAAGTTATTACTGTAAATTCAGACATTATTCACTCCCTTTAGGTTTTTTCGCAGCCCTCGCCTTTGCCATGTTCTTTTTCTGTTTAAATCTCTTATTGCAATCATCACACAACTGCACCTCGGCTTTATCGCAGGGTTTTCCCATCAAGCCGAGAATGCCCCCTTTTGTTTCACCGGTATAATCCTCATAATCGACTAAATTTTTGCAATCGACTGATGCTTTACATTCATAACACTGCATTTAATTTCTCCGCTATTATCTCGCAATCTTCAATATAGCAAACAGAAGTCATGCATTTGATAGGGTCGCAAAATTTATCATATAACAATCTATTTACCGCGAATTCGGGCTCTTCGCCCAACCGACTTAAATAATACGGTTTACTTGGTAACATTTTGCCTATTAATCCCATTTTAAGCCTCCCTTATTTATATTCATCTTTTATCATATGGTGAAGTTTATCCTTTAATTCCGCCATAGGTGCTTCAAAATCAATATGAGGACTATTTGATGGATTTACATGATTTATAGCACCGCCATTTCTTGAAACTAATTTTACCCATTCGACATATAATTCTCCTGATTCTTTATGAAATTTCTTGGTTGTCTTGTCAATTATATTGTAATATTTATTCTTTTTTCTCTCCTTTAATGATTCCTGTATTTCTTTTAAATGATACCTTATTAAGTGGTCTGTTAAGTCTTGATTATGTTGACGTTTTCTCCATTCCAACTCGCCCGAAGAAAAATCACCCCTGGTTTGTAATTCAGGAAGGACAAGCCCGCAAAATTTACAAACATATCTCAATCTTAAATCAAATGCGCTTGTACTTCTCTCGGTTTTGTTGTAAAATCTCGACACTTCCCATTCTGTCATGATTCAGCCCCTTTTTTGTTTGCTTTCATTCTAAAGAGTCATTTCTTTTGGTATGCAATTTCTGAATTTGTCAGCCACTTGTAAGGCTTCTTTATTAATAATCTTAAAATTATCAGCCGACATATACGGGATAAATTTTGTAATTGATTCTATCTTAATTTTCCTTCCTATATGCTTAAGAAATCCGACAAATTGCAGCATTTCATAATAATTATACCTATACGCCCGAAACCTCTTCCCATAAAGATGAAACCTCTTTCCCCAATAACCATGTTTATTCCATTTATCATTGTCATTATTTTTGCTATAAATATAATATCTTGGAAATTTATAATAGCCGAATTTACTTAATAGATATTCTAAGTTGAGTTTATTTACTATACATTTTAATTTAATATATCGTAAATAATAAAAATAATAGATATTTCTAACCTCTGTATATATACTGTTTATTATTTTCATTTTTTCTCCTTTAATGATTTACCCCCATCAAGTATATCTCGTATAAATCCTGGATTATCTATAAGAAATGCATATATTGCCTTTGAAATCCTATCAACATTTTTCTCAGTAAAATCCAGACAATATTCCTCTGAAATACCATGTAACGCTTCATGTAATAATGTCTGAAGTTTTATTGTTTCTGGATATCCATTGGCTATAAATATAATCATAGTATCATGTTTTATTTCACCATATAATACTTTTGAACCATCGACTATTATCTTATCTTTGGTCTCGTCAATACTATAAATAGAACCGCATATTTTGAGTTTTTTAATCATTTTATCCTCCTTTTACCGGATTCGGTTTTGACATACTAATAGGTTTATCTCCTTTGATTGGTTCAAGACTATTAAAGAAATCAGTACATCGCTGCCATATTTCAGTAAATAGCCAGTATTCACGGTTGTTTTGAATTACCAATAATGGTTTTTCATTACCATTATAATCTTTTTCTAATTGTCTCATAAAATCATTTTGTTGTATGCCAGTAATTATCTTGTCCATAATTAAACCAATCCCAGAATCTTCTCCATGAACTGCGGAAACGATGACATTTATTACAATACATTGGTGGATTAGGTGCAACTCCATATTTAGAATGATATTTATATTTATCACTATTTATAGTTGTTAATATTTCACCGCATCTTTCACATCTCATATTATCCCCCTTTCACCGGATTCGGTTTTGACATAGAAATCGGCTTATCCATCAAATTAATTAAAATAAGTTTGACAATCCCACCATAATGATATATTTTATCCTTAATCATACAATATAAACAACAAACAAAGGGAATAAAATGATTAAATGGATTAACAAAAACGGTTATGTTTATGTAATTTCTTTTCGCTCGCCGCAAACTGAACATGAGCTTTCTTATCATTGGTATACATCACAAGGCATGTTGTCATATTATATCAGCCGTGCATGGTATTATTTGTCTGGCATAATTCGCAAGGATCAGAAAGCCAGTGAAACACTTTACAAACTTTTCAACAAATAAGGAACGGCTTCTATTTAGCCATATTATTTCCATCTAAACAATACCTCTGCACCTTGTATTATATATTCACCGGCGTCAACACCTTCCATATAATCAATACCTCTTATAAATACTCTGTCTCGCCCGTAATAATGTCTTTTCAATAAATCCAATTTTTTAGCTATTGTTTCAACACTATCTTTTGCATTAATTCCTAACGAAGACACACCATTTAATTTTTCATTGGTTATTTGCCCGTCAATCCAAGTCCAACTTCTTTCTAATTTATCACCTATTTTAGGAGTTTTATATTTATATGATATCCCCTGTGATTTTAAATATCTCGGCTGGAAAACATCAGACAAATCAGTCATTGCTCGTATGCCAAATGTATTAAAATCACCATCATTATCTATAACAGATTTTATATACTTAGCAATATTTTCATGAGTATCTTTTATAGATGGGAGTTCCCTTATAGGCGTTCTGATTCCTTTTTCAACCACAATCTTCTCCAATTCTTTTGTTTTTGTTATTAATAATTTTTTCTTTAACCCATAATTATTATCTAATTTGAGAAGTAATTCCAATTCAACTTCGGTCATATTTTGATACATTAATGATGTTGTATATTTCTTCTGCATCTTTCTTGCAAGAACATTATATTTTTCTTTTGCCATTAATATATCTTTATAACCAGACAAAGATTCTGGTATTATCGCTTCTGTTGTTATTGGATTAGGGCTTGACATTGATATTGGTTTGTCCATTAATGGAGTTTGTACAAACTTACGAAGCTTTAAATCTTTTGTAAAATTATCCTCTAACCAATAGGGAACACTTTTATATCCTTGAAACCGCTTGCCGTTTTTCTTGACATATCGTTTTGCTCTTTGTGGAATGGCACGGGTGAACTGCCGTTTGTCTATCTTGCCAGTCTTGATATATTCAACGAATTTTTCCTTTGATATACGGTTATAGGTTGCATAACAAATGCAATTTGACCCCCATAACGTTCCACAATTACGACTAATAGATATAATATGATTCTTTTCGACTTCAACATCATATACATAACCATTATAATCAATTTCTTCTTTGTGTAATTTTAGTCTATTCTTTCTTTTATCCAATGCAAATTTTTTAAAATCATGATATCTGTTTTTACCTCGATTGGTCGCATAGGCACTGGAATTATCATTAAAGAAATACCCATCATTTATTGTGAAATCACTTGCCTTTTTTGATTCTATTTTCCCATTATTTCGATCTAAATATATTATTTTATGATCTGGGGTTACTAATAAATCTAAACCACCCATATTCAAATGAATTAATCTGCCATTATATTTATATTTCATTGTTGTTATTATTTTTACCCATTCCTCTTCTCTTGTATC
>SDBV01002938.1_pt1 | contig 25439 bp, 23 predicted proteins | sample 2277081 | NCBI WGS metagenome assembly SDBV01 (sample SAMN10402039, study PRJNA504765) | marine sediment metagenome | isolation source: marine sediment core GS10_PC15, 223 cmbsf | place: Arctic Ocean: Southern Knipovich Ridge | collected 2010 | reverse complement strand
GACTATTGACTATTGACTATTGACTATTGACTATTGACTATTGACTATTGACTATTGACTATTGACTATTGACTATTGACTATTGACTATTGACTATTGACTATTGACTATTGACTATTGACTTCTGACTTATAAATTTTACTCCTCCAAAAGGGCCAGCACTTTTTCCCAAACAACTTCACTTACAGGAATTCCATCTTTCAAATTTCTTGCTCTCGTTTGCAGAGTTCGCTCTCCGGGGTAGTAGGTTCGATCTCCCGGATTCATGGGTTCCACATCATGGGTATAGTCAATTATTTCTTTAAGCAATTTTTCCTGCAATTTTTTGTCTCCAAATACCTGGGGATCGATACAGATAAATACCTGTGATATTCCATACTCAAATTTCTTTTTACTGATTTTGTAGGTCGAGTCGCCGGCGGATAATAATGTTACCAGCATATCCAGAATCATGGATAAAGCGGATCCTTTCCAGTATCCAATTGGTAAACCGCGTTCCTTTTGAGTGATTTTTTCCGGATCATTAGATAACTCATCATTCAAATCCCATCCACCGGGAAAAGGCAATTTTTTCTTTCGAATTTTATAATCATTGATTTTTCCGAAGGCAAATTGTGAAACGGCCATATCCAACACCACATGGCCTTCTTTTCTGGGAATGGCGACAATAAATGGATTATTGCCGGTTCGACTTTCTTTTCCTCCCCATGGAGGCATATTGGGTTGGGTATTTGTAAATAAAATTGAAATACATCCTGCATCAGCAGCTTGCCATCCGTATGCACCTCCACGCATCCAGTGATTGGTATTGCGCAATGCCACACAACTCATCCCATTTTTTCGGGCCAATTCTATCGCCCGCTCCATACATTTGGATGCATTGATAATTCCCGGTCCCAGATTTCCATCCCATCGCTCAATCATACCAAATGACGCTACTTTTTCAGCTTCTGCCTCAATTTTTACTGAACCATTTTTTATATAATCTATAAAAAGCGGAACCCTGTTTATCCCATGGGAATTGACACCATCAAGAGTGTTTTCGGTATAAATCTTTGCAATGAACCTGGCTTTTTTTTCTGAAAACTTATTTTTGATAAGAAGCTTGAAAAGCGTTTCCTGCATTTCCTTGAATGAAATTCTCATGGGCTAATAGATTTGTCCATTAATCTAAAATTATATTGATAATCATATGGCTTGAAGCGAGTTGTGAATGTTTCCTATCAAACCAGATAAATCAGAATCCTGCTAATTGTCAATTATATCATTATAGTTAATATTGATATTCATTTTACGAGTAACTATATCCCTTACTTTTTTCGCTATCATCATCGCTTTTTCCACATTCTCATTTGAAAGATATATTGTCTCATCTGGATATCGTATTTCTACGGCATATCCTTGTAATTCTGAAACTGAATCGTAATAATTTTCAAAATCGGAATCTATTTGAGTTATTAAATCGATCAGGTAAATCAAATCGTGAGAGAATTTAAATGTAATGGACTGAAAAATTAAGTAAGCTTTCAAATATTTCTCAACTGCTTGTTGGCAATGAAAAGTCACGGTATCAAGGTATTCAGGAATATGCAAATAAGTAATCTTTGCAGTCCCCAAATCATGATCACCCTTGATTATCCATTTTTTTGATTGATCAATTGGCTCGTTCATATAAAGTTTCCCCCGTATTTAAAACTTCATATACAAAGCTGTAGGTGTTTTTTTTGGATTGATCTATTTCTTTCGGTGTATAAACAATCAAATCTATAGGAATCATTGAGCCATAAAGCATTTTTCTGACTTGTACGGTTCTTTGTGGTCTTGGCAAATCAGTTTCCTTAATCACAAATAAATCCAAGTCGCTATCTTCAGTTGGATTCCCAGCTGCATATGAACCAAAAAGAATAATTTTATCAGGATTGTATCCGAAAGCTATCTTATTAACTATTTCTGCTATTTTATCCTTTCCAATCATTTCTTTTTTATGCTAAGATACAAATTTTCAAATTATCTATTGGTATCGGGTCGTCAGTTATGGTCTGACTATAAAAACTAAAAAGAAATATGGTCGAAAATTTAATATATATGAAATCATCAATTTTCCCAGATCAATGTTTCATCCGTAGCTCCTTCCGAAAAATTTTCATCATTGCATAGGATAATTCCAGCAATTCCTCCAAGACTACAAATCAAATTGCATTCTTCATTATACACATTCGACATCATATCCGCACCACAATCGCCGGGATTGAAAACATACACAAATTGATCCTGGAATTTATATTGGTAAACGCTTTTGCCTGTCTCGCAGAAATTGACATCATTTTCAAATTCCTGAATAAGCTGGTCGATGCATTCCGGTGTTTCTATCTTTACATCCATCTTTTGGCAATTGGAGAATGCAAAAATTAGTACCGCGATTATTATGTTGAACATTTTCATAATATTATTTTAAAGTTTAAAATCAACAGAAAAGACACCATCATTTTCCAGACCGATTGCCTTGAATAAGATTTTATTGTCTTTTGTCCAAAGCAGTTTTCCTTGTGGGTAAACTTGATATTCACCTGTCATTTGGAAATATTGATTGTTTTGTAAATTTTTAACCCAAATCTCTCTTTTGCCCGACCGCGTCGATAAAAATGCAAGATAATCTCCATTTGGAGAGAATGATGGATTGTATGCATCCCATTCAGCGTCTTCAAACTCAATGATACTTTTTGAAACTAAATCATAAAAATAGATATCACCCATTTGTGTATTTTCCCGGGCTGTAAATGCAAGCAGTCCATTTTTTGAAGAAACACTCATAGGTTTACCTTTTACCGGCATAGTTTCCGCAGCAATTATTACAGTTGCCAGATTGTTATCCAATGAAAATTGATTCAAATCCCAGGCAGCATGTACGGCCTGATTTGGACTTAAGTAAAAAATCGATTCTCCATCTATTGTCCACAAAGGGAATTGATAATTGTTATACCCGAAGGTAAGTTGTTTAATTTCGTCCGTATCAAACTCCAGCATTCCAAGGTTGTATGGCAGAGCAAATATGTCTGCTTCAAAATAGGAAACATAAGCCATTTTATTTCCATCAATACTCAAGGATGGCATGTAATACTTTTGATAAAAAGATTCTTCTGTTTCAGTTTGAAAATCATAAGCAAATACTTTGGTATCACAACAATAATTTTCGTCTGTGTTCCTGGAGTATATCAGATGTTTATCATCGCTCCCGATTTCCCATAAATTAAAATTGTGATCTAATGGCAAATCAAATAGTTTTTCTGCTTGTTTATTTGAGCCTCCGTTTACCCATGCAATATTTGAAAAGGAAGGATATGCTCCTTTAGCAGAACATTTCATGATAAAAAAATAATCTTTGCCGGTTTTGTTTTCAGGATATACATAACCGTTGCCATTCAGGTTGACTTCAGTGATCCAATGAAATTGGGTGGTGTCAGCTTCTGATATATACAATTCTAATTTTTCAGCAGTTACCGCATTATCATTTTTTACATTCAGAGAATACTGCATGATTATGGCAGGAAGCTGCCATTTTATAATAATTTGTCCGTCCTCTCGGTAAGATTGCAGAGCATAAGGATATATGACTTTTTCCGGATCAATGCTTTGATCTTCACAAGAATATAATAAAAAAATAACCGTTGAAAGAACAAGAAAAATTTTCATCAAATCGTGTTTGATCAATAGACACCAGGCCAAATAGATTAGTTGTAAAAAAAGACTTTCGGTGCGTTAGTTATAAAAGAGAAAATTGAAATAACGGATAGGTTAATTTTCAAAAATCAAATCACAGGTAATCTCTATTTCGTCGATGACAGCGCCTTTCTTTTTATAAAAATCAATGGCATTTTTATTCCACTTCGAAACCATCCACTTCACCTTTTTGCAGTTTTCTTTTTTTGCCATCTCAAACACCTCGTCTATTAATTGAGAGCCAAGACCCTGGCCGCGGTATTTTTCTACGATATATAAATCATCTAAATAAAATGATTTTCCAATCCATGAATACCAGGCAATAAATGTCGTGGCAAAACCAATAATTTCTCCTTCTTCCGTTTCCGCAACAAGAATTTTAAAATGTTGCTGCTCAGCATACATTTGCTCAAGGGATATTTTAAATTTTTCCGGTGTTCTTATAAAATCTGCAAATTCTTTATTCAGGGTATGAATGGCTTCAAAATCTTTTTCCGTAGCAAGTCTGATATTAAAAGGCATAATTTGTGATATAATTTTCTGCGAAATAAAAAAAAATTTCCTTTGATTAAAAGCAAACTTTAGTTTTTTATGAATTATATTTTACGATCTATTCATCCCATAGATTTTCCAGCGTATATCCTTTCTCTGGCATAGTCCAAAAAGCGCCAACTATAAAACGAGCGTTTTTTTCAAGTGAAGCAATTTTTTGCATTTCATCGGCGCTTAGTGTCATGGAAGCTGCATCCAGATTTTGCTTCATGCGGCCGGGATTTACGGATTTTGGAATCACTGATGTTCCCCTTTGTATCGCCCATCGTATCAATACCTGGGCAGAGGAAATTCCTTTTGCTTCAGCAATTTCTAAAATAGTAGGATTTTCCAGTAAGCTGGGCTCATCGGGAGCTTTGAAAACCGGAGGTCTGTCTGTTGAGCCAAGAGGTGAGTAAGCTGTAAGCACAATATTTTGATTTTTGCAAAATTCCAGCATTTCTTCCTGCTGCAAAAATGGATGTGACTCAATTTGGTTTGCTTCAGGTTGATGCTTACAAGTTTCTAAAAGAGCTTTTATTTTTTTCACACTAAAATTGGAAACACCTATGTGTTTAGCCAATCCTGCTTTCTGGCAATTTTCCATTGCGCCCCAGGTTACAGAAACTGGAATCTCTTCGAGGCTTAAAAAATCATCTCCTGATCCGGGAAATAGTACTCCAGGTTTCAGGGCAACCGGCCAATGCATCAAATACAAGTCCAGATAATCGAGTTGAAGTTCTTTGAGCGTTTTTTCCAATGCCGGTCTAACCTCATCTTTCAAATGCGCACTATTCCACAACTTTGATGTTACCCAAAGGTCTTCTCTTTTTACATCTCCGTTTTTGAAAGCATCTGCAAAAGCCTGTCCTATTTCTGGTTCATTTGCATAAATGGCAGCACAATCGATGTGGCGGTAGCCAATTTTTATTGCTTCCCGAACTGCATGATACACTTCACCGGGATCAGACTTCCACGTACCAAGACCCAAGGCAGGCAAAGCATCATTATTTTTAAATTTAAAAGTAATCATAGAGCTTTGGTTTTTTTATTTGAATATATACTGATTATTAAATTGCTTCAGGTATAATATAGTAGGTGAGTAGACCTATTACCCAAAAAATCATCAATCTATATAAAAGTGAGTTTGTATCATTGCTCATCGAACCAATCTTGAATTTCCTGATTTGAATGATCAGCATCATGGCTAAAACAGAAAGCAAACCAAAATGAATCAACGGATCTATACCTGCTAAATTTAAAATGGTAAACAAGATGCCTATAATCAATATCGATAAAAAGAGATAAGAAAATATTGAAGCAATACGATCGAATTGATTTTTAACTTTTATCCTTCGAAATGCCATGGCTACAAAAACATAAAGTAAGGCAAAGGCATTCAGACCAAGACCCAAAACGAGCTTTCCGCCTTTAATTTCAAAGGTATTCAGAATGGCCCCTGCAAAAGTGAAAGCAAATAGGATAAATTCTATTTTACCAATTTTCTGCAAAAATACTACTTTATTTTCCTTACTATCCATTTAGTGCCATTAGGTGCCTCAATTAATAAAACGGAGTTTTCGAAATTTTTTATTCCCAATCCAAACTAGCTCTACATACTTCCTTCTTGTCTGATTCCCGTACGATATTTACCAGGTAGTTATTATTTTGCTGTGGATTTTGTCTGGTAGAGATTAATACATCTTCCCCATATTTTGCCTCTCCAAGATAGTTGATTTCCAGCGATTTCACCGACTTTTTCTTATGGATATTCAGAGGAAAACTGTTCATGATCAGCTCAATGTATTTCACATTATTCACATGATAAACCAAATCAATATCTGTGTATTCAATTTGGCGTTTTCTTTTGAAATCCGGATTCTTTAGTTCAGGCAATTTATTGAGTTTTCCATCAATAGCCACTTTTTCTTTTAAACTTTTTAATCCATCTTCTAATCCTTCGACTACCTCAGGTCTACGGGTTTTTAAATTGATAGCCGCCCATGAAGTAGTTGCTTTTATAATGGATTCCTGCTTTTCATTTTCGATGATGAAATCGCGAATATAAAAAATTCCCTCCTTGCCTCTCGACCAGGTTTTAAGTTTGAGTTGATCATTCCAAACCGGATAGGCATCAACGATCACTTTTTGCCGGGCCAACACCCAAACCTGGCTGTTGCTCGTCATGTATTCGTATCCAAATCCGGCATGAGCAGCATGCATGCTGGCGCCCTCCTGTAGAAAATTGCATATGGAACTCAGATGAGCCTTTCCTTTTGGATCCATATGAAAAGTGAGTACACGGAAATCCTCTTCCCAAACGCTTGGTGTGGTCATCAAAAAATTAATTTAATCAACGTATTTATCCTTTAGCTTAGTTTCTGCAAGCTCTACCAAAAAATCAGATAATTTGGCAATTACTTTACTTAAATAGGCTTCTCCTTTTTCAACGGTAGATTTTGCCGGATTTCCAATGCCTGTATCTTTCGAAACTTTGGTCCATTCGCGAGGCGCCCAAAACCAACCTTCGTCTCGGGCTTTGAATTTTAATTTTTTAGCTTTTCCATCTCCAGCTTCTGATAAGGGCAAAACCCAATCGGGAACGATTTTCATCATGATGCTTGTTTCCATTTCACCGGCATGATCGCCGGAATCTTCAAAATACTTGTCCCAATGAGGATCAATAATATACCAATTAATTTGGCCAATAAGCATATCGGGAAATTCAGTACTTAATTCCCGGATCATCTGCTTGAAATCATTTCCACCATGTCCATTCAGTATAATTAATTTTTTTATACCCTGACCGTTCAAAGAACTTGCCACATCACGAAGTATATGAAATTGTGTAGACGGATTGAGGTTGATGGTCAATTTGATATCAAGCTGCTGACAATTTACGCCAAAAGGAATATTTGGTAAAACGACAATTTTTGCTCCTCTGTCCCAGGCTAGTTTGGCAGCTTCAGCGGTGATAAATTCGTTTTGAATGTTATCTGTTCCGTAGGGCATATGGTAATTATGCGCTTCGGTGGCGCCCCATGGTAAAACAGCCACTTCATAATCAGTTTTTTTTACAGTTTTCCAATTGGTTTCTTCAAGTATAAAGGGTCTCGGATTCATGCTATATTTTTATAATAACAATTACTTTTTTAGCATAGGAAATAATCTTCTTATCTCTTCATCTGTTGGTTGTTTGCCATATTCACATATTTCAAATCCTTCTGCATGTTTTGTAATTGAGGCTTGATCGCCGTACCATTTTTTCAGGCATTCCATTGTTGCTTTATTTGGTAAACCACCTCGCCAATTTGCCAACATTTCCAATCTCCCTTTATTATCTGTAGGTACCTGATCTAAATTTCCTGAAGTCCATGGAAGCCAATCAAAAAACTGTGACTCATGGGCAGACATCGCATATATTTTTTGTTCGAAAACATCATCAGTAATTACCGCAACATCCGGTTCGAATGGATTAGGCTTTTGAAATCTATCTTCACAATACAGAAAAACAGGGTTTTTTTTCATTGGCGGTACCTCGGGCGCTACGTTTGGTACAATTACCATGTAGGCAGCATCCTGAACTAATATTCCCGTGTAGCGATGATCCGGGTGATAATCATTGGGTCTTGGAGCAATTACGATATCTGCATTCCATTTTCTGATTTCCCGAATGATTTTCAGTCGGTTTGCTAAAGTTGGCATCAATTCTCCATCGTGATTGTCGAGCACGGTATATTCTACACCAAATCTACGTCCCGCTTCCTTGGCTTCAGCAATTCTGATTTTTGCGAGTTCGCCACCACCCATCGCATAATGACCGGCATCTCCATTTGTCAGTGAAACAAATTTTACATTATGCCCCATTTTTGCAAATAATATAGCTGTTCCTCCTGCATCAATATCGCAGTCATCAGGATGAGCGCCAAAAACAATTACATTTATAGGCTCATTTTGAGAGAAGACGCCAACTGCAATGAACAGCAGGCAAAAAGATATGATTAATTTTTTCATGATTTTTTATTTCAACTTATACTAATTTCATTGATTCCGGATCCCATTTCACTGCTTTTCCCTTATAATAACTTTCATTGGCCAAAAGAGCGGCGCCTGCTGCACGCAATCCAAAAGTAGGATCTTCAACAATTTTGTTTTCGCCTCGTATGCCCTGGAAAAAATTATAAAAATGATCGTAATGACTTCCTTTATAATCAGATGGGGCTTCATAGTTTGTTTCACCGATATTCAAAGCAGATTTTCTGCTTTCAAGATTTTTACCTGCATATTCTTCTCTTATCTTCTTTTGAGTTTCTTCCGTATACGCGTTCATAGAATAACCACCTGGGATCATACTTAATTTCGAACGAGTTAGTTTCACAGAATTCGAATTCACAATCATTTCTCCTTCAGTACCTACCAAACGAAATCCACCACCGCCACCTGAGCCGGCGATAAAGTTTACCCGAAATGAAGCATTAAATGCCGCATGGGTTTTCGTTTCAGGATAATCATAAAATGTTAGTATTACATCCGGTACATCACGACCGTCTTTCCAATACCTAAGTCCACCGGTAGACTGAGCCCGAGTTGGTCCATGAGAACTTAAAATGTAGTTTAAAGTTGAAAATGCGTGAACAAATAAATCACCGGCCACTCCTGTTCCATAATCTTTATAATTTCTCCAACGGAAAAATTTCACCGGATCATAAGCTACTTTGGGAGCTCGCCCTAAAAAGGTATCAAAATCAACTGTTTCCGGATTGGCATCTGGCGGAATAGGATATTGCCATGCACCTTCCGAAGAATATCGATCATTGAACATATCGAGCATAACCATTTCACCAATTGCACCATCTTCGTAAAGTTGCTTTGCCTTTTCATTTCCCAACGATGACATACCCTGACTACCAATTTGACAAACCAATCCGCTTTGTTTTTGAGCTTTGATGATTTCATGGCCCTCAGTAAAATTTTGTACCATTGGTTTCTCACAATAAACTGCTTTTCCCGCCTTCATTGCTTCGATGGTAATTTTTTTGTGCCAATGATCCGGAGTAGCAATTATTACCGCATCAACATCTTTACGATTTAGAATTTCCCGATAATCCCGGGTTACAGAAATATCCTTTCCCCATAGTTCCCTGGCGCGATCTAATCGGCCAGTATACAAATCACAGGCTGCAACAAGTTTTACTCCATTTACTTTCAGTGCAGAAGTGGTATCATAAATCCCCTGAATTCCTGAACCAATCAATGCCAGATTTATTTGATCATTGGTAGCATGTTTTTCTGATAAATAGGTTCTCCCTTCTATATTCAGCTCTTGCTTGTAAGAACTGGCAAATATTTGTGGAGAAGAAGTTGCCAGGGCGGAGCCAATTGCAAATTTCCTAATAAAGGATCTTCTTGATTTGTATTTTTTATTTTTTTCCATGTTAGCGTATAGGTTAAACTGCTGTAACAAATGAATTTGAAAATTACAATTTTTTCGCGCGCTTGCAAAAAATCATTTTTTAGAAATTTATAGTTTCATAGAAAATCTCCTCTTAAAATTCTAAATCGTTTTCTGGCTTCCGCTGCTTTATTACTTCCTGGATATTTCGTTAGAAATGATTGGAAAATTTCTTTGGCTTTTTCTTTCTCATTGAGTTGATCATCGTAGATGGTCCCTATTAAAAATAATGCATCATCTCCCAAAATATCTTCTCCAAAATTATCAACTACATTTTGCAATAAAGAGATTGCTTCTTGAAAATCTCCCATCTCCATTTTCAATTTCGCTTGTCTAAAGAAAATTTCATCTACAATCGGATGATTGGGAAATTGCTCTTTTAGTTTTTCTAAAGAATCTAAAGCTTCAAATTTTTTGTTTTGAAAAATTAACAAATCAATATCAGCAAATTTTTTCATAGCCACATCACCTGTATCAAGTTGCGTATTATCCTTAATTAGCAAACTCAGCGACATAGCATCATTTGCAATCTCCCTGGTAGTGGCCATTTTCAATATATCCAAATGACTTTGCGCCAATGCAAAATCCCCCCTATAGTAAGAAAGTTTGGCATTTCTCAATTTTGCTTCATAAGCGATGGGTGTTTCTTTACTTGATTTTTCTACCTGTGAATAAAGTAAGGTAGATTCCCATGGTTCCCCAATTAATAAATAAATATCTCCAAGATCCAATTTTGATTTGTCGATTATTGATTTGCTAACTCTTGGCACTTTTATAATTTTTTCTAATATCAAAATTGCCGAGTCATGCTCATTGAGATAAAAAGCAAAAAGTAAGGCCTCGCTTCGCATTGCCTCAATCGTATTTTTATTTAGCCCGACATCCTTGACAAGTTGGCGATAATCGTTGATCAATTTTTTTATTTCTGATTCTTCGACAGGAAATGTATTTTTTATAATCGCTTCTCTACAGCTAATCACCAATCGCTTGGCAATCTGATAATTTGGAGTTCCCGGATATTCCTTAATTACATATTCAAATATTCTAACCGAATTTTTGTAGTCCTTATTCACCATGGAAATATGGCCGATTTTCATAATCTCCATTCCATTGAGCTTCATTCTTTTGTCCAGAGCTCGTGCCTGAATAAAAGCCGAATAGAAATTTTTTCTTTGCAAACTCACCCAAATCAATAATTCATTATAAATCATGTTGTTTGGTGTGCGCTGAATTTTATCATACATCATGGTTTCAAAATGTTCAATATCTTCATCATCACGCAATACATTTTGCAGGATATTTTTTATTGACCTTATGCTATTAGGATTTTGATTGGCATAATTAAGATACTCATCAATCATTTCTTCCTTTTTATTCAACAACCTATAAATGCTTGCCATCTGAATGGAATATGCCAACGGGTCATTTAATTTTTTTCTGCTTTGCTGATATGTTTGAATCGCATAGTCTAATTGTTGATTCCTTGAGAAATGCTGAGCTGCAATTCTAACTTTGAAAGGATCTTCAGAAATTTGATTTATAATATTTCCAAAATACTTTTTAGTTTCTGATTCATTATTTTTCTGAACATAGATCAAGCCTTTATCAATTCTATAATTCAAATTGGAAGGATATCTTTTGATTGCTTTAGTTATATAAATCTCCGCCTGATCAAATCTTCCAGTCATTAACATTAATTGAAAATAATTTTGATGAATGAGCGGAATATTATTACTATTTTTTTCAAGTTTTTCAAATAGCGCTAAAGCCTTCTCATTTTCTCCTTGCTGCAGATAATGATTTGCCAATTGAATTTCTGTTGTACTCTGAGCAAAAAGTTGTATGGTCATCAATAACATACAAATGATGCTGAAAAGGTACACACGATTTTTAGTTGTCAACATATCAAGGGGTCTAATATTATTATAATATATATATATATAAATACTATTATTAATATTAAGGCTGTGGATAAGTGGATAAATATTTATTTTTTTCTTTGCTTTTATGAATTGTTTACTAAATCGGGATAAGTAACTAGTTATAAACATATTATTAACATGTAAAACATTAGTAATGAATCATTTAATGTTTATGCACATTTTGGCTTCTTTACTGGTGTTTGTATTTGTAATTTTTGATTTGTAGATAATCATGTTTATTAGTTTGATTCGTGTAAAGTTATTCACAGTGATTTTACGAAAATAGCATCAAGTTACTTAGCAATGTTTAAAACTAAAGTTATCAATAATTTATCCATAAGTTATTCACATACTAGAATGTAAGATCTAGATTTGTTTCCCAATCTGCTCTAATGATTAAAAGCTCAGGATATATGTAAACTGGTTCGGGTTCAATTTGTTTTTGCATATTTCCATGACTCCATATCCCATCATTGTTTGCGTCAATTAATACTCTTAATTTATATTTTCCAGGTTTAAGGTTTTTTAATGTAAGCGTTTTTTGATTCTTTATTTCTCTTATCACCGCAAATTTTTCTGTAACAAGTTGTAGGATGAAGCTTTCATGTTGTGTTTGGATCTTAATTTGTTGTATACCATAATCTTCCGGAATGATAAATTTGTAATTATATGCAGAGGTTTTACTGGTATCGTTATCTGCTGTAATGAATGTTCCGGTACCAAAAAAGAGTTGTAATCCGGTATTGATTTTTGGTGGAGCATCATTCTTGTTTTTTGATATTTGTTTTTTCACTTGAGTGTTTTCCTGTTCAGCTTGAATTGAATCTTTAAGCGCCTGTTTAATTCGGTTTCTTCTATTTAAAATGGTATCAGCTTTGCTCCTATCTATTTCTATTTGAAAATTTAATTGATCTTTTGTTTTGTTCCATACAAAAATTGAGTCGTGTATAGATGCAATTTTTGTGGTATCAAATTGAAGAAAAAGACTGTCTGTATTTACAGATACTATTGGCTTGTTAAATTTTATGGCGATATCCAGCTTTGTTTCTATTGAACTATTATGCGTTGGTTCTATATCAATTGTAAATTCTTCTTTTTTTCGTTTGCTGTTAGAAAATTTAACATATAAGGTATCTGATATTTCAGTTAATATAGAATCTTTTGCTGTGAAGGAAATTTGTAAACTATCTATATCCATAAAATTATTGTAAAATCTTATGGATTTATTTTCTTTGGCCAGATTTGTTCTTACGGGGTGTTTGCTATCGATTGTAGATACAGAATAATCCGTTATATATTTATTGAAATTGATATCGAAATACTGCCCTGATGGTAGAGCTGATGAAATTTTAAATTTTGAGAGATCAAGCCTGATAAGATCAATGTTTTTTGATATCATTCCTGTATCAAGAGAGAGTGTATCTTTCAAAAATCCATATGTTTCCATATTGGTTTCAAGAGTGAGGTTTTTGTTTCCGTCTAAAAAAGCGTATAGAAGATATTTTCCATTCTTAATATTTTCAATGAGAAAACTTCCATCATCTTCAAGTTCTGTAAAATAGTATGGAGATCCATTAAAAATATTAATTGTGTCATTGGCTCTGAAGAGACCGACTGTAACCTGTAGAAGTGTGTCATAAGTTAACAGTTCTTTTACGTACCCTGTTATCGACATTGAATCTATGTATGATCCTGTGCTAAACGTAAATTTGTTATCTTTTGTAGGATTGCTCTCGGTAATGTCTTGAATTGATTCTCTAAAATTAAGGGTGTAGGTTGTGCTATCTAAAAAGGAATCTTCAAAGGTTAGCTTGATGGTATTTTTTTTGATTGTATACTCATATTTAGATTGGATAAGTGGAGTGATAATAAGCTGATCCTTAATTTGAGCAGTTTTTATTCTTTCATCGTATCCCATTAAAATAGTTTTACCAGGGTAATTGGTGGTTTTATGTTCAGGATTGGAATAGAGCCTGATTGGTGGGATAGTATCACGTGGACCTCCTGAAAGTGAGCCAGGACTAGCACATGAAGTGAATAGTTGATATGAAAAGTATAATATGATGATATAAAAAAAATATTTGATCATTTTCCTGCGATGTAAATCAGACTGGAGTAATTATTTTTGTTATGAGATGCGTAAACATTTGATTTATAGCCATTTATAATTGATTTTATATAATTGATTTTGCTAGTTTTATATTTTTCACTCAATAGACTAACGTAATAGGAGTCTAATTTCATTGGTATAGTTTTATATAGCTTTAGTCCATGTTTTTGTAAAAAATAGTTCATTGTATTCTGGGAAAAATGATATAGATGTCGAGGTACATCATATGCTGCCCAATGTTCTTTGTAGTGAAGCGCATCGTAACTTTCATTATTTGGAACGGCAATTAAAAATTTTCCATTAGATGATAGGGTTGTTTTGAGGATAGAAAATATCTTATTAAGATCAGGAATATGTTCAAGTACATGCCATAGCGTAATTAATGAAATGTCCTTCAATTTTTCAATTTCACTTAATTGTGATAAAATAATATTGTCAGTATTTATTGTTGCCTGTTCACGGGCCGCATTATTAGGTTCAAATCCATTTATGTCCCAACCATTTTTTTTGCAAGTATTAAGAAAATATCCAGTACCACATCCATAATCAAGAACGGTTTTATTATTAGTGATTTCATTTATAATTTTTAGTTTACTAGACAAGGTAAATTGTCTGGCTATTTTATAAATGATATTGCTTAGGTTGTTGGATTTATTAGCATGTGAAACGTAATCATCAGATTCATAATAACTATCTAATTTTTCAGGATTGGGTCTGGGGTTTGTGAATATGAAGGAGCAACTCGAGCATTTGGTTATTTCAAAAATTTCGCCGCTTATCATATTGTCTTTGCAGGAGATATGCAAGGTGAGTTTATCATTGTTGCATAAGGGGCAATTTTCTATTTTCTCTAGCATTTTATTTTCCAAGATAAACCATGAGTACGGAAATATCAGCTGGTGAAACGCCACTTATTCGTGTAGCTTGTCCAATAGTTTTTGGTCTTATGTCGATCAGTTTTTCCATTGCTTCAGAGGATAATGCTCTAATTTTACTGTATTCGAAATCATCTCTGATTTTAAAATTTTCCAGATGTGCTACCTTTTCAACGAGTTTTTGTTCCTTTTCTATATAGCTTTCATATGTTGTATTTATCTCAGCTTGTTCAATAACGTCTTTATTATACTTTGAGATATAATTACTGAACGATTCGTCTGCTTGTTTTAGTTTTTCAATGCTTAGTTCAGGTCTTTTGAGCAATTGATAAATATTTATTTTTTCTTTGATGGGTGTTGAATTAATCTTTATAAGATGAGCATTTATTGATTCGGGATTTAATTTTTTGTGTTTAAGATCATTTGTTAACTTTTTGATATGATCATTTTTATCTTTCAACTGTGTAAATCTCTCTTCTGAAGCCAGTCCTATTTCATATCCAAGTTTCGTTAAGCGAATATCGGCGTTATCCTGGCGCAGTAATATTCTATATTCAGCTCTGGAGGTAAACATTCGATAGGGTTCATCAGTCCCTTTATTAATAAGGTCATCTATCAAAACTCCTATATATGCTTCACTCCTTTTAAGTACTATAGGATGTTGTTCGTTTAATTTCCTAGAAGCGTTAATACCAGCAATAAGTCCTTGACTACCAGCTTCTTCATAGCCGGTAGTACCGTTTATCTGACCGGCGAAGTATAAATTTTCTATTAGTTTGGTTTCGAGTGAAAGACCTAATTGGGTAGGTGGGAAATAGTCATATTCAATAGCATATCCAGGTCGAAACATTTTCACATTTTCGAACCCCTTAATAAGTTTTAGCGCTTTATACTGAATATCTTCGGGTAAGGAAGTAGAGAATCCGTTTACATAAACTTCTACAGTATTCCATCCTTCCGGTTCTACAAATATCTGATGACGGTCTCTTTCTGCGAAGCGATTTATTTTATCTTCAATTGATGGACAGTATCTGGGTCCTACACCTTTTATTCTTCCTGTGAACATAGGAGATTTTTCAAAACCTGTTTTTAGGGTATCGTGTACATTAGAATTTGTGTAGGTGATATGGCAGTTACGTTGGTTTTGTAATGGTGGTGTTTTTATAAAAGAAAATTGTTCTGGATTGGTATCTCCGGGTTGTTCTTCGAGTATGTCATAATTGATTGTTCTACCGTCTAACCTTGGAGGAGTCCCGGTTTTCATTCTGCCAGATTGAAATCCAAGTTTAATGAGTTGTTCAGTAATTCCTGTAGCTGCTTTTTCTGCAGTTCTACCACCACCAAATTTCTTTTCACCAATATGGATTATACCATTCAAAAAGGTACCATTTGTAAGAATAACGGATTTTGCTTTAATAGTTACTCCAAGGGATGTTTTTACGCCTTGTACTTTACGGTCCTTGACTATTAATTCATTTACCATATCCTGCCAAATATCTACATTAGGATTAGCTTCCAAGGCCTCTTTCCAGTATTGAGAAAAGAGCATACGATCATTTTGGCTTCTAGGACTCCACATTGCAGGACCTTTTGATTTATTTAACATTCTGAATTGTATCATTGATTTGTCTGATACAATTCCTGTCATTCCTCCTAAAGCGTCTATTTCTCTAACAATTTGTCCTTTGGCAATACCACCAATTGCAGGATTGCATGACATTTGGGCAATAGTCATCATGTTCATCGTAACAAGCATTACCTTGGATCCCAAGGTTGCTGCTGCGTGAGCTGCTTCACATCCGGCATGTCCGGCGCCTACTACAATCACATCGTATTCTTGAAACATTTTGCGTATATACAATTGTTCCACGTGGAACCTTTTGTATGTTAATTACAATAAGTTCCACGTGGAACATTTTAAAATTCATTTACATCAGCAAAGCTAAATAATGATTTTCTTTTTTCCTCATTACTACCTTTTCAGATTCTTCCTTATCCGTAAACCCAAGAAGATGTAATACTCCATGAATCATCACTCTATGTAACTCATCGCTAAAAGGAAGGTTAAATTTTTTAGCATTATCTTTTATTCGTTCTATACTGATGTAAATATCAGCTTCCAGTAATTTAGGATCAGTTGATTGGTTAAATGTGATTACATCCGTAAAAGTGTCGTGATCCAAATATTCTTTATTGATGGTTAAAAGATAATTATCGGAAGTAAAAATGTAGTTAATTACTTCAAGTTTGTGCTGATTGTGTTCAATGGTAGATCTAATCCAATTTCGAAGTTTTATTTTTTGCCTGAGCGTAAAATTTATATCCTCAGTGAAAAAATTAATACTCCCCATTCTAATTCATATAAAATGCCAACTCCACCAAGCTGCCATTATTGCTGAAGTTAACTTCATCAGATAAATGTTTCATTAAAAAAATACCTCTTCCTGATGGTTTGTCAATGTTTTGCGGTGAAGTCGGATCAGGTAAATTTTTAAAATCAAAACCTATTCCTTCATCTTTTATTTCGAAATTGATCACGTTATTATTTAATGAAAGGCTTAGCGTGACATTTTTATTTCTGTCATTTTTATTTCCATGTAATATGGCGTTGTTAACAGATTCAGTTACTGCAATCATGATATTTCCATAGATATCATCATTCATTTGAAATTTTTCTTTGGCGTTATCAATAAAGCTTTCGATAATTCTAATGTTCTCAGTAATTGAAGGAATTACAATTTTAATTTTTTTCATTGTCTTATTAACTTCCTAAGCGCTTAAAATATTCATTTACTTCCTTTTTAAAATAAGGATTTAAATTAAGAGGAACCGTTTTAAGCAATTCGATTTCCTTTTCTTTTGCTTTTATGTATTCCTCAAATGTATCAGGTATATTTCGTATAGTTTCTTTTGCTTGTTGCGCTTCACGCTCATCATCAAGTTCACGTTCCCTATTGGCGTTTTCAGCCTCTAATAATCTGGTCATTATTTGTTTTTGTCTTTGTATTAACTGATTTGTCAGCCGCTTATTAACCAGATCAATTTCATTTAGTTCCATTTTATCCTGAATATCTTTTAAGGATTTGCCACCGCTGCCCTTAGTTCCTTTATTCATTTCCTGTTCCATTTCACTGAGCATTTGTCTTATTCTTTCCTGCTCTGAAGCCATTTTAGATAATTCCTCTGATAGTTGCCGGCCAGATTTTCCGCTTTTTTTCAATTCATTAATTTTTTCCCCTAGTTGTTGTTGAAGTTCAGAAAGACTAGGAGCGCGAATGTTTTGAGGTTTGCCTCCACCCATTCCCATGGCATTCATCATTTGGGACATCACATCATCAAGCATCAATGCCAAATCATTAATGGTCGTCATGGCAAATTGTTGCTTTCCTATAGCCTCACCTTTTTTTCTTTCTTTGATGGCTTCCATAGATTCATCCAGATAATTGTTCATTTCGTCAACCTTCCTGGTCACGACAGATTGAATTCGGAAATCATCTTTGGATAAAGATATCAAACTATCCTGAATCACCCTGGCATCATCTTTAATTTTTAATTGATTTTGGGAAAGATCAAGAAACCTGGGATCACTTTGATGTACTTTTCTGAAATCTACCATAATACTTTCCTGCTCAAATGACAACTTTATGAGATTATCAAGAATATCCCGCAATTGATTCAAATTCATGTTCATTGAAGATTGCATCATATTACTTTGCATAGATTGCAATTTTTTAGACAGTTTCTTCATTTGATCACTTGCGCCTTGTTGCGCCTTGCTCGCTTTTTTATTTTTCTTTTGCTCCAGGTTTTGTTGGGCTTCTTTTTGTTGATTTTCAATTGCTTTTTGTTCTTCTGACATATCCTGCATCGGCTGAGGTCTTTCCAAATCCTGGTTAAGCTTTTGCATTTCTTTCAATTCATCAGTTGTCTCCTCAAATTCTTTGTTTAGTTCTTGCTGTTCTTTTTGTAGCGATTCCTGATCTTTTGATTTATCTAATGAATTTTCTGATGCCTGTTCCTGCTTTTCCTGAAGCTCATTAATACGTTCGATATTTTCATTGAGTTTAAATTCCAACTTCATTTTCTTGAAAAGTTCTAAAGTTCTTTCCAATTCTTTTTCGAAATTGTCTTCTCTGTTGTTAAGTTTATCAACAACACTTTTTAAATCATCAAGATTTATTTGGTCCTCCAGTAACTTTTGCAATTCCTGATATAATTTTTTTGTTTCTTCGTCTAACAGCTCATCCATTAATTGTTGAAGCTGAGCTATTTTTTCCTTCAAGTCTTCGTTTTGTCCTTTATCAAAACGGTCTCTTTTTTGAGCATCTGACTTAAACTGTTCCTGGAGATTTTTTATAGCTTTGTCAAGTAGTTCTTTTCTTTTAATCAAATCTTCAAGTTGTTTCTGATCCTGCCAGGTCAATTCTTTTTTCCCTTTGAGTTTATTATTTATGTCTTCAAGTTCAGCATTCAATTCTTTGGCTTCCACAATTGTCTTATCTAATTGATTTTTAGCACTTTCAGACGATAATTTCAAATCATTGCGCAATTTTTCTACCGATGGAATTTCAAATGTATACTTTGCTGTCTTGGTTACTTTTTTTCCACTGATGGCATCATTATCCCTTACCTGAAGATAATATTCTATTTTCTCGCCATTCTGAAGTTCGAATTTGTCCAACTTCCAATGGTGGTAAAAAGACTGACTGTTTTTAGTTTTGTCAATCTTCAGGCTAATTTTATTATAAGGAACCTCGTCCTCAATTTTGTTTTTATATGTTCTATAGAAAAGCATCAAATCTGAAATGCCATAATCATCTGATACGTTTCCTCCAAAAATCAGATAACTGTATAATACTGTATCGCGTAATTGATCAAGATTTATTTTGGGAAATTCATCGGGAATTACTTCTATATTATATCGTATACTTTCTTTGTTTTGGCTGTAATCATTTTTCAGATTAATTGAATATTCATCAGAAGTGAATAGTATAGTATTATGTTCAAATATCTGATTATCAATAGTTTTAGAAATTGAAAGTTCCTCATTATTGTCAAATTTTAGTTCAATTTCATTTACATTGCTTGTGTTGAAAATCCATTTTGCATTGGTACCGGTTGGTACCTGGAAACTGCCAATATTTTCTAAGTTATCAGCTTGTTTATTCAAATATGATGGGTAAGACAATGAAACGACAAAGTTTCTGATGTTTGGCCTGTTTACTACATTGATGGTATATTCGCCAGAAGAATATCCGGCAGCCTCAAAACTAAATGAGCTTGATTCCTGAATCTTTTCGAAATTGTATTCGAAGCTTCGCTGATCAGTTTTTTGTAATTTTATTTTTCTGTTTTCGGTAATCAGATAGGCACTTTCAGGTATTTCTTCTCCAGTTAGTTTTAAATTCAACAGAAAATCTTCATTGCGAAAGGCCATAAGAATTTCATTTTGAATAGAAAACTGAAAAGGAGCCACCGGTATAAATTTTTTATTAAACTGAATTATTCTTTTTGTAGGTTCTGTGATTGCTTTAGGCGAAACGATTCCTATTATCGCAGTGACTAAAAAAGGGAATATCAGATATTTAATATATTTTACATTTTCTTTGAACCTTATCACTTCCTCAAAATGCACAATCTTTATTTGGTCTGATCGCTGATCAATGGAGGCAAGCAATAAACTGTTTTTAGAATCAATTTTTTTGAGTTGAACAAGATTCAATAATTTGTCTTGTATTTGCGGAAAAAAGAATCCTATGTCTTTTGCAGCTTTTTCATCCGTAATTTGCTTATCCTTTAAAAATAATTTTATTAAATGGACAAAAAACCACTTATAAAGAACAGCAATGCATATGATGATATAGGAAAAGAAGAATAACGCCCTGATGGTTGAGCTGGAATGAAACTGATATTCAACTAGATTGAAAAACAGAAATGCTGAAAGTATGATAGCAAAGATGTAAATAGAACCTTTTAAGATTAGATTTAAATAATATTTTCGCTTGTAGCGGTCAAATCGATAATTTAAATCCTTGCTCAAATTATTTTTATAAAGTTTCTGCTTCTTCAAAATAAACCCTTCCCAGATCCCTGTATTGCATAGGGTTATTTGGAAAATTTTTCACAAAAGATTGTACTAATCTGTAACCTTCGTCATACCAAAGGATAATAACCGGGGCATCTTCCATTAATTGTAGTTCTGCCTTTTTAAAATACATATTTGCCTCTTTTATAGATTTGGCTTTTAACGCATCTCCGTAATGCTTATCGAATGCTTTATTTATATAACGGGCAACATTCGGATAAGATGCCTCTTCTAACGATTTCGGCACATCTTTGGATGAAAAAATCCATAAAAAGTTTTCAGGACTTGGAAAATCGGCAACCCATGCTGCCCGAAGGATGTTATAATCTCCACTATAGCTTTTTTCAAGTAATTGAGCAAAAGGTAAAATTTGCAGCTCTACATCTACATTTAGGTGATCTTTAAGTTGTTTTTGGATCTCTACTGCCACATTCGTATTTCGTTCTCCCTCTGCATTTAGCAAGAATTGAAGTTTAGGAAAGCCTCTTCCACCAGGATATCCGGCCCTTCTTAAATAATATTTGGCAGAATCGATATTTAGTGAGTACCCTTTTATGGATTCAATGTTATAATTGGAAAACACAGGTGGCGTAATACCGTGATTACCAGGGGCATAACCCTCACCATTTAAAACGAAATCCAATATTTTTGTTCGGTCAATGGCAAAGTTGAATGCTTTGCGAGCGTTTTTATTTTTAAAAACTCCTTTTTGATTGTTTAGAGTTAAGAACTGGGTCATCATTTCAGGAGACCTCTGAAGCTGAAACTGGCTATATTCTCCATTGGCGCCGGGCATTGTTTCTTCAAGAATTTCAATTATGAACTCAGTAGGCAATCTGTAAATCATATCCAGGTTTCCTTTTCTGAATTCAAAAAGCTCTGTTTTTTTATCCTTTATAAATTGAATGCTGATCGCATCGAGATACGGCAATTGATTTCCAAATTCATCATTGACATGATAGTTGGTATTTTTCTTTAATATAATCGATATATCTTCTTCAACATCTTCGACATTAAGTGAAAAAGGACCCGTACCGACTGCATTAATGCGCATGTCAATTCCATATTTGTCTTCCGCTTCTTTTGGATAAATAAAACATGCCGGGCGGGCGAGGTTAACCGAAATTAATGAATTTGGCTCTACCAGCTCCAATTCAATTGTATACTCATCTTTTACTCGAATTCCTTCAACTTCAAAATTTGGTATATTGTTGTCCGAACTTGCGGCATAGTAATTATCAGCTCCTTTAAGAATTCCTTTAAAAATCGAGAAATTCTGATTATTAATACTTTTGGTACAAAGTTGTGTGAAACAATATTTGATATCGTCGGCTTTCATTTCGCGACCTTTGCCACCGGCAAAGCATGGATCGTCATGGAAGAAAACACCCTTCTTAAGATAAAAGGTATAAATTGTACCGGTTTCATCAACTTTATAATCTTCGGCAAGACTATTGCTTACCTCGAGAGTTTCCGGATCAAATTTGAATAGCCCTTCATAAATTTGAGAGGCAACTCTATAAGAGTAAGCATCAGTGATATTATGAGGGAAAAGATTTTTGATGTATTCAGTTTCATTGATTCTGAAAATGCCTCCTATGTATATTCCTCCTTCTCCTTTTATAAGCATTCCACTTGATTCCTTAGAATTTTTATCTCCTCCACAAGAGAAAGAAAAACAACATATAAACAAAAAAATGAATATCTTGCTAAATAGTCTCATAATTAGCTGTTTGCTAGTAAATTAAAATCTATACGTAGTAAATATATGTTTAATTTCAATATTTTTCTAATTGTTTGCATTTGCTAATGAATTAGCGTTTTTAAATAAATGTATTAATTGGAATAAATATATATAATGAAAATTTATTCTATGCAGTTTTGATTCATTTAAAATTAATTCCAAATATGGATTTCGTTTTCAAAATAATCAATTACATGCATTTTTAGAAGTTTTTCTTGCTCCAGGATATCAAAATGTGGCAAAGTTTTTTTAAGTTTCCAATGAGGCCATCCCATTTCATCCAATCCTTCCAACTCATAAAACCCAGAAGAACTCAAAACCTTACAGATTGCAATATGCATCAGATCTCGTTTTTCCTCTTTGGTAAATTCTTTTATTCCTTTTCCAAGTTCTTGAACGCCTATAAGAAAAAGCACACTTTTTAGGTCAGTTGGTTTTTTACCAACAACTTTTTCTAACTTGTGTAGAAGATCTTGCCACTTTTGATCATGTATTAAATCTTTTTTAATCATTCAAATTGATATTATCTTCAAATTGAACCTGATAATATAATTGCAAATATATAAGTTGGCATTTTAAAACACAGTTTTATGTAACAGAAATGAAAATTATAGAAGATATTATAAATATTATTTTTCCAAAAGTATGTTGTATTTGTGACCGTGGTATGACAAAAAATGAAGAACTCATTTGTTTTCGTTGCAGGAGTAACTTGCCAAAAACTAAGTTCTTGGATGTAAAGGATAATGAGCTCCTGAAGAGGTTTTATGGAAGGCTCAATGTAGATTTTGGATTGTCCTATTTATATTATTATAAGGCAGGGATAACACAAAAATTATTGCATCAGTTTAAATACAAAAATTATCCGGAAATTGGTGAATTGATAGGCAATTGGTTTGGCCATGAGTTGTTGAGAAATAAATTTTATAAACAGGTGGATATCATAATACCTGTTCCGCTCCATCCCAGGAAAGAACGAAAAAGAGGTTATAATCAAAGTCAGTATTTTGCTAAAGGTATCTCAGAGATCACAAATATTCCCACCGGATTTAAAATCTTATCAAGGGCCCATTATGATGAAAGTTTGACTCATAAAACGAGAGTTCAGCGATGGAAGAGTGTTGAACATGCTTTTCGGGTGGCAGATAAAAAAATTATTTATAATAAAAATATTTTATTGGTTGACGATGTGATAACTACAGGAGCTACACTCGAAGCTTGTGGAAATCAACTTTTAAAGAATGGCGCAAGAGGTTTGGGTATAGGGACCATGGCAATGGCCAAATAAAAAAGGCCTCGACATTATCGAAGCCTTTTTATACAAATTGATGATATATATTCTTTTGCTAATTAGTTGATCCTGCTCTGATCATTGCGCAACGGAAACCAATAGTTGCTGTGGCAGAATCCTGATCCAAAAATCTTCTATTACCCGGAGACAGCCAATATGCAATATCATTCCATGATCCACCTTTGTAAACTCTGGTTTTATCTGAGATCAATGAATTAAAAAATTCATAATCATATTCATCTGCCGGATCATCAAGATTTGGATCGATAGTCGACCTTCCAACCAGATCTTCCTTACTTCTTCTTACCGGATTAAGGTCTTCCATATCCTGAAATGAAAGGGGACGATAAACATCAAAAACCCATTCGTTTACGTTTCCAGCCATGTTATAAAGACCAAAATCATTGGGTGGGAAACTGTAAATATGATCTGTGACCATTGCACCGTCATTTAATTTTCCGGCAATACCTGCATAGTCACCACGGCCTCTTTTAAAATTTGCTAGCATAGTACCCATTTGTTTTCCATAAGGATTTCTCAAAGCGTGTCCATCCCAGGGATATAGTCTTTTGTGAGTTTGATTTTCATCAAGCCATTGTGTTCCGATGAGTGCTTGTGCAGCATATTCCCATTCTGCTTCAGTTGGAAGTCGATAATTCGGAAGTATAACTCCCGACTCCAAAGGTATTCTGCTTCCAGTTCCTTCTGCAGGCACTTCATCCAAACCGGCCTCTAAAGCAAGCTTCAAATTAACCACTGATGTTCTCCATCCGCAATAGTCAACGGACTGTTTCCAAGTTACACCCACAACTGGGAAATATCTGAATCCTGGATACCTTAAATAGTGATCTACATAAGGATCGTTGTATGCAAGGTCTTTAGCCCAAACTACTGTATCAGGAAGCGCTGACTCATAAAATTCACTTGAGGAATCAAGTTTTACGTAATACAGATATTCCAACCAGTGGATATTGGCAACTTCAGTAGCATCCATATAAAACGAAGCAACGGTTACTGCTCTTTCCACGTTATCCTGTGTATTAAAAATATCTTCTTCGAAAGAACCAAGAACAGTTCGACCACCTTCAATAAATACGAGATTTGGTCCTTCGGGCTGGCCTCTGAAATCCATAACCTGAAATCCTTCATCATCGTTGTACTCCATTCCGGTAGCGGTACTAATGTTTCCTGGATTGGTTGCGGTAGGATTGCTTCCCGATTTGCATGAGCCGAGAAGGTAAATTGTTGCCATAAGCAACGGACTCGTGTAAAGAAACTTCACAAAATTCTTCATAACCTGTTAATTAACTATTTATCTTTCGATAAGAATACACTCAATAATAGCTGTAAAAACACAAATTTACGCTAATTTATTTCAAATAGAAACACATATTCTTAATTATGTCCTAATATATAAGGAAAATATCACATAAAACAGTATATGAGTGTTCCATTTTTATGGATATAATGTTAGTGTCTTCTCCACATAAAATAAATTCAAAATTACTGAATTTATTGCATCTGTAATGATTTTAATTTCAGTATCTCTTTTAAAAGCCAAGTTACCTTGTCTATAGACTCAATATTATTAACTATAAATATAACCCTATTTTTTCCATCCTTTAGTTTGCAGTTCTTTGGTTGTTGCTGAACAAATTTTAATATGCCACCAAAAACCGGGGAATTATAATATTGCTCTTTATCTGAAGAGA
>SDBV01002937.1_pt1 | contig 25439 bp, 17 predicted proteins | sample 2277081 | NCBI WGS metagenome assembly SDBV01 (sample SAMN10402039, study PRJNA504765) | marine sediment metagenome | isolation source: marine sediment core GS10_PC15, 223 cmbsf | place: Arctic Ocean: Southern Knipovich Ridge | collected 2010 | reverse complement strand
GCACCGCGGCGGAAACAACAGCTTCAGCCCGTCCGACATCCGTCGGGCGACCCCGTCACGGAGACGATCAACCAGGGGGGCCATGGCATCCTTTCTTGCGTTTCGGGTGGCAGCACCGAATCCCCACCTGATCATCACCAACTTGACTCTGGTTTGGTGCAAACTCGGTGCCTAGGATTCAATGCCACAAACATCCAAGTTAGTTTACCATGGGGGCTTCGGTCTATGTCACTTGCGAGAATGCGGAACAGATTGGCGGCATGGGATGGCGGCGGCTTCGGATTCGAGCGGCTCGAGGGCCGGCGGCTGTTGTCGATCACCCTGCCCTTCCAAGACGGAATCCTGCCGGACTCCGCCTACGCCGGCACGCGCGACACCAGAATCAACAGCCTGGACCCGATCGCCAACTACGGCTCGACGAAAACGTTGCGCCTCGACGGCAGTCCCGATGGGGCGGCCCTGTTGAAGTGGGATCTCAGCGGCGTCGCCCCCGGCAGCACCGTAGAGGCCGTTTCCCTGAGCGTCCACGTCGACAACGCGTCGGGTGATACGTTCGAAATCTACAAACTGAAGCGGGATTGGGTCGAAGCCGGGGCCACCTGGAACGAATCGTCGCCGGGTATCGGCTGGGAGATCCCCGGCGTCAACGGCGCCAGCGACCGCGGCAGCACGGTCTTGGGAACCCTCGATGCTTCCGCCACCGGCCCGGCAACCGTTCTGTTCAACGTGGCCGGCGTGGCGGTCGTGCAGGCCTGGATCGACAATCCCGCCTCGAACTTCGGGATCATTCTCCAGAACTACGAGACCGCCACCGACCGCTTGGATCTCGACTCGCGTAACGTGGCCGCTGCGGCAAACCGACCTCGGCTCGACGTGACGATTGCCGGGGAAGCGGTCAACCGGGAGCCCGTGGTGGATGAGGGTGTCGACCAGAGCGTTCTGATTTCCCAAACCGTCACGCTCAACGGCTCCGTCGTCGACGACGGTTTGCCCGATCCGCCGGGCGCGGTCACGACCACCTGGACGCAAGTGTTCGGGCCCGGCACGGCGGTCTTCGGAGATGCTTCGGCCATAGACACCACGGTCACGTTCACCGCGCTGGGCACGTACGTGTTGCGCCTTCAAGCGGACGACGGCGAGTTCATCGTCAGCGATGACGTGATCATCAACGTGCTTCCGTTGCCGCAGAATAATTCACCCGAAGTCGACGCCGGCCCCGACGTTCACGCGGCGATCTTCGCATCGGTCGCCCTCGACGGCACCGTGACGGACGACGGGCTGCCGAATCCGCCGGCGGTGGTCACGACCGCTTGGACTCAACTCAGCGGGCCGGGCGCGGCCACCTTCGCAGATGCTTCGGCAGTGGACACGACGGCCGCTTTCGATGCGCCCGGCACGTACGTGCTGCGACTTCAGGCCGATGACGGCGAGCTGGCCGGCGTCGACGACCTGACGGTCGTCGTGGATGACCCGGCCTGGACGACCCATGCGTTTCAAGATGGGACCTTGCCCGAGGCCGCCTACGCCGGTACACGGGACGCCAGAATCAACAGCCAGGATCCGACCGCCAACTATGGGGCCACGGGAATTCTGCGGATCGACGGTACGCCCGACGCGGCGGCCCTGCTGAGATGGGATCTCGGTAGCATCGCCTCGGGCGGCACGATTGAGGCCGTTGCCATGAGTGTCCACGTCGACAACCCGTCCATCGACGGATTCGAAATCTACGAGTTGAAACGGGATTGGGTGGAGCGCGAGGTATCGTGGAACGAATCGTCGCTCGGCAACAGTTGGCAGCTCGCCGGGGCCCTCGGCGAGGGCGACCGGGGCAGCACCGTGCTGGGAACCCTCGAAGCTTCAGAAATCGGCCCGGCAACCATCCAGTTCAACTCGGCCGGTGTGGCCGTCGTGCAATCTTGGATCGACGACCCCGCCTTGAACTTCGGAATCATCATCCAAGACTACGAGAATGCCATCGACCGGGCGGATCTCAGTTCGCGTGAAGTCACCACCGCGGCGAATCGCCCCAAGCTCGAGGTCACCGTCGCGGCGGATGAGATACCGGAAAACGATCCACCGACGGCCAACGACGATGCGGCGGAAACCGACCAGGACACGCCCATCGTGATCGACGTGCTGGCCAATGACACCGACGTCGACGGCAGCATCGATCCGGCCACGGTGGCCCTCGTCGACCCGCCGGCCAACGGTACCGTCACGATCGGTTTCGACGGAGCCATCACCTACGCGCCGGCCGCCGGTTTTAGCGGTACGGACAATTTCACCTACCACGTCCGCGACGACGCCGGGAACGTGTCGAATGCGGCCACGGTAACCCTCCTGATTGAAGCGGTAACCGCCGGCCCGATCTCGACGCCGGGGCTCTACGCTCCGAGCGCCGCCGGGTTCCATCTCCGGGCGACCAACGACGCCGGCAATTCGACCCTGGCCGCCACACCGTTTAGCTTTGGTCCGGCCAATGCCGGGTGGCAATCCCTGGTCGGCGACTTCGATTCAGACGCCGTAGATACGATCGGGCTCTACGACCCCTCGGGGGCCGGATTCTATTTGAAGAACGTCAACGCCAATCCTCCCAGCGATCCGGGAGCGGACGTGGCCTTCACTTTTGGTCCCCGAGGCGACCGCGGTTGGCAACCGCTGGTCGGTGATTGGGACGGGGACGGCGTCGATACGGTCGGGCTCTACGACCCGGCCGTCGGCGGATTTCATTTGAGGGCATCCAGCGACCCGAACGACTCGGCGTTGGCGGTCTCCGCGTTCACTTTTGGTCCCCGCAACAACGCCGGCTGGATCGCGATCGCCGGAGATTGGGACGGAGACGGGGTCGATACGGTTGGGCTCTACGACCCCACGACGGCCGGCTTCCACTTGCGGGCAACGAACGATCTTGGCAACAAGTCCCTGGCCGCCACACCGTTCAGATTCGGCCCGGCCAACGCTGGGTGGCAACCGCTGGTGGGCGACTGGGACGGAGACGGCGGCGATACGGTTGGGCTGTATGACCCGGCCGCCGCCGGATTTCACTTGCGGGCGTCGAACGATCCGACTCCCGCCCTGGCCGTGCCGGCGTTCAGCTTCGGCCCCCGCGGCAATCAGGGTTGGATCGCCATGGCAGGCGCCTTCGCGGACTCCCGCTCGCCCTTGCGGGAAACGGGTCCGCAACTGAGCAGTTCGGCGACGGCGCCGCTTGCGGAAACCGAGCTGCAGGCAACCATTGCAGAGGCTTTCTCCCGGTGGGATAGCGGGACGCTGGCAAACGATCTGCCGGCGATAGACTTTGTCGTTGCCGACTTGCCCGACTCGTTGCTGGGATTGGTCCGGCGGGACACGATCTACCTTGATTCCGACGCCGCCGGACACGGTTGGTTCGTGGATCATACGCCGGGCAGCGACGAGGAATTTCGCCCGATCGACGGGCAGTTGAAGGCCGTCGATCCGCGGGCCGTCGATCGTGTCGACCTGCTCACGGTGGTGTCGCACGAGCTGGGACACATCTTCGGGCTGCAGGATCTCGATGTCTCCGACCAAAGCCTGATGAGCGGCACGTTGCAGGCCGGCCTGCGCCGCCAGCCCGGCGCCGCCGAGATTGACCAGTACCTCGCCTTCCGAACCGGTCCGAGCTGAGATCGCTCCTTACCGGGCGTATGGTCACTGTGGGAGGCGACTCCGTCGGCGATGGGTGGCTGGGGCATAGCGCAGCGGTGCCCTAGCTGGTGGCGTCCTGGGGCTTCGCTGCGCTCAGCCGCCAGCCACCCCAAATTCTGAAGTTATTCATCGGCATCAATCGCCGACAGAGTCGCCTCCCACAGGCGGGTTTCGACGGAAGCGGGCAGATCGTTGATCTTTGCGGTCGGACCTTGTACACTGTCAGGGGGCTGGCGACTCGATGTCCAATCAGCAAAGGCACACCCGTTATGAAGAAGGAAACGTTGTCTGTCGGCCGAATACTTGCTTATTGTCTTGGCCTGGCGTACCTGGCATTCGCTGCCCGGGCCGCCGACTGGCCGCAATGGGGCGGACGCGACTGCCGGAACCTGGTCTCGGAAGAAACGGGGTTGCCCGACTCCTTCGTGCCGGGCAAGAAAGATCCCCAGGGCGGAGGGATCGACCTGGCGACCACCGAAAACGTCAAATGGACCGCCCGGCTCGGCTCGGCCGCTTACGGCAACCCGACCGTGTCCCAGGGCAAGGTGTTCGTGGGAACCGACGACCTCACGCTGGCCGACGACCCCAGGCTGAACCGTACTCGCGGCGGACTGGTCAAGTGCCTCGACGAGGCCACCGGAGAATTGCTCTGGCAGCTGGTCATTCCCGTGCGGACCGAGTTGCCGCAACCGATTCACTTCGGCCATCAGCACCTGGGCGTTTGCTCGTCTCCGACCGTGGAAGAAGGCCGGGTCTACGTGGTCACCAGTGCCGGCGATATCGTCTGCCTCGACGCCGACGGCCTGGCCGACGGCAACGACGGACCGTTTCAGGACGAGGCGCAGTACATGGTCGGTCCCGAGAACCCGCCGATCGAATTGATGCCCGGCGACGCGGATATCATCTGGCGATTCGATCCGATCGACGAGTTGGACGTTCGGCCGCACGACGCCGCCAGTTGCTCGGCGCTGATCCACGGGCAGATGCTCTACGTGGGCACGTCCAACGGAGTCGACGCACCCCACGAGAAAGTCATCAAACCATTGGCCCCCAGCCTGATCGTGCTCGACAAGATGACCGGCCGGCTGGTGGCCACCGACGATGAAAAGATCGGCACGCGGCTTTACCACGCCCAGTGGTCGTCGCCCTCGCTGGCCAAGGTGGGAGACAAGACGTTGATTTTCCTCGGCGGCGGAGACGGTGTGTGTTATGCCTTCGAGGCGATGACCGCCGCTTCGCCGCAGCCGGCGCTCCTGAAGACGGCCTGGACCTACGACTGCAACCCGCCTCAGTACAAGTACCGCGACGGCAAGCTGATTCGTTTCTATGCCGGCGACAAACGCAAGAAGAGCAGCCCGAACAAGAACGACGGAAGCTACGTCGGTCCCAGCCAGATCATCGCCACGCCGGTCTATTACAAGGGCCGGGTCTACGTGGCCATCGGGCAGGATCCCGCGCACGGCCGCGGCAAAGGTATGTTGCACTGCATCGACGCCGGCGGGAGCGGGGATATCACCGAGACCGGCTGCGTCTGGCGCTACGACGGACTGGACCGCAGCATTTCCACCACCGCGGTTGCCGACGGCCTGGTCTACGTTCCCGACGTCGCCGGACGAATGCACTGTCTCGACGCCGACACGGGCGAGTGCTATTGGGCCTACGACACCAAGGCGGAGACCTGGGGCGGCCCGCTGGTGGCCGACGGCCGGCTCTACTTCGGCAACAAGCAAACCTTTTACGTAATGGCCGCCGGCAAGCAGCCCAAGGTGCTCAGCCAGATCCGACTTGGGTCCCCCGTCTACAGCACGCCGATCGCGGCCAACGGCGTGCTCTACGTGGCCTCGCAGAAGTATCTGTGGGCGGTGATGCAGAAATAGGAGGCGATGACCAAGCTTTCCCACAAACCGAACGCCAAGGAAGTCCTGCCGCGGCTTCGTCGGTTGCACGAGCGTCGCGGGCAAGATCGCATCTTGGCCGCGATGCAGGTTCCCAGTGCGGCCCTGGCGGCTTTTGGAGTGGAGTATGCTTCCGGCTGTCGCGAATATCCGGACCCGGCGGTCCGAATCGAGTTTTGGGACCGCCTCAGCGGCGAACGGGCCGCGATCGAAGACGACTCGATTCCTACGGCTTTTCTGAGCGAATTCGACCAGGGACTCTACGGCGGACTGCTGGGCGGCGACGTGCAGTTCATGGCCCATCCGGAAAACGGATGGATCTCCTCGATGGTCGCCCCGCTGTTGGACGACTGGTCGCAGTTCGACCGGCTGCGGTTCGATCCGTCGCACCCGTGGTTCGGCCGATACATCGCCCAAACCGAGGCGTTCGCCAAGGCCGCGGCGGGAAAGTTCGGCATCAGTCATTTCATCTTGATCGACGGTCTGAACTTTGTGTTCGAGTTAATCGGGGCCACCGAGACCTACTTGAGCCTGTACGAACACCCCGAGATGGTCCGCCGGGCGATCGATTTCGCCTACGACTTGAACGTGCAGATCCAGGACACGTTTTTTGATTTGGTCCCGCCCATCGAAGGCGGCACGTGCAGCAACATGGTGCAATGGGTGCCCGGGCGGATCGTCTCCGAAAGCGTCGACCCGTTCCACATGACGTCGGTGGACGATTTCGAGCGATGGGGCCGCCAGCCGGTCCAGCGGATCTTCGACCGCTTCGACGGCGGCGTGCTCCATCTGCACGGCAACGGCCGACACCTGCTTGAGGCGGTTTGCACGCTCGGCGGCTTGAAGGCCATTTTCCTCGGCGACGACCGAGGGTTTCCCCCCACGTTCGAGATTCTGGATCAACTCAGAGCCCGGGCGGGCGACGTGCCCCTGGTGGTCCAGGTCGAGTTTGAGGCCTTCGTGGAAGGACTTCATCGGCACAACCTTGCCGGCGGCGTCCTCTACCAAGTCCGAGGGGTCCCCGACGCCGACGTCGCCAACCGGTGTATGGAAAAAGTCCGCGCCTATCGGTTATAATGGCGTCGACCCTCTCCGCGGGCGGCCACTACCATGAGCAAAGAAACCGCACAAAAACTGGCCGAACTGGAAACCGCACAAAAACTGGCCGAGCTGACTGAACTCGGAACGAACTTTAGCCCTTGGGACTGGGTGATCGTCGCCGTCTACCTGGCGGCAACGGTGGCCATCGGGCTGTACGTGAACCGCTACATCCGCAGCATGTCGGATTACGTGGTGGCCGGACGGTCGCTGAAATCGTTCATCGCCATCGCCTCGATGATCGGCACCGAGCTGGGGCTGGTCACCGTGATGTTCATGGCCCAAAAGGGTTTCACCGGCGGCTTCGCGGCCTTTCACATCGGCTTGGTGGCGGGGATCGTGACGCTGATTGTCGGCTTCACCGGCTTTATCGTCGTGCCCTTGCGCCAAATGGGCGTGATGACCATTCCCGAGTTCTACGAGAAACGGTTCGGCCGCGGCGTGCGCATCTTCGGCGGGCTGCTGCTGGCCGGGGCCGGCATCCTCAACATGGGAATGTTCCTCAAGGCCGGAGCGATCTTCGTGACCGCCTTGACCGGGTTGCACGACCCGATCTACGTCAACATCGTGATGACCGCGTTGATCACCCTGGTGCTGGCCTACACGATCCTCGGCGGCATGGTCTCGGTGGTGATCACCGACTATATCCAGTTCGTCGTGCTGTCGTTCGGTATGCTGATCGCGTGCGCCTTTGCGCTGCACGAACTGGGCGGATGGCAGAATATCGTCGACACCGTCGCTCAAGTGCATCAAGAGGCCGGCTTCAACCCGTTCCATGCCGAAGGCTTCGGGCCGTCCTACGTGATGTGGCAGATCTTCGTGGCCGGATTGGTCTCCTCGGCCGTATGGCAGACGGCCGTGATGAGGGCCTGTGCCGCAGAAAGCACCCGGGTGGTCAAGCAGTTGTATATCTGGTCGTCGGTCGGATTCATGATCCGCTGTCTGATCCCCCAGTTCCTGGGGATCTGCGCCCTGGTATATTTCTGGCAACATACCGACGCCCGGCCGATCTTCTTCGACGGCGGCCAACCGGTCGACGACAAGATCCTCACGCTGTACGCCATGCCCGTCTTTCTCAGCCAGATCTTGCCGGTGGGACTGATCGGGCTGGTCGGCGCCGGCATGTTGGCGGCGTTCATGTCCACGCACGACAGCTACCTGCTGTGCTGGTCGGCGGTGCTGGTTCAAGACGTGGTCAATCCCCTCATGCGTCGCCCTCTCTCGACCAAGGCCCGCTTGACGCTGGCTCGCATTTTCATCTTTCTGATCGGCGTCTTCCTGCTGATCTGGGGTCTCTGGTACCCGCTCGGACAGGACCTCTGGGATTACATGGCGATCAGCGGGGCGATCTACTTCATCGGCGCATTCATCTTGCTGCTGGGGGGAATCTATTGGAAGCGTGCCAGCCGCGTGGGCGCCTACCTGGCACTTGCCAGCGGTGCGCTGGCCGTGTTGGGCCTTGGCCCGGTGAAAGACGCGGTCGGGCTCAGTGCGCTCGAAGGACGATACGAGGTTTCGATCACCTCGGCCCACATCGGCCTGGCGAGCCTTGTCCTGGCAGCCGTTTTGATGGTAATCGGTTCGCTGATGTTCCCCGACAAGAACTCGGCCGACGCCGCAGAAACGTAGGGAGTGATTGCAATGGACTTTTGGATCACCTTCTGGACCTGGTTGCTGATTGGGGCCGTCACCGTCTTTGCCGGACTGGCGGTGGTGGTGTCCATCGGCGGGTTCTTCGACATCAAGCAGTTGTTTCGCAGCATCAAGGCCCAGCACGCCGAACAGGACCGCCACCCGGAGCACGACGGCCGATCGGAGGGCGTTTCAGAGTAGCTGTCACGCTGGGCGAGATGAAGCTGCGTCTCGCCCAGAGGTTGTGATTTCTTTGGAGTGCGGTGACTTGTCACCGCTTTCTTTCTCCGGACGATTCGCAGTAGCCAGCGCCACTGATCGGGAAAAGCGGTCGAAAAAGGAAAGCGGTGACAAGTCACCGCACTCCAAATCTGTTTCTTCACAAGCTCGGAGCGAGACGGCTACCGGCCGAACTCGTCGATGTCGTCGCCCTCGCTGAAATCGAACTCGTCGCCCTCGTCGAACCCGTCGCCTTGCGGCGCCGGCGGCCCGTTGGCCGGGAAGTTCGCTACATCGGCGGCCCGCACGGGGATCGCCTCGCGCAGGTCGCTCAAGAGCTTCTCCACCTTCTGGTGTACCCGAAAGCTCTGTGTGATCACCAACGCGCCGCGATATGGTCGAATGACTCCCGAGCAGCCTGCGTCAGCCCACGTGTTTGGCTCGACGGTCGACGTGATCAGATCCATGAGATCGGTGAGCGCGGGCGGCGAATCGACGAGGTCGGAAACGCGATAGACGCGGATATCAAGACTCGCCTCCGAATTCGCCTCCTCCTCGGTGGTGATAATCACCACGCCGTTATCCAGCGTGTAGGCGAGATTGTGTTGACCGAGTATCAGCCGCAGCGCCATCTCCAGGGGCACGTCCTTCAATTTGATCGTCACCGGCACGTCGCTGCCAATGCCTACGTCTTCCAGACTGCGTGCGTCGATGTACGTCTGAACTTCTGCAAAGTCGCTCAGGAAGTCCAGGACGTTTTCCAGCGGCATCTCATGAAACTCGCACGGCACGAGTGACTCCAACTTCTTGAGGGTCTCCGCGTTGGGATCCGGACGATCGGCCTTGGCTTCCAACGGCGGTTGGGGCTGCGGGGGTTGTGGGGGCGGCGGGTCCTGTTGGGCGTGTGCCGCGGCCGGTATCAACTCGCCCGAACCGTCCGGCCACAGGGCCGTGACCAGGGCCACTGCCAATAGACTCACCGCAATCGATCCGATTGAAAAACGCATCATCCACCTCCTCTTTCGAAGTTTGGCCACGGCGGAGAACTGGGCGGCCAACGCGGCCGCATCGCCGAATTCCGCCAGCGCCATAGAGATTGCCCTTTGCGGCCCGATTCCCTCCGAGGTCAACGCCGCGAACCGCTCCTCGAGATGCGTGCGCAGCTCCGCCTCGATGGCCTCTCGCTGGGCCGCCTTCAGCCGCAACAGACGGCTCAGCAGGCCCAAGTAGTCTTGAAACTGTTCGGACGACATGGCGTCGTTCATCACGCGCCTCCCGTGGCAGGGCACGCCCGGCCGAGCACCGGACGGAGCACCCGCCGCACGCAATCGGCATACTCCCGCCACTGGTGTGCCTGATGCTGTAGGCGTTTTTTCCCGGCCGGGGTCAATTCGTACCATTTTCGCTTCCGCCCGGTCGAAGGATCCCATCGGCTGCGGACCAACTTCTCGGCCTCCAACCGGTGCAGCAGCGGATAGAGCGTACCGGCCTGGACCGTCACCAGTCCGCCGGTGGCGCTGGCCAGACTCTGCTGGATCAGGTAGCCATACTTCGGCTCCTCGGCCAAGGCCGAGAGCACCAACAGATCCAGGTTCCCGCGGATCATCTCCCCGCTGGTCTTTGCCGCCATCGATCTTCTCCTCTTGATGCATCGATGCTCTATATATATCAGATCTATGCATAGGCTGTCAATAGCTTTTTTGGCCGGCCAGCGGCAATCGCCGACTCCCATATCCGGCCTCCGGGGCAGAGAATCTTCCCTGAGGCCCGTCCTCCAGCTCTTTGACACCCAGGGGTGGTGGTATGTCCGACCCAAAGTTGGTATGATATATCCTGCGTATTACAGCGGCTCTACGAACCCCCCCTATGGAGCGACTGAAATGCGGCAAGGTATCAACGACCAAGCGATCTTGGAAACGCCAATCACGATTCTCGACTTCGAGACGACTGGTCTAAACCCCGGCGTGGACCGGGTAGTAGAAATATCGGTGATGCGCATCGATCCTGGGCGAGATCCTGAACTCATCCTGGACACATTGGTAAATCCGCAGCGCCGGATGGCGGCCACTGAGATTCATGGTATTACGGATGATGATGTTGCGGATGCGCCCGTATTCGAAGAAGTTGCCGGCAACCTGGTGAAGGCGCTCTCCGGGACCGTTCTTGCAGCTTACAATGTGTATTTCGACATGCGGTTCTTGGACTACGAATTGAACCGAGCGGGCGTCGCCGATTCCCCTCCTCATTTTTGTTTGATGTACTTACGGCCGATGCTCAATCTCGGCCCACGTTGCCGACTGGGCCAGGCCTGCAACGCTCACGGAATTGCGCATGCTGACGCGCATATCGCAGCAGAAGACGTGCAGGCTTCCACTCGGCTTCTACAATTCTATCTCAAAGAGATAGAAGAGCGTGACATTCGCACCTTTCGGCATCTGGGAGAATTGAAAAACTACAAGTTCGTGCGCAGTTTTGAGAGACCACCTCTGACGTTGGAAACTGCGCCAAACCTGAGGCGATCCGATCGGCTTCGGCCGCGCATGGCTTGCACCGCGGCTCAGGAAACAGCTTTGCAGGCTCAGCCGACGGAGCCCCCTCGCACTGCAAATCGTCCGCTGGGCGTTTACTGGGATGCCCTGAAAGTTGCTGTTGCGGATCTGGTGATCACCGATGACGAGATTGAAGAACTCAAACAGATAACGCAAGAACTCGGCTTGCGAGAAGAGCAGGTGCGCGTGCTGCACGCGCGCGCATTCGCAAGTGTGATATCTCAGTTTATTGACGATCAGTGGCTTAACGACCGCGAGAGACGCAAGTTGAAGCGGCTCCACCAGTGTCTCAGCCGGTTGGGTTGGGCGCCCGGCGAGTGAGAAGCGACTAACCGCCCAGTAGATCCTCGAACTGCTCCTCAGTGATCACCGGCACGCCGAGTTGTTGGGCTTTGGCGAGCTTGCTGCCGGCCTTTTCGCCGGCGACGACATAGTCCGTTTTCTTCGACACGCTCGAGGCAGAACGGCCACCGTGACCTGCAATCAGTTCGTTAATTTCGTCACGGCTGTACTTGGCCAGCGTGCCGGTCACAACAAGTGTCTTGCCTTCCAGCGCGCGCGAACCAATAGTGGCTGGGGCGGCGGACTCCATGTTCACTCCGAGTTGTCTCAGATCGGCGATCGTTTCCGATCCGAACTCGCCATGCAGGAAATCGCAGACGCTCGCGCCGATGATTTCGCCGATTTCGTTGATCTCACTCAGTTCCTCAAGATCCGCGGCCATGAGAGCATCCATCGTGCCAAAATGATCCGCTAGTATAGTCGCCACACGTACCCCAACGTGCCGTATTGACAACGCGTTCAGCAGCCTAGCTAGTCCCCGTTCTTTGCTCTCGGCAATCAGCCCCAACTGCTTCTGGGCTTCCTTTCGACTGATTCTGACTGCTCGCTCTAATTTAAGGAGTTGATCGAGAGTCAGGCGGTACAAGTCAGCGCAAGTCCGGACGAGTCCCTCGTCGACCAGTTGATCCACGCGTTTCTCTCCCAAACCCTTGATATCTTTGGCATATCGCCGAATCTCGTCTTTGATCTGATCGTGTGTGTGTCGCTTAGCCTGGCGCGTTGCCTTCAGCCTCTCGGCGTCTGCGACTGGCCGTTCCTTTGCCACCTCCTCGCCGGAAGCTGTGTCGACGCCTAGACTTTTCAATTCCTCAACCGTGCGGGGATTCAGATCAGCGTGCAGCCATTCATGGATTCGCTGAGCATCGATAGTTCCGATTTCTCCAGCCTTGCTGATTTCCTCGACCGTGGCTACCATGACGGCGTCCATTGAGCGAAAACGTTTTGCCAACGCCTCTGCCTCAGGTTTCCTAATCTGGCCGGCTGACAACGCGCCCAATAGCCAAGCCAAACCCAACTGTTTGCTTGCCTCAATGCCGGCCAAGATGTTTTTCGAGGATGTGGACCCCCACTGTACCACGAATTCCAATTGTGTTAGCTGGTCTTCGGTCAGCCGATACAGATCACCATACCCGCCAATTAGCCCCGCATCTACCAATCGATCAACCAGCTTGTCGCCGAGTCCCTCGATGTCCATGGCGTTGCGGCTGGCGTAGTAGCGGATCCGTTGCTTGACCTGGGCGGGGCACTGGAGATTGGGGCAGCGGATGTAGACGCCGCCCTCATCCTTGACCAGCCGGGTGTCGCAATCGGGACACTCGGTGGGGAAGACGAACTTCCGCAACGAGCCCTTCCGCTCGTGCTTCTCCACGCGGACGATGTGCGGGATGATCTTGCCCGCCTTTTCCACTACCACCACGTCGCCGGGGCGGACGTCCTTGCGCTGGATTTCGTCGGCGTTGTGCAGGCTGGCCCGGCTGACGATGCTGCCGGCCAGTTCGACCGGCTCCAGCTCGGCCACCGGCGTGACCGCGCCGGTTTTGCCCACCTGAACGCGGATTTCGTTGAGCCGGGTGGTCGCTTCGTACTTCTCGAACTTGTAGGCGATCAGCCAGCGGGGGCTCTTGGACGTGGAGCCGAGCTGCTCGCGCTGCTCGAAGCGGTTGACCTTCAGTACCAGCCCGTCGATCTCGAAGTCCAACTCGTGCAGCCGTCCGATCAACTGCTGGCAATGCTCCACGGCCGCCGAGAACGACGGGAAACACTCCACCTGCGGCGTGGCGGGCAGGCCGTAGCCGCGTAGCTCCTCGAGAAACTCGATATGGGACGTCGCCCGCAGCCCTTCGACGTAGCCCACGCCATGGCAGAACAGCCGCAAGCGTCGCTGGGCACAAACCCGCGGGTCGAGCTGGCGGACGCTGCCGGCGGTGACGTTTCGGGTGTTGGCAAACGGCGGCTTGCCCTGGCGGCGCTGGGTCTCATTTAGCCGGACCAGGTCGGAATTGGTCATGTAGAGTTCGCCGCGGACCTCCAACACCGGCGGGATCCGGTCGCCGACGAGCCGCAGAGGGACGTCGCGAAGCGTGCGGATGTTGTGGGTAATGTCGTCGCCGACCCGCCCGTTGCCGCGCGTTACCCCGCGGACCAACCGCCCGTCTTCGTAGAGCAGCGCGGCGGCCACGCCGTCGACCTTCAACTCGACCACCCACTCGATCGCCTCGGCGTCTTTTCCCGAGACAGAGAGCAGTTTGGCGGTCCGCTGGTGATACTTCTGCAGTTCCGGGATGCTGTAGGTGTTGTCGATCGAGAGCATCGGCAGCCGGTGTTCGACCTGCGAGAGCCCCTCGACCGGCCGGTCGCCGATGCGTTGGGTGGGGCTATCGGGGGTGACCAGATCGCCGCGGTCGGCTTCCAGTTCTTTGAGCCGCTGAAGCAGCCGGTCATATTGCAGGTCGGTGATCTGAGGGGCCGCTTCCACGTAGTATTTCCGGTCGTGGCAGCGGATCTCGTCGCGAAGCCGGGCGATTTCGGCGGCGGGGTCCTTTGGCATGGTGGGAGTCCTTTTGAAAGTCGGATAGGGAGAAGTCGGGCGTTGCGAAGCCGCAAGCGGCTGTTTGCCAATCCCTGATCCCCAATCCCCCTTCCCCTCACTCGCATCCGCAGGCGGCGGCGCAGGAGTCGGTCATGTCGCGCAACGGGTGGGGCACCAGGCAGAGAAACTTCAGCGGCTGCGTGCCGGTGTTGCGAAACTGGTGCGGCTGCTTCGGCGGCACGAAGACCACGGTGCCGGGCCGTAGCGGGTGTTGGACTTCGCCCTCCATGACCACGCCGCTGCCTTCCAGCACGAAAACCTCGTGCTCGTGGGCATGGGCGTGCAGGGGCGTGTTTCCACCGGGCTCGACGTGGAACTGCCGCATCGAAAAACTCGGCGCGTGGTCTTCCGGGCCGACCAGGCAGCGGATCCGGCAGCCGGCCGCCCCCGGCATCTGAACGGGGGTCGATTCGATTTGTTCGTAATGGACGACTTTCATGACGGACATCCTTTGGAAAGAGGTAGGGTGGGCATCGCCCACCATCATGGAAGGCAGAGATTGCGGGTTTTCGGAGTCGTGTGGTGGAGTCGTGGTGGGCGGTGCCCACCCTACACGCATTATACGAAAACCGGGGCCCTTGCCACCGGGGTGCATCACGGCGCAAAAAAAAACCTCGAGGCGACAACTCCCAGCGCCGTAGCGGCCTCCAACAAGGAAACCCTACAACCGTCGACCTCGAGGTCGTGATCGCCACCGGTCCGAAGACCGCTGGCAACACGCATCATGTTTAACACGGCTGCCGATTTTGTCAAGTGCGATTGGCGGGGACCATCAACTTGCGGACCAACTGCAAGAACGCCTCGCCGCGCCGACGAAAGTTCCTGAACTGCCCGCCGCTGGGACAAGCCGGCGAAAACACGATCGCGTGGCCGGGCCGCGAACGCTCCCAGCACCAGCGAAACGCCTGGCCGATGGTCTCGGCCATGGCGGAGTCGACCGGCCAGTCGCCCTCGTTCCCAAGCTCCAGCTTGGGAACGAGCTCCAGCTTGGCAGCGAGCTGAGGCTGCAATACGCGGCGAATCTCCCCAAAAACCGCCACCCCCCGGACTTTTTCAGCGATCGCGGCGAGAAGATCCTCGAAATCACACCCCTTGTCGCCGCCGCCGAGAAGCAGCCAGATCGGTTCGTCGACGGCATCGATTGCCGCACGGGTCGACTCGGGCGTGGTGGCCGTCGAGTCGTTGTAGAAGACGCGTCCGTCGATGACCGCCAGCCGCTCGAGCCGCTGGGGCAGGGCGTGAAATGATTCCAGCCCCCGTCGAATCGCCGACCGGCTGCACCCGGCGCCCAAGGCGGCCGCGGCCGCACAGGCCGCGTTGACCCGGTTGTGTTGGCCCGGCACGGGCAGAGAAGGAATCTCGTCGAGCGACACCGGCGGCAGCCGGCGTCCTCGCACCAGAGGCCCCCACGAGTTGACTTCGGCGTCGCCGGTGTTCAAAACCGCCAGGTCGCGGGACGTTTGCCCGGTGAGAATCCGCTGCTTGGCGGCCCTGTAATCCGCGTAGTCGGGATGCCAATCGAGGTGATTCGGCGAACAGTTCGTTAGCACCGCCACCTGCGGCATGGGAGCATCGCCGCCGAGGTGCCTTAGCTGGAAACTGCTGAGTTCCAGGACGGCCCAATCGTCGGCTTGGATCTCTTCGAGTTGGGGCAACAGGCTGCGGCCGATGTTTCCGCCCAACCATGCCCTTCGCCCGTCGGCCCGAAGGATCGAAGCGACCATGGCGGCGGTGGTCGACTTGCCGTTGGAGCCGGTCACGCCGATCACCGACGCGGGACAGGCCCGCAGGAAGAGTTCGATTTCGCTGGTCAGCAGGGCGCCGGACTGGCGAGCGATTTCAAGCCACCGATTATCGGGGCGGACGGCCGGATTGACGACTACCAGATCGGCGTCGCGAAAATCTTCCTCGCGATGCCCCCCCAGATGGAACCGGGCGATGGGCTCGTCGGCCACCGCGGCCAGCGAATCGGCCAGGGTCTTCTCGTCGGCCAGATCGGTGACGGTAACCAGGGCCCCCTGTTGGGCGAGCCAGCGCGCCGCCGCTGCGCCACCCCCGAAATGGCCCAGTCCCATGATCGTCGTTCGCTGGCCGCGAAACTCCATGCTGCCAAGTAGAGCCGTCGGCCGGCAGTCAGACAAGGGCAACTCTATTCTGTGACGCTGGCACCCTCGACCGCGGCGTGGTATGATAGTAGTTTGGCCTGTTCTCGAGATACCCGCCTGGGGAGAAGTATGACGTCTGCGGGCCATATTTCGCTGCGAGGGGTCGAGGTCCACAACCTCCAAGCGATCGACTTGGACCTGCCGCATGGCCTGCTGATCGTGCTGTGTGGCCTAAGCGGCAGCGGCAAGAGCAGCCTGGCACTGGACACGCTCTATGCCGAGGGGCAGCGGCGCTACATCGAGAGTTTCTCGGCCTACACCCGGCAGTTCCTCCAGCGGTTGGAAAAGCCCGACGTCGAACGCATCGACGGGATCCCGCCGGCGATCGCGGTGACCAACCGCAACACCAACCGCTCGAGCCGCTCGACGGTGGGCACGGCCACCGAAACCAGCGATTACCTGCGGCTGCTGTTCGCCAAGATCGGTCACGTCTTCTGTCACGGTTGTGGTCACGAAGTCCGTTGCGACAGCCCGCAAAGCGCCGCCGAAGTGCTCACCGCCTTGCCGTCGGGCGTCCGGTACATGGTCACCTACGCGCTGGAGTTGCCCGAAGGAAACAACCTCGACCAGACGGCCGCCGAACTGCGAGAAGACGGTTTTATTCGAGTGATCTCCGGCGGCCGGATCCTGGATCTGGCCGAAATGGGAAATGACACTGTGGGAGGCGACAGCAGATGGTACGTGGTGGTTGACCGGCTTGCCGGCGGCAGTGTCTCGGACGAGCGGGCCCGCGATTCGCTGGAGATGGCGTTCGCCAAGGGCCGGGGGAAGTGTTATGCGTTTGTCGCCGACGGTGATTCCCGCTCACCGGACGATTCCGCTTCATCCGGGCCCTCTGTCGAGAAGAGAGGGAGCACGTTCGGGATCGACGGCCGGCCCTGGCGCCGGCTCGGTTTCAGCACCCAGTTGTCCTGCGAGCAGTGCAACTTGGAGTACCCCGTGCCCGAGCCGCGATTGTACAGTTTCAACAGTCCCTTGGGGGCGTGTCCGCAGTGCGAGGGCTTCGGCAACGTGATCGGCATCGACATGGAGTTGGTGGTCCCCGACCCCAGCCAGTCGATTCGCGAAGGGGCCATCGCCCCATGGAACAGCCCGGCCTACATGCACGAACTCGACGAGCTGATGGAGCTGGGCGAGGAGTACGATATACCGGTCGATGAGCCCTTCTCCGAACTGAACCAACGGCAACTGGACCTGATCACCCACGGGGTCCCCGAGCGGAACTTCGGCGGGCTGGAGGGCTTCTTCGGTTGGCTTCAGCGGCGCAAGTACAAGATGCACATCCGCGTATTCCTCAGCCGCTGGCGGAGCTACCGGCCGTGTCCGGCGTGTGGCGGAACGCGGCTGCGACCTGAGGCCCTGGCCACGCAAGTCGGCGGACGCAACCTGGCCGAAATCTCCGCCCTGAAGGTCCGCGACGCCGCCCGGTTCTTCCAGGACCTGGAGCTTCCCGAGTGGGAACGTGAGGTCGGGCGGATGATGCTCGAACAGGTCCAAAACCGGCTGGCGTATCTGGAGGCGGTGGGACTGGGTTACCTCACGCTGGACCGCACCATCCGAACCCTCAGCGGCGGCGAATCGCGCCGGGTGGCGCTGACCTCGGCGTTGGGCTCCAGCCTGGTCAACATGCTCTACGTGCTCGACGAACCCTCCATCGGCCTGCACCCCCGCGACATCAACCGGCTGATCGACGCCATCGGCGATCTGCGCGACCGCGACAACACGGTGGTGGTGGTGGAACACGAGGAGGCGATCATCCGGGCGGCCGACCAGGTGGTCGAGATCGGGCCCGGGGCGGGGGAACGCGGTGGACGGATCGTCTTCCAGGGCACGCCCGAGGAGATGGAGAACTGCCCCGAGAGCCTCACCGGCGACTACCTGGCCCGGCGTCGCGGCATCGGCGTCACCGGCCGCCGCCGTCCGCCCAACCATGGCTGGATCCGACTGGCCGGCGCCCGGGGCAACAACCTCCAGAATATCACCGTGGAATTCCCCTTAGGCGTGCTTTGCCTGGTGACCGGCGTGAGCGGCTCGGGCAAGAGCACCCTGGTGCAGGACACGCTCTACCCGGCCGTCTGCCGCCGGCTCCGCAAAGACGCCCCCAAGCCGCTCGAACACGACGACGTCTTCGGCGACGGCCAGATTGACGACCTGATCATGGTCGACCAGAGCCCCATCGGCCGCTCGCCGCGGAGCAATCCGGTCACGTACCTGAAGGCCTTCGACGAGATTCGGGCCGTGTTCGCCGATACGGTCGAAGCCCGCACCCACAACTACACGGCCGGCCACTTCAGCTTCAACGTCGACGGGGGCCGCTGCCCGGGCTGCCAGGGCGACGGCTACCTGCAGATCGACATGCAGTTTCTGGCCGACGTCTACATGCGGTGCAGCCAGTGCGGCGGCACCCGCTACCGTAGCGAGATCTTGAAGGTGACCTATCGCGGCCGCAACATCGCCGAAGTGCTGGAGATGACGGTCCGCGAGGCGTTTACGTTCTTTCGCGGCCGGCCGAAGGTGCAGGCCCGCTTGAAGCGGCTGATCGACGTGGGCCTGGACTACGTCCGTCTGGGCCAGCCGGCCAACACGCTTTCCGGCGGCGAGGCCCAACGGCTGAAGCTGGCCGGCTACATGTCCGGCGCCAGGCGGGGCCGGTGCCTGTTTATCCTCGACGAGCCGACCACCGGGCTGCATTTTTCCGATATCGTCCAGTTGCTCGACTGTTTCGACGCCTTGCTGGCGGTGGGCCATTCGCTGATCGTGGTGGAGCACAACCTGCAAATGATGAAGGCCGCCGACTACCTCATCGACCTCGGCCCCGGCGCCGCCGACGAAGGCGGAAAGGTCATGGTCAAAGGCACGCCCGAGATGGTCGCCAACAACCCCGACTCCATCACCGGCCAGTTCCTCGGAGAAGTGCTGCGAGAAAGCCCGGTAGGTCAGGGCTCGCCCTGACAGCTTTCACAGCCACCTTTGACAACCTCCCCAGCGACGGCCTCGATTTCGTCAGGGCGAGCCCTGACCTACCGGACTGGCTAGTCGCCCCCCCAAAGGCATGTGGACACGGCCAGAGTCTGTTCCCTTTTCTCGGCGGGTCTGATCCGCTGCTGACAGTTGACTACCAAGATAGTGACTGTCACACTAGGACATGGTTAGGCAGATCAGACTCCTCGGCCGCGCCGCGTATCCTTTTCCTCAAGCCGCCACCACGAATTTGCGGAGGAGCGAACGATGAATCAACGAACCGTGTTGCCGATTTGCTGTCTACTGGTCGCCATGGGAGGTTCCCCCGCCTTGGCCGACTTGATCCCGCAACTGGTCGTGTTTGGCGACAGCTTGACGGATTCGGGGAACGCGTTCATCGCCAGCGGCGGCACCATGCCTCCCCCCCAGTACTACTACGAAGGCCGGTACTCCAATGGCGAAGTCTGGGTCGAGCGCCTCGACCACCTGGGATTCGCCGCACCGACGCCGAGCCTCGCGCCGGGCGGGGGAACCAACTTCGCCTTTGCCGGTGCCGAGACCGGCCAGGAGTTGGTCCCCCCGGGCATGACCACCCAGGTGGCTTCCTATCTGTCGGCCCACACGCCGTCGGCCACAGACTGGTTTTCACTCTTCGGCGGGGCGAACAACTTCTTCTCCGGCCAGACGGACCCCACCGTGCCCGCGGCCGACGTCGCCGCCCTGGTTCAGACGCTCTATGATGCGGGTGCTCGAAAGTTTCTGGTGCTGAATTTGCCGCCATTGGGTCAGACGCCTGGGTTCCGCGAAAGCCCGCTCGAGGTCCCCATGGATGCGCTCTCGCAAGGGTTCAACACCGCGTTGGCCGCACACCTGGTCGGCCTGAGATCGAATCCGGAGATTACGATCCAGGAGCTCGACGTGTACGGGCTGTTGACCACCTGTATCGCCAATCCAGGCGACTGCGGTCTGACAAACGTCACGGAGCCGGCGTTTGATGCCGGCACCGGAGAGGTCGTAGGAAACCCCGACGAGTATCTGTTCTGGGATAACGTTCATCCCACGGCGACCGGCCACCAGATCCTAGCCGACTATGTGGTGGTGCCGGAGCCCGACTCGGTCGCGCTGCTGCTGGCCGGTGGGTTGATACTCATTGCGACCCTGCGGCGACGCCGGCAGAGGTTGGTGGCCAGCATCCCAACGAGAGAGAATCACGAGTCGGATCGTCAATCGCTAGGTGCTTCGGTTGAGTAGGTTATGCTTCAGCATATCGCCGTTTTCGGACAAGGTTCGCCGTGCGGCCCGGCGATATGCTAAAGCATAACCTACCCGGCTATTTTCGACCAAGCTCCGCTGCGCCGCTCAACTATGCCCGACCAGAAAACTTCCCCCAACTTGGATCGCTACATCCGCCAGATGCGCTACCCGCCACTGGGCGAGGACGGTCAGCGGCGGCTGGCCGAAAGCCGCGTGCTGGTCTGCGGCTGTGGGGCCTTGGGCAGCGTGCTGGCCAATACGCTGGTCCGCTCCGGCGTGGGAGCGGTGCGGATCGTCGATCGGGATTTCGTCGAAACCAGCAACCTCCAGCGCCAGGTGCTGTTCGACGAAGACGACGTCGCCGGGCAACTGCCCAAGGCGATCGCGGCGGCCGAAAGACTCCGGCGGATCAACTCCCAGGTGGAAATCGAGCCGATCGTCGCCGACGTGGATCACGCCAATATCGAGAAGCTCTGCCAGGGGGTCGACGCGATCGTCGACGGCACCGACAATTTCGAGATCCGCTTCCTGATCAACGACGTGGCGGTCAAACACGGTCTGCCCTGGGTCTACGGCGGCTGCATCGGCGCCGAGGGCCAGACGATGACCATCCTGCCGGGCGACACGCCTTGCCTGCGGTGCCTGATGCCGCAGTGTCCCCCGCCGGGCAGCACCCCCACTTGCGACACGGCCGGCATCCTGGCGCCGATCGTCAACGTGATCGCCTCGATCGAGGCCATCGAGGCGCTGAAGATCCTCAGCGGCAACCGCGACGCCGTCAGCCGCCAACTGACCGTCGTCGAGCTGTGGGACAACCGCATCCGGCAGGTCGACGTCAGTCAGTTGCGCGAGCAGGTCGATTGCCCGACCTGCAAGCGGAGCGAGTTTCCCTGGCTGGCCGGCCAGCAGGGCAGCCAATCGGCCATATTGTGCGGGCGCAACGCGGTCCAGTTGACCCACACCGGGGTGAGCATCCCGCTGAAGGAGCTTGCCCGGCAGCTCGAAGGCGTCGGCCAGGTCAACCGCAACCAGTTCCTGCTGCGGCTGAAGGTAGAAGACTACGAGTTGACCGTCTTCCCCGACGGCCGCGCCATCATCGGCGGCACCGACGACGTGGCCGTTGCCAGGACGGTCTACGCGAAGTACGTTGGGAATTGACGATCGTAGTCACGCCTCTCGGGCAATTAGATTCCCCAGCATCCGACGGATGCGGTCCAACACGGCGATACCGGTCTGTCCGAACGTTGTGACGTTTGTGCGAAGAGAGGTCGGTAAACGGGATCGGAAACAGGACAATGTCACCCTGCCTACGCATCGTTCCAATCCTCGTCGTCATAAGGATTGTCCCAAAAGCCCAGACTGCTCTGCGCGGCAGATACCAGATCGTTCCATGCTTCCAACGGCTCTTCGATCACAAACACAGCGACCCTTGCACCGACGGGGAAGGGAACGGTCAATTCCACTCGGCCGTGCTGCTGAACTTCAACCTCATATTTCAAAGCCGCCTGCGGTGCGCGAGTGTCTTCAGACATTTGTCACTCCTTTCGTTCGACATGACGTTTCGCCTTGGCGAACAAGTCTTTCAGCGGCAACTCGAATCCGGGAAGCACCTCGCCGCCGGTAAGCGACTGCTGCTCGGTCAGCTCGGTACACTGATCTTCCGCCGTGTAGGCCTTGGCCGATCGCGTGCGTGGGTCAATGTACCAGACCAACCGGACGCCGGCGGTGAAGTAGTCGTGGAGCTTGCGCTGCATCTCGCCCGAGGTGTTACCTTTGGAGAGGACTTCCACCGCCAGATCGGGGGCCAGCGCGGGGATCGGCTCGCGGAGAAGCTCCCGGTTCGGGAATTGTTCCCAGCAAATAAAGCAGACATCGGGTATGCGCACTTGGCTGGGCAGGATCTTCAGCGTGCCCGCCTCCCCCAGGACGATGCCCAAGTCACCGTTCTCGACGAAAAGACCAAGAATTCGGATGATCCTCGCAGCCACCACCGATTCGTAATAGCCCATGGTCTTCTCCACGAGTACGCCGTCGATCAGTTCGCAGATCCGGTTGAAGCGTGACTTGGACTGGAGCACGTCCTGTTCGGTGGCCATACCCGGCGGGGGATACATCCTAACCCGCTCCGGCGGGATTCCTCCCAGATGGGCCAACATGTCGGCCGCCGTCCAATCGGTCGGAAGCGCAGTGGAGATGACCGTGGCCATGGCTGGTTCCTTGGCAACAGGGGAGTGTGGCCTGGCGATGGAGACTACTCTTTAGTATACCCAAAATGACGCCGTGTGGAAACAGCTGCGTGGACACCATGTTGCCACGCGGACAGAGACACACGGATGAATTCTGCGAAAACCTGACAGCGTCCCTTCTGAGACGATGCGGCCCGACAGGAGCGTCACCCGCCCGATTTCGGCGTCGCCTCCTTCTTCAAGCCGATCTGCTCGAAAGGTATTCTCTTGAAGCCGGGGACCTTGGTGTAGACGGGCGAGTCGTCGCGGAGTTGGTAATTCATCTTGGCCGGATCGACGAAGCGGGGGTCTTGATCCACGAGGTTGTCCTGGAAGGTGACGTAAGGCCGCGCCTGGCTGTGCACGTCGTCCCATCGTCCGCCCCAGGAGACGTTTCGGGCGACGAGGTTGCCCTTTGGCGCGGCCGGTTCGTCTTTCCAAAGGGTGATCAACTCGGGATAACGCTGCGACCAGGGCGGCCGGCCGATGGGCATCGCGTCGAGCCGCTGTTTCATGGTGGTGTTGACGTGGAAGCCGGCCCAGCCCATCGCCCGGGCGTCGATGTGCAGCGCCACCTTGCAGTCGACGAAGACGTTGTTCTCGATCCGGCAGTCCCGGCCGCCGCCGATGAACGCCGCACGGGTTACCTTGTAGAAAACGTTTCCGTAGATCGTGGTCCCGCCAAACATGTCGTCGAGGTAGACGCCCACGCATCCGCGGTCTTTGAACCCGGTGACGTGGTGCATGAAGTTGTGGCGGATGACCGTGCCGCGCATGGTCCAGTCCCGGCCGCTGTAGATGGCCCCGGCGTCGTTCGACTCCTCGCAGACGTGGTGGATCTCGTTCAGTTCGATCAGATGGTCGTTGCCGCTGAAGGAAACGGCCTGGTGGGGGGCGTCGTGGATCAGGTTGTGGGCCATGCGGTGGCCGACCCCGCGCAACGAAACGCCCGGGCGGTACATCGGATTCCAGCGGCCGTAATCGTGGATGTGGTTGTTCGTGGCGAAATGTCCCGCCGGCGTGAGCGTTTGGCGGTCGCCGCCGGAGAGCGCGATGCCGCCGTCGCCGAGTTGGCAGAGGTGGCAGTCCGCCACGCCGTTGCCCGTGCCGCCGGAGATCTTCACCGCCCAGCCACCGAGGTTCCTCAGCGTGCATCCGACCACCCGGTTCTGCTTGCCGCCGCTGATCGTCACGGCGGTGCCCCGAGCCACCTCGAGGATCATCCCGCGGAGCGTCACGTGCGCGGTGTCGCGCATGGTCACCAGGGTATCCAGGACGGAGACGGCCGGGCGACCTTGCTCGATGGGCGCCGGCGGCCAGAAGTAGAGGATGCCCGAGCGGCGATCCAGGTACCACTCGCCGGGCGCGTCGAGTTCGGCCAGCAGATTCAAGGCGTAAAACCACTGGCCCTTGCGATAGCCGTACCCGTGATAGGGCGGGACGACCGAAATGATCCGCCGCTGGGTATCGATCGACTCGACCTTGTGCCGCTGGTCGGACCAGTCCCAGAACCAGTAGCCGTGGACCCAGACGTCGTTTTCTTCGGTCCAACGCTCGGGCCGATCGCCCTGGTAGATGAATTTCCCGATCTTGTCACCCTTCGTGCCGCGGACGTTGACCGGGTCGCCGCCCACCAGGTCGACAATGTGGACGAAGCCCTGATTGGGCCATCGGGCCAGGGTCATGGGACGGTCGCCGAAGAAGAGTTCCAGCCCGCCGCCTTGGACCTGGCCGTAGTCGGTGATCCCCGTTTTGCTGGAAGATGTATTGCTGGAAGATGGGGCCCCCAGGTCGGCCTGAAGGACTTTGCCTCGGGCCGCCTCGTCCAGCCGCCGCAGCACGTCCGGATCATCGACCGGCCGAAACCCGGTGACGATCCGGCCGCCCACCAATCGGACCTCTTCTCCCGCAGCCGCCCGATAAACGATCGGGGCGGCTTCGCTTCCCGAATCTTCGGCGGTCAGCTCCAACGGCTTCAGCCGCTGGTAGACCCCGCGTCTGAGTTGCACCGTCACGCCGCCATCGGGCAGGTTGCCAGAAATTGGGCCGCCTTGCCGCCGCAGTTGCCGGATCCGATCTCGGGCCCTTTCCAGCGTGGCAAACGGTCCGTCGGTCATCTGCGCGTTCGGCTCGGCCAACGTCCCCGACCAGTCGTCTCTGCCGTCGGGAGCCAGGTACAGGATCGTGGCCCCCGGTTTCGTTGCCATGGCAAGCGGCGCCGTACAGAGCGCCGGGACTACAGCCAGGAGTTTCAACATCGCAGAGAACGTGGAAGGGTTGCTATTTTTCATAAGACCGACTCCTGAAAAACGAGTTGTCCCAAACCTCCACTTGATCATCCCCGATCGCCGACCCTGTTGCAACCATGGCATGTTCAGGTGGCGTGCATCGGCATCGGCAGCATCCACTGCTCGAACAGGGCGACGATGTTTTGGATCGGCACGTCGGGGCCCCACGGGCACTGTGCGATCAGGCCGCCGCTGCCAAAATCCAGGGCTCGGCGGAGGCGGCGGACCGCCTTGCGGATTTCCTCGGGCGTGCCCGACCGCAGCAGGCGCTGGGCGTCGATCCCGCCCCAGAAGGTCACCTGTCCGCGGAACTGCTCGGCCAACCGCTCGACGTCCGTCACCAGCCGCCGGGAGTGGATCGCGTCGACGCCGACTTGCACCAGGTCGCCGAAGACGTCGGATCCGTCTGAGCCGGCGTGGAAGAAGGCGAACTTGTCCTTGGCATGGAGGATCTCGCAGTAGTCGCGGTAGAGAGGCCCAAGCAGATCGCGCCACATTTCCGCCGCGCACAGCAGGTCCTGCTGCGAAGGCCAATCGTCGCCGAACGCCACGCCG
>SDBV01002936.1_pt1 | contig 25440 bp, 28 predicted proteins | sample 2277081 | NCBI WGS metagenome assembly SDBV01 (sample SAMN10402039, study PRJNA504765) | marine sediment metagenome | isolation source: marine sediment core GS10_PC15, 223 cmbsf | place: Arctic Ocean: Southern Knipovich Ridge | collected 2010 | reverse complement strand
CTGGCGGAGAGGGAGGGATTCGAACCCTCGGTAGAGTTACCCCTACAACACCTTAGCAGGGTGCCGCCTTCAGCCAACTCGGCCACCTCTCCGGACACTTTTAACCGTCTCAAAGATCGTCCGTTAAGCTACATGCCCCCCGGTTTACTGTCAAGCTTTTTCACCGCCAACAAGGCCTGTTCGGGCGCCTGCTACATCTCGCCCAGCCTGCCGTCGCCGTACTCTTCCAGATAGTAGTCTATATACTCTGCTATATCACCGACCCTGATCCATTTACCATAAGCCTCGTCAGTGACCAGGATGCTGAACTGTTCCTCCAGTTCCATCACGAAACCGGCCATCCGGATCGATTCCATCTCCAACTGATCCAGGGGGGTATCGGAATCAACCTTTTCGATCAGGCACTTGTGTGCGCGCAACAGTTGGATAACGCTTTCCAGGTTTTCGATTTTGTCCATCGGTCCTCCTGCGATCCAGGCAATCAGCTTCCGCTTAATTCAACCGCGGCGCCGCCCCGCATCCGGCTCTCGTTTCCAGCCTCGATAACTCTGACAACTTCCAGCACGCTCCCGTAGTCCACTACCGGCTTCCTGCGCTCGAATGATTTCAGCACGGCCTCCAGCATCCGCTTGTGGCTCTGCTGATCATCAAGAAACACAACCCGCTGGCCACTCTCGGCAGTCACTGTAACCGAGTAGGCATGGTTCTCCCAGCTGTGGATCACCCCAGTGGCCCCGTCGGCAAAATCCAGCAGCAGAAGGTGACGGCGTACGCCCTGGCTGATATTACGCACCCTGATCACCGGCGGCTGTCGAATAACCTCCAGCATGATCTCTATCCCGTGCACGCTGTAGCGCGCCAGGTCCTGGTAGCAAGGACAGCAGACAGTTACGATCCGGGGCCGGCCCAGACCATTTTGCAACTCCGCCACCAGTTCCATCAATGCCTCGTCATAACGCATCGCGCTGCATGTGCTGAGCACCGTACCGCTCTTCTGGGCCGCCAGCACCATCGCCCTGGCATCCGCCACCGATTCGGCCAGGGGCTTATCGACAAACACCGGCTTGCCCTGCTCCAGAAACGGCAACGCCTGCTCCCTGTGGTACTCGCCCCACATATCGCAGACAAATGCACCCTCGCTACGTTCAGCCGCCTCGGCAAGGCTCTGGCTCTGGTGCGGCACCTTTACCGCCGCCATCACCTGACGGGCAAACTGCTGATTGCGGCTCCATGCCGTACTAAAATTCCACTCTCCCTGCCCAACCATACTCTCCCAATCCTGCGTGGGAAACAGCGGATGGGTCCAGGCGGGTGAGTTCTTTTCAAATATCTCCCGCTGCCCCCCGTTAAGATATCCTCCGAACACATAAGGATGGCTGTTGTTCAGGCCTACAAGCGCCAACTCTCGCAAATTTCAAACTCCCATTTTCATATTTTCCACTTGCTGTCCATATTCATTCCACAATTTGCTTCCATCACGCGCTCTTTGCAAGCTCTTTCGCTGTTGATTCCTGCAGCGCCGCACCAATTAGCCCTTGTCTCAACATGTATTTTGCTTTAAGTTGATATTTTACAGGATTCCAGGAAACATTCTTGCAATTGGCCGCGGTAAACCGCGCTCAATGCACAAGTTATTAGATTCAACCGTTTACCATGGCAGGCAACCGATTTCGTTGCGGGAGGGGAGCGCTTGAAAATACACGAGTATCAGGCTAAGGAACTGCTGCGTCAGGCCGGAGTACCAGTGCCCGACGGGCAGTTGTGCAACACCGCCGAGCAAACCCGTCAGGCGGCGGAGAAAATGATGCAGCCGGGCAAACCGATGGCGGTCAAGGCGCAGGTCCATGCCGGTGGGCGCGGCAAAGGTGGCGGAATCAAGCTGGTCCACTCATCCGAAGAGGCCGGGCAACAGGCCGAACAGATGCTGGGTTCCACGCTGGTAACCCCCCAGACCGGCCCCGAAGGCACACTGGTCAACAAGGTGCTGCTGGAGCAGGGCGTGGATATCGCCAGCGAGCTTTACGCCGGGATCGCATTTGACCGCGGCAGCAGGATGGACGCGTTTATGGTCAGCACAGAGGGCGGCGTGGAAATCGAAAAAGTGGCCGCTCAGACCCCTGAGAAAATTCATAAGCAGTTTATCGACCCCGTACTGGGAATGCAGGCCTGGCAGGCCCGCGCCCTGGCGTACGCGCTGGAACTGGACAAAGTGGCCACCAGGGCCGCTGTCAAAGTCTTTCTGGCCCTCTACGAGGCCTATCGCTCCCACGATGCCTCGCTGGCGGAAATCAACCCGCTGGTGGTGACATCCGCCGGAGAGGTGATCGCCCTGGACGCCAAGATGAATTTCGACGACAACGCGCTGTTCCGTCAGCAACAAGTGGCCGCATTGCGCGACCCCCTTGAGGAAGACCCGCTGGAGCGCGAGGCCAACGAGTTCGGCCTTAACTACATCAAGCTCTCAGGAAACGTGGGCTGCATGGTCAACGGGGCCGGGCTGGCGATGGCTACCATGGACATTATCAAGCAGGCGGGTGGTGAGCCGGCCAACTTTCTGGATGTAGGCGGTGGAGCCAACGTGGAGACAGTGGGCAACGGGTTCCGGATTATCACCAAGGACCCCAACGTGGGCGCGGTGCTGATCAACATTTTCGGCGGCATTGTCCGCTGCGACCGCGTGGCCCGTGGTGTTGTGGAGGCTATCGGTACATCCGGGATCAGCATTCCCGTGGTGGTGCGTCTTCAGGGTACAAATGCCGAGGAAGGCCGCAGGATTATCCAGCAGGCCGAGCTGGGATTTATCTGGGCCGACAGTTTCCAGGAAGCGGCCGAGAAAGCGGTGGCCGCGGCCAAAGGAGGCGCCAGATGAGCATCCTGATCAACAAGGACACGCGCCTGCTGGTGCAGGGTATCACCGGCAGCGAGGGCAGTTACCATACAAAGCAGATGCTTGAATACGGCACCAGCGTGGTGGCCGGAGTAACTCCGGGCCGGGGCGGGCAGAGTTTCGAGGACAAAGTGCCGGTGTTCGACACGGTTGCTGAGGCGGTGAAGCAAACCGGGGCCAACGCAGCGGTGGTATTTGTCCCGGCTGCGTTCGCCGCCGATGCGGTTATGGAAGCGGCCGCCAGCGGTATCCCGCTTGTTATCTGCATTACAGAGGGTGTACCGGTTACGGACATGGTTAGAGTGAGCCAGTTTATTCAGGGACGTTCCACCCGCCTGATCGGTCCCAACTGCCCCGGAATTATCACCCCCGGAGCCTGCAAAATAGGGATCATGCCCGGTTTTATTCACAAGGAAGGCCATGTGGGTGTGGTCTCGCGAAGCGGCACGCTGACCTACGAGGCTGTCTGGCAGCTCACGGAGCGGGGAATCGGCCAGAGTACCTGTATCGGGATCGGCGGCGATCCGGTGGTGGGTACCACCCATCTCGATGCGTTAAAGCTGTTTAACGCTGATCCGGACACCAGCGCAGTGCTGCTGATCGGCGAGATCGGCGGCATGGCCGAAGAAGAGGCCGCCGCGTTCGCCAGGGATGAGATGGACAAACCCGTGGCCGCTTTTATCGCCGGGCGCACCGCTCCCCCGGGCCGACGGATGGGCCACGCGGGTGCGATCATTTCCGGCGGTGTGGGTACGGCCCAGAGCAAGATCGAGTATCTTAGAGGCTGCGGAGTGGCCGTGGCCGAAAGTCCGGCGGATATCGGCGCCACGGTGCAGTCGGTGCTTTAGCAACGTGTTTTTCCGACACGCTTTCATGGAACTTAAGTTTTGCACGATAAAATCACTGGTGGAGAGAAACTTTGAGCAAGATGACTTTGGGGATGATCAAGCCGGATGCCACGGGCGAGGGCAAAGCGGGTGCGATAATCGCCCATATCGAGAGCAGGGGATTCCGGGTGGTGGCGATGAAGATGCTGCGGATCGAAAAGGCAGGGGCCCGCGAGTTCTACGCTGAGCACGACGGGAAACCGTTTTACGATCCGCTGGTGGAGTTTATCACCAGTGGCCCTGTGGTTGCCCTGGCGCTGGAACACCCTGACGCTGTTAAAAAATTCCGCGAGGTGATAGGCGCCACCGACCCGTCGGAAGCCGAGGAAGGCACCGTGCGCAAACTGTTCGCCCGAAGTAAGAGCCGCAACGCTGTCCATGGCTCGGACTCGGCCGCCAGTGCGGACCGGGAACTGAAATTCTTTTTCAGCCGTACGGAATTACTGCATGGCCGTATCAGCGAAAATAAACCGGAGTAACAGCCGTGGGCGAGTTTGACTCTATCGGCAGGATTCGTGAGCTGGCCGGGAAAGCCGGACCGGACTCCCTGCTGAGTCTGGGGATTGGCGATGACTGCTGCCTGCTGGACTCTCCCGGTGAGGGTACACTGGCTCTGAGCACCGATACGATGGTGGCGGGTGTGCATTTCAATACCAGCTATTTCTCGTGGAGCCAGGCGGCACTGCGCGCCTCGGCCGCGGCTATTTCCGACCTGGCGGCGATGGCGGCCAGTCCGGTGTGCATGCTGGCCGCGGCTTCCGTGCCAAAAGCAGGCGGGGCTAAAATAGTGGAAGAACTGGCCGCCGGCCTGCTCGAAGCGGCCTCGCGCTGGGACATCCCGCTGGCTGGCGGCGACCTCACTTCCACCACCGGGCCGTTGACCCTGACAATTACGGTAGTGGGCCGCTGCGCTCCGGGGGCTGCGATAACACGCAGCGGGGCCTCGCCGGAACAGGAAATCTGGATAACCGATGAGTGTGGCGACCCAGCGGCGGTTATCGAAACACTGGAAGAAGCTGCTGAGGATATTGTCCCGGTATTGGGCAATATTCCAGACCTTGCACGGGAGAGGCTGTTCTCCCCATTGCCCCGGCTGGCCGAGGCCGCCGAGTTACTGAAAACAGGCCCGCCCAGCGCGATGATCGATGTATCCGATGGCGTGGCCGCCGACCTGGGGCATATTCTGGAGGAGTCCGCTGTGGGCGCGGTATTGGAGGCCCAAGCGCTGCCTGTCGGAGATTTTTGCCGTAACAGGGCGCTTAAATTGAAGCTTCCTGCTTGGCATTACTGCATTTACGGCGGTGAAGATTTCCAGTTGCTGTTCACGCTTCCATCTGGTAAAATAGGTGGAGCGGCCATGAAGCTGAATTGCGGCACCACGGTTACCAGGATCGGCCGCACCACGGCCACTGCCGGCGAGTTAATGCTGGAAGACAGCCGGGGAGTTCTCTCTCCCCTACCCCAAAAGGGATTCGACCATTTGGACTGATTCGAACCGCCAAGCTATAAACCCGGAGCCTGCAATGAACAAGCTGGAACTGATTGAATCTATCGCGCGTAAAACCGGCCAGAGCAAGAGCGCGGCCCGCGAGGTGCTGGACGGACTGCTGGAAACCGTGGAACATGCGCTGGTCTGTGGCCACTCGATTGAGATCAGGGGATTCGGCGCATTCAAGGTCAAACGGCGCCAGAGCCAGGCCGCGCGTAATCCTCGCACCGGCGAGAAGGTGCAAGTACCCTGCCGGTTTATACCGGTGTTCAAGCCCTCGAAAAACCTGTCCGACAAGGTGGGTAAGTAATTATAACGGACCATTCGATCCTAACAAGGAAAGACGATAAAAAACACGGGGGGCGAGAAATCGCGCCCCGTTTATTTTACCGAAAAACATATGAGGAAAGGTAAACAGTGAGTGATGCACCAGTAGTCCGATTCGCGCCCAGTCCCACCGGGTACCTTCATATCGGCGGGGCGCGTACCGCCCTGTTCAACTACCTGTTCGCCCGTGGCAGGGGCGGAAAATTCCTGCTGCGGATCGAGGACACGGACCGTGAGCGCTCCACCCCCGAGGCCACCGCTGCAATCCTGGAGGGGCTTCGCTGGCTGGGCCTTGACTGGGACGGTGAGATTGTCTATCAGAGTGAGGGGCTGGAACGTCACAAGCAGGCGGCGGCGCGTTTGATGGAGCAGGGTGACGCCTACCGCTGTTTCTGCACACCGGAGGAACTGGCCCAAAAACGCGAGCTGGCCATGAGCGAAAAACGCGACCCGCTCTACGACGGTACCTGCCGTAAACTTTCGGATACAGAAAGTGACAAGTTGGCTGCGTCTGGAAATAAATTCGCGGTACGGTTCCGGACAACTGAAGGCCGGACCATGTTCGATGATCTGGTGCATGCTGAAATCGGTGCTGACAACAGCACGCTGGATGACTTTATCATCCAGCGCTCCGACAGTACTCCCACCTACATGCTGGCCGTTGTGGCCGATGATATCGAGATGGGGATCACCCATGTCATCCGCGGCGATGATCATATTTCCAACACGCCCAAACAGATTCTGCTCTACCACGCCCTTGGCAAACCGGTCCCGCGTTTTGGCCACGTGCCGTTGATTCTGGGCACGGACAAGAAACGCCTGAGCAAACGCCACGGAGCCACCAGCCTGACAGATTACCGTCAGCAGGGTTTCCTGGCTCCGGCATTGTTCAATTTCCTCGCCCTGCTGGGCTGGTCGCCGGGTGATGACAGGGAAATCATGAGCGCCGGGGAGCTGTCCGCTGCGTTCGCACTTGGCGGGATCAACACCAGCAACGCCATATTCGATCAACAGAAACTGGAGTGGATGAACGGTCAGTATATATCCCGCACGGACAACGAAACCTTGCTGGGCCTGGTGCGTGAACAGTTTGAAAGCGAAGGGCTGCTGGCCGCCGCACGTAGCCACAGCCACGTGCTCGACGCTCTTGGGCTGGCCAAGGAGCGTTGCCGGGTTACTGGCGAGCTGGTTGGCCGCAGCCGTTTCTTTTTCCCGCTGGAAATTGAGTACGATCCCCAGGCCGTGAAGAAAATATGGAAGGGCGAGGCCCGGCAGTATCTTGGCGGCGCCAGGGACACACTTGCGGATCTGGATGATTGGAGCGAACCGGCACTGGAAGAAACAATCCGAACTCTGGCAGAAAACTTGCAGATTGGTGCGGGTAAGCTGATTCAGCCAATCCGGCTGTCCGTGACCGGCACAAACGTAAGTCCAGGTATTTTCGAGACTTTAGCCGTTATTGGCAAGCCTCTTACGTTGCAGAGGATTGAGAACGCCCTGGCCAGGCTGGGCTGAAACGGGAAGAGAGTTCCCTGCCCGTTCGCTGGATTTTACGCCGGCCGAACCGTATAATTAACAACTAAGCAGGTAAAAGCAGCAATTGCTGTCAAACATCTCCGGGAGAGTAGCAGGTGAATACGGCTGTTTTACACAGGCTTATCCCAGCCGTCGGCCTGGCGCTTGCGCTGTGTTACGCACAGGTTACGGCCCAGCCGGCAGCCGCCACGGATGTAATTACTAACGGCGATCTCAACCGCGATGGTGTATTCGATATATTCGACATTATGCGCCTGGAGCGCACTGTATCCTTGGGCATGGGGGCAGATGCGGAAGAGTTGAGCGCCGGTGATGTGGACGGTAACGGCCGGCTGGATAAGTTTGACCTGTTGGTGCTTAAAGAGGCGATGTCCAGAGTCAACGACGGTATGTCTATGTTTAATGCGGTCAAGGGATCGATCGAGGACGATCTTAGCAGGACCAGCGACAACGTGGAGACATACCTTGATCTGGCTCGTTTCTACGGTAAGGAACAGATGTACCAGCGCTCCCGCGATGTACTGGAAAGCGTCCTAGAGGCACTCGAACCCGATCATCCGCTCTTCAACCAGGTTGTCGGCCAGATTAACGCAACCAAGCAGTCTCAGATGCGCGAGATGGAGGAGGCCGAGGATTTCCTGAACCAGGATGCATACCAGGCCGCCGGTGACCTGGCTGGCAAGACCAGCCTTCGCCGAGCTGTTGTGCAACTCAAGGGCAAGCTTTCCAAGCTGCTCAATGATCAGAAGTTTGCCGCCCATTACAACAGCAAGCGTGTCAAGAGCCAGTTGGGCGATGTGATGGACAACATGCTGCGCACGATCAACAAGGACCAGATGATTGACGCCGGTGCATTCGACCAGTTCAACACCGAAGTTCAGGGGGTGTTGACTAACCCGGAGAATATAGTCAAACAACTCGACTCCCAGGGACGCTCCCGGATCAAGAACATAGTCGAAAGTTCCACCGGAGGTATGCGCCAGGATGCTTTGCGCTTGCGGCAGAATTATGTACGCTCTGCCGGGGCGACTGGAAGTTCGGGAGGCCGTACAGGCATGGGCGAGGCAATTCTCAACCGCGACAAATCCCGCCTTGAAGGCAACTTTCACGTAGAAAACATGGCTGCCCAGGGCCGGGTTCCCGCCAACGCGCCCCTGCTGGAACCGGATACGATCAGTATCATCACCCCGCAATATAAGCTGAGTTGGGAAGTATCCAATATCCTGGGCGCCAAGAACACGGCCCTGGAGATCAGCAAAGCAAACGCCAAGTTCTCCAATCCACGCGGCACGGAACCGGACCCGGACGCGACGCTTTCCTTCATTCCAGCGCTGGGAACAGTTAAAGGCGAGCGGCGAGGCAGCGCACTTGAGCTTGAGGGAGTCGGCACTTACTACTACCGTGTAGCAGCGCTTAACGCCAGGGGAGAATTAATCAGCCGTTTCAGCGATGCCACCAAATTGGTGGTAGTTTACAACAATCTGAACATTGCCGCCAACAAACCGGTAATCGAGCCGAAGATTATCTCGGAGGACTCACCGGAATACTCGTTCCGCTGGGATGTGAGCTTTATCGAGGGCGCCCGCGATGCCGCGGTTGAGATCACCAAACCCGACCGCTCATTCGGCAATCCGGGCGGCCGGGCCCGCGACAGGCAGAATACATTTTTCTTCAATCCCTCGCTGGGCAGGATCAGCGGCACGTTCAGCTCCAGTATCGATGGGCTGTCTGGCCCCGGCACTTACCTGTTCCGCGTTATAGCTGTCAGTCCCCAGGATGATTTCATGGGAATGTGGTCCGAACCCGAAACCCTTGTTGTGGCCACAGGGTCGGGTGAAATTCCCCAGCCAGCAGAAGGCGAGACAGACCAGCAGCCCAGGGAACCAACCGAGATTCCGCCGTCTCCTCAACTTGAGTCCTCGGATAACGGGTTCAGCGTTAATTGGAATGTTGAAGAAATTGCAACTGCAAAGGGCGTCAGTTTTGAACTGGCGCGCCTGGTTGGGGGTAGCGCGGCCAATGCCAGCGAAGTGGACGAGGTGGTTGTCAGCCAGCTGTTGGAGAATCCCAGCGGCGACTTCGAGATCGAGAGCGGTCTGATCGACAAGCCGGGCCGCTATCAGGCTCGCCTGGCGGCGGTTGATTCGGCGGGCAATCTGCTAAGCGGTTGGAGCGAACCGTCGTACTTCAGCATCAAAAGTCCAGGCTTTGCTAAATCAAGCACAACACTGAGCTCTCCTGCTGCCGCACAAGCGCAACCGTCGGCCCAGGAACCTGATACCACCGGAAGCAGCCAAACGAACACAGCCACCGAACAGGAACCGCAGGCCGCGGAGCAAGTTCAAAAAGCGCAGCCCTCTGGTAAAAACCTGGTGGTAACTCGTAACAACGAGCCACTTTACGAACAGAACAACCCCTCGAGCCCCGAAATTGCCTCCCTGCAAAAGGGTGATAAGCTGATCCACGTGAGCAGCGACGGGCTCTGGTACAGGGTTTATTATCCGCTTGGCCTAAAATACGGCTGGGTGCTGTCATTCAGCGTGTCTCCGCCGGGCAATTAACCGGCCGGAAATTATTTGAAAGCATAAGCCCTTGACAGATCAAGCGGTTGATTTTAATTTGTTTAGCATTCTTGCCCGATGGTGTAACTGGCAACACGCCTGACTCTGGCTCAGGAGACTTCCAGGTTCGAACCCTGGTCGGGCAACCATAAAAATCAAGGGGTTACACGGTTTTCCGACACAGAGATTATTATTGTTCGAGTTCAACTGTGTCAGATCGTGTCAGTTCCCTTTCCAATAAAAGCCTTGGATGCTTCAACATCCGAGGTTTTTTATTTTGAGCCACCTATCTTGGTCAGCTTTGGCAATTCATCCCATGACAGTGGCTTGCGAGTGATATAGCCCTGTGTAACTCTAATATCTGAATGTCCAAGAAGTTCATTGGCGTCTTCAGTTGTGCCTCCAGAACTAACAAACTCACTCGTGAAAATATTCCGCAAGCAATGAAAGCTGATATACTTCCCGCTCTCATCCTTAAAGCCAAGCTTCCGCACTGCATCGAACAGTGTAGTCATTGCGTTCTTATATCGAGTTCCTGTTCGAGGATTAAGAAATACGTAACCCTCCTTCCGATTACCCATAGCCGCTTTCATTATTTTCGTAGCTTCTTCACTGGCTGAAAAATTCTTCGTTTCTCCACCCTTAACTCGAACTGTGTAGGTAGAAAATTTATCCAAGTCGTGCAGAACCAGATTCTCAATTCGCAAAGCTTGAACTTCTTCCAATCTCCGACCTGTGTAATATGCGAACCGAACCATTCTAAGCATATTGGGAGTAGTTCTCGGTCTATCCATCTCTTTCAGTAGTGCCTCTACTTGTTCAGGTGTTATCCGAATATCTCGCTTTCGGGCAACCTTGAATTTTTTCATACCACGCAATGGATTATGTTCAAGATCACCCCATTCAACTGCACAAAAAATCATCACTGAAATAAATGCTTTCTCAATATTCAATGTGCTGTTGCTTACACCATCACTTTCCTTGCGAAGATGCAAATAGTCGAGAACTATTCCCCGATTAACTTCGTGCAAAGATGTATCAGCAAGTTTCGGACAACGGCACATGTTACCATAACTTGTGCTATAACTTTCCCTCATGCTCCCACTAACCTCAGGACCATGTCTCTTAATGAACTTCTGATAATACGCCTTCAATGTTACGGAGCAAGATATCTCTCTCTGATTAGCATCCTCCACCATTCGCTCAGGATCTCGTCCAACCAACAGCCAATCTGTAAACTTCACGGCCAATCGATTTGCACAATTTCTGTCGGATCCAGCTGACAGCCTCCTCCTCTGGCCATCAGGGCTATAGTAGTAAAGTTGATACCGGTTTCCACGCTTATTCACTTCTACCGGCCTAAACCTGTTCCTATTCATGGGCGCTCTCCTCAAAGGCCCATGGATGCTGCAGTTAGAAGTTATGTTGTGATTATTCATAGGTCAACTCTCCTCTCTATCTTACGATCTTTCTTAGGCAGGAGAGTAATTTCATCGTTCGTCTGAGGGCATTTCTGCTCGACAACATATTCTGAACCGTAAGATTGATCGAGCATATAGATATCAATCCTAATCCCGACGACAAACTGTTGAGATTTTTACATTTTTTTCATCGCCAGCATGTTTGTAACCTTGGCGATTCATCTTTTAACTGGAATATGTAGCTGGATAAGAACAGAAAGGAGCAAAGTCTCGGCTACGAAAGATCTCCGCAAAATTGGAGAGCCTAAATCACGCATTAATTTGACGTTACTTATTAACTGTGAGGTGTTTATGAAAAGCAAAGTTTCAACAGCTGTTAACAACGATGTCGGCTGGCAGAAAAACCAGTGCTCCGGTGATAATCTTATAGCGATTATCAACGGAGTTAATCCTGATCAAGTAGTGCCCGCACACTTGAACGACAATGTATGTGGTAGGATTGAAACGACCAGTATCCAGTCGGTTGAAATAAAATCGATTCGGCATTGCAAAGATATTCCTGACTACATCACCCCCTCGTCTTCAAGTATGCCCATCGTTGTAGCCAATCAAGGCTGGTGGGATTGTATCGAGGGCTGGTCATTTGTTGAAGGTGCTGTAGGGAAAGTAGACGAGATCGAGTGTGAAGTAATCGAGCGACCGGAAGAATTTCAGTCTGACGTGGAAGTGGTTCTGCAAAAATGTTCTTCTCGCTGTGCTACAAAAGCTGGGACAGCCTCCTATCCGGAGCTGATACGAGTTACAAAGTACACGATGGAATATCTGCTCAAGACCAATAGCGACTTGAAGCAATTTACTCATGGCGGACGCAGGAAGGGTTTGAAATTCGGTGTTGATCGTGAAAATGATGTGCTGAGCCTGATGGCTAACCGGATGAACTTAGATAGACCGGTTGTACAGAGATATGTCGATCACGGCATGTATCTCGATGAAGCTACACTTGAACTTTTTACTCTCTCAACCAAGCCCAAGCTGACTCGGGACTTTTTCCGAAATCTACAGCCGATGAAAACCGCTCTGGTCAAACAGCTGAAAGCCGAAGAAAAACAAGACAGCGAAATTGTCAGGGAAGTTTCAGCCCTGGCAATCGCAGAGTACGATGAACTAAAACAACAAAACAATTCGAATTTCGAGAAAGCTGCCGAAGAGCAAAACGAGATAACTAAAGAAGAAAATACTGAAGAAATGGATAGCAATAGCAGCATCACTGAAGCTGAGGATGATGATCAATCTGAAGCTAAGACTCACGTTCATCATACCCCTGAAGATGCCTCTGGGCTTCCTCAGCCAACTTTCGATTCAGTTAAGAGTGAGATGATCGAGATGGCTTGTAGTTGTGGTGAGTTGGCAGGAGAACTGCAGCATATAGATGCAGCTGAAATTCTGGAGAGTAAAGTCATAGAGCATCTTGAAGCCTGGCGAGAACTGCTTACCAAGCTTAGAGCTACTTCAACTAATGATTTGAGTTAAGTTCAACACTCAATCTGAGTGGCCTCGCATGGCATCTGCTATGTGGGGCCGCTTTATATGGAGCAATGTTGTGATCAAATCAATTATCAACAATTGCATACGCTTAACGAGGAGGTGCCTTTGGGCGAATTATCAATTTTTTGTGCCGGAATTGGTGGAGGTCTGCCAGGAAATAAAGTAAAAAACGTACTGATCAGTGCCCCTGAAGCAAAAAAGAACATAGAAAAATACAAAAAGCAGTTCCAGCAGGGCCAAGTAGAAAAAAGAATGTTGGACTCTGGTGGTTTCCAGCTTTATCTGGCCGAAGAGAAAAATAAAAATCAAGCCGAGAAAAAGAAAATCTCATTCGACAGCTCTGAACCGCTTATTCACAATGGGAAAAGGATCGATCTGGCTCCGGAACACGTGATAGAAGTTGCTGAGCAGATGAATGCTGATTTTGTGATTGGTTTGGACTTCCCCATCCGGAAGCTGAAAGATCTTCACGATCAAGATTTTGAATTTAGGAGCAAGCTTGGATTCAATATGCTATGGGCACGTGAAATATCGATGCTAAAGCAAGCCAGATGTCCGGAGAAGAAACTGTTGCTACCCATTCAATGCTATGACCTTCAACAGTTAGATGTATTTCTACAGGAGATTCAAAGTGTGCAGTACGATGGGTTTTCCATGCCGATCAGAAATTTATCTGCCATTGAAGTTGCCCTGTGCATGGTCCGGTTTTACAAGCTGGGGATACGTTACGTTCATCTCCTTGGGACTTGTGAATTCTCCAGGCTCGTAGTTGCCGCATACATGGCCCGTCATTTCTTTGACGGAGTTTCACTGGACAGTACGACATGGCGAGAATCGGCAACGCATTCCAAGTACTTGAGTAATCATAATCTCGCACCTGAAGATCTGAGTTATGGCGTTGCTGTAGATAAAAACGTCAAGCTGGACTGTAAATGCCCGCACTGTAAAGGGGAAACATTCACATCGATCAGGGACAAAAACTTTGGCGAAGAATACTATTACTATTGCGAGAAGTACGAACTGCTGCGTAATCACAATTTCTGGGTCACAGAGAATGTTGCAGAAACTCTGCTTGATAAGTCGGTGAATGCATACACTCTGTTGAACCACGTTAGGCGAGTGTGCAATAACGCTGGTAAAGTCAACCAGCTGTCCCGACTGTTACCCTTGCTCGAATTCTATGTTGGAGCAGGTAATCAAAAACTGCAAGAGCTTGAAGAAGAGCTTCAGGTTTTTTAGAGGAAGGAGAAATATGATCAAAAAGCACAATGCTAACTATCCTGGGAAGTTCAAAAAGTACCCAGAGGATTATTGAGATCGATCAAGTTGCGGAGATACCGAGATTTATTAGGACAGACGTTGTGAAAATTTCAATTCCATTAACAAACAATTTTTAAGGAGTAAAAAATGAAAAATCAAAACTCATCAAAGGTAGTCAATATATCCAATAATCTTTATTTGAAAGAGGGAGATCATGTTGTCAGCACAAGATAAGAAGTTTGAACAAAGTGTCGTATCAGCATATGACAAGGACGATGCGGAGAAGGTGATTAATCTCATAACGAGATTCAGAGAAGATCCAAATTTTAGTCTTACCTCGTTTTTTGAGGAGCTGGGAAAAATTAATGGTTATGAGACATGTTACTTGAATGGGAGTGGATGGATTGGTGCAACTTGGGGAGATGTTCAGGCAATTCATCTTGCCCCAGCCGAAGTGGACTTCAAAGAATTAGTTGTGATTTATGATACGTTGGAAGACAGATTTCACCTTACCAGTATTGATGAATTTATCCAATCCAGACCAACAAGATTTTTGAAGCGAGATTTTGCTTAACGCAAACGAGCTTCACACAGTTGATGGAAGGATGAAATGGGCCGTTCCTTAGTGAGTGGCCCTTTTTATTATCGCCCAATCTTCAGCACTTGCCTTTCAGCCTATACAATATCTGAGGATCAGGCATAAGGACAAACTGTTATAAAGAAGTTTCAACAATGATTCCATTTTCATTTTTTAGGAGGAGCTTATGAGAACAGCCCAGTACCCAAAGCAGCTCACGATTTCATTAACCAACGAATCGTACACCAGTATCAATGAATTCTCAGACGAGAAGCACGTTTCAATGTCAGATGTAATAAGAGATTTCTTAGACTCGTCTTTGATGAGTAAGGCCGGTGAATAATCAGGATGATGTTTGGTAAACAGGAATAAAAGCTGAGAAGATTCTGGGGCTGCACTTTCATGTGTAGCCCTTTTTACTTGGAAGCCTGATGCAAAAAGGAATTACCAAAATTTTTTCGGACTAAACTGATGAAAACTTTATTTCCACAATTTCACAGTGCTTTGCCGTGACTTTTGAAGCAGTATCCGCACAAACCAAAAGGAGTATCTACTATGGATACAAAGACTGAAGATCAGAGACAAGTTGAAGAATTTCTTGAGCAGTTCAGGTCTGGAGTAGCATCGAATTATAACAAAGAAAAAGCTCAACCGAATGAAGCAAAATATATTTCCCAGAGAGTTTTGAAAGCTTTGGAGAACAATGAGGAGGGAGATGGCAAATGCCTTGTTGAGGAATTGAAGGGAACGCTGTGCTTCAATCATTTTGAACATTGCTGGTATAGATTCAATGGAAGCTATTGGGAGAAAGATTTAGATGATGTGGCGTTTGCTTCGGTTGGAAAGATTGCCGAACTATACAAAGCAGATGCCAAGAATCATTCTGAGGATATCAGAAAAAAGATATTGAAAAGAGTCAACAGCCTGCAAACTGAGCCAAGAAGAAAACGAGTGCTAAGATTTGCTGCTGCAGGGATTGATAATAGCCTTGGAATAACCGGAGATGAATGGGACCTGGATCCATGGTTACTTGGCTGCAAGAATGGTGTCGTTGATTTGAAGACCGGCCAATTTAGAAAAGGCCAGCCTCAGGATTACTTAAGATTGGTTTCTCAAGTTGAATGGAAAGGAATAGATACTCAGGCTCCCAGGTGGGAGAAATTTATCTCTGAAATCTTTGATAAAGATGAAGAGGTAATCTCTTATATGCAGAGACTATTGGGTTACTCCATCTCTGGTTCGACTGAGAAGCACATACTACCTGTACTATGTGGAAAAGGCAGGAATGGCAAATCCGTTCTTATGGAAGCAGTGAGCTATGCTGTTGGTCCACTCGCTATATCTTTTCAAACTGATCTAATCTTGAAGCAGAAATGGTCCAAATCCAGTTCAGCAGCCTCTCCTGAGATCGTGGCGTTGAAAGGAGTGCGGTTAGCATGGTGTAGCGAGTGAGGAAAAGTCTTTGAATGAAAGCAAGGTAAAGTTGTTAACTGGTGGAGATACTTTGGTGGGGCGTCAATTATATGGCAGTACGATTAATTTTACGCCTTCCCACAAGTTGTTCCTAATCACCAACAGCAAACCGAAAAGTTGATGCCCAAGACTATGCCGTTTGGCAGAGAATACATGTAGTAAATTTCAATGTTAGCTTTGTAGACAATCCCTCCTATGAATCGGATCAGCAAAAGGATCCCAAGATATTGGTAGAACTGAAAGAAGAAGCTTCTGGTATCTTGGCTTGGTTAGTCAGAGGCTGTATAGAATGGCAAAGAGTGGGGGGATTGAACCCACCTGAATCAGTTTTAGAATCTACAGCTGAATATAGAGGAGAGAATAATTCTATACAGCAATTCGTTGAAGATCGTTGTGTAGTTGGAGAGAATTCAGTTTTAGCAGGAGTGTTATATGAAAAGTACGTTGAATATTGTAAGAAAAGTGGCTTTGAAGCCTACACGCAATCAAAGTTTGGAAGAATTATGGGTGAGAAATTTAAAAAGAAACGTGGCAGTAGAGTTGTGTATCAAGATATTCGACTGAGAACCTTTCAAGATGATCACACGAGTGAAGATTACGACTCTGAATAGAGTGATAGTATGACAGTTGTGACAGTTTATATAAAACTTTTATATTTTATATTATTAATAATAATAATAATAAATACTTTCTAAAAAACTATCACAACTGTCACTAATATGGAATCCCTAAGAGGATTCATATTGATATTTATTAATAGTTGTTTGGTCCTGGACCATTCAAATGATTTCTTTTATTGCTGTATTGCAATTTCAATAAATAATTCAAAGAGGAGTAGGTTATGGAATCTGAAAAGAAATGCAAAAACTGTAGATACTATATCAAACTAAGCAGAGAGAGAATTTCAACATCTGACTTCTGTACGAAAAAGAAAAAATGGTTATTCAAACTGTCTCTCTGTGATCATTACTGGAATATTCAGGAGTATCATGCGCTTTCAGCGAAGTTATGGCAGGATGTGGATTTGGGATTGGATTCCGAGAAGGATAGAGATGAAGTTGGAGAACATGTTACAACTTGGGATCAGATTTAGAAATAGAGGTTTGTTGGGAATAAACAGGACGAGATTATTGTTGGATCTTGCCCTGTTTTTCTCGAGGTGTCCGGTTTACAGCCAATCCCCCATTCGTCAATTTTGCAAAAGATGGATACTGTAGTAACGCCACTTCTAACAGTTTGTTGGCTTGAGCTTTATATCCATGATATTCTGCGAATTCAATCAATTGGCTCCAATGATTCAATGGTAATTTTAAGCTCTGAATATGATTTAAGATTTTGTTAATAGCATCCTTGTCATTGTAGATGGATGAATACCTCAAGATGAACAACAATGCCCCATAATTCGAAGGATCGTTATTAAGAATATCAGTATATTTAATGGCGGTATTTTTAACGTTTTTATTCCACCATTTAATATCATCCTCTGCCATCGCAAGATCTTTTCTTTTTATCATCATATAATAAAAGTGTGCGCTATCGGGCATTGCCATCATATCAAAAGCCAGTGATAATCTGATGAAAATAGTGCTGGTCACTGAGGGTACATTCACTTTGCCGTAATAATTGTCTCGGTAATATTTCACTAAACTATCTGGCATTCCAAGCGCTATGTAATATTCACCCATCTTTAATATCTTTGTATCTGATTTATCCCCTGTTACCAAATGTAATTGATGAAATGCTTCAATAAAAAGTCCTCTTTCTTCAAGCAAGCCAACCAAATTGAATTTACCGGTATCCGTATGAACATCTTCATGCCTGACACGATCAAGCCAATTTACTCCCCTCTGCATATCAGCATTCACAAAAAGCCATAGAATACTATGAAATGCAAAGCCAAGCGAAAGAGCCAATAAGATGGTCTGCCTCCCTTCATGTCTATCTAATATTCGTATCAGGGACCAACTACAGCTGATCGCCAGAGGAATGCCGACAACAGACAATAAATCCCAATCTCTAATCCCAAGCAATGGATTGAATATTAAGAAGAATGAAAAACCACCGATTGCACTCCATATTACAAATGCAAGTGCAGAATTGTCTTTTAATCGCAAATCTTTCCATGTGGAGATGATTACTGGTAGAGTTACAACTGCCAGAGGGCATATTAACAGTAGAAAATTAAATTTTTCCCACAGATGACTAATGCTGAATAAGTTATATGGGATTTCGGCATTCGACTGGGAATTGAACAAAGGAATAGTTACAGAGGAAAATGATGCAGGTGTTAACACTTTAAAGAGCAAAGCAGAAAATAAAATTAACGATATAACAACCGATGGATATTTAATAATATTAGAAAACCTTTGTGGGGAAATATTCAAAAGTATGAGAAAAAGAATCGATGGACCCAATACTAAACCACTTTTATGGCAAAGTATGGCAAGAAGAAATAGCGCTACAGGTTTCCATAGATGTTTTGCGGGTTGGTTTTCTTTGATGAACTTGATTCCAACATACAAATAAGATGCGATGGCTAAATTCAGTAACGTATAGCATTCAGCATATCCTGCAAAAAGCTGCAAGCATGTTGTAGAGCCGATTAATCCCGTGATTAGTAAACGCTCAGCATATTTTGTTGCTATTAAATTTGCAATCCTCCAACTCAGCCAAAGGAATATTGGGAATAGAAGACAATGCAATAAGGCATACGCTAATTCACCATCTCCAAAGCCGAACGATTTTATTAGTTGGTAGAACGATTGATGAACAAAAAAATCTAATAACCGGTCATGAACTATTGTGTACGACTTTTCCACATCCCCAATATAGAACCAGCCATCTCCCATGAAGTGATTCTTTGATCGGAACATCCAAGCAAATGCAAAAAGTATTGTATATAGCAAGAATAACTTTAAACAGTAAAGCGAATTAAGCTTAGAGCTTGTTGTTATTTCCATGCTACTGTTGATAAATGAAACTATGGGTTTCGATGCGATTTTGAAAAGTAGCATCGTACAAATACAAGCGATCAGTAACGCCCATCCGCCAGCCATTGCACTCGATGGAATCATACCCCAAAGTTTAGGCCATCCACAATATATCACAAAAGCAGAAATCCATAACCATGCCAAAAACAGAATCTGTAGAGAAATTAATCTCCTATTATTATTCGAGCATGAGCGCATCTATCGTCTACCTTCGTCTAACCCGTATTAAAAAAAATTCATTTCTTGTTTGACGACTAAATTTATTCAAAGAAATTTTCATTTTTGCCTGAAATGTCTATTTGTTTCTTTGCAATTCTCAGACCAACTCAAAGTCGTTCCTATTCTGTTATTTATATCAAACCTTAAAAGATCATTCACAATAAAGACTCAAAGGTTGAAATCCCTTATTTGAAAGGGTCTCATCGGTTTAACAAAAAACATTTGGATTGAACTCTTTACCGAAGTTGTGATTGAATAATAAGGACGATGTGACTGCAAGATTTCCTCTTTAGTTCACAACATTTTTCCACTTTCCGAGATAAAATGTGGCGCTGCTGACACTAACATAATTCTCCGCAAGAATACCAGGGGCAAAACTTATGCAGAGATGATTATTACTGGACGTGATGTGGAGGAGAGGAATTTGGGTTTAGAATTCAAATCAGATAATTTCTGCTGGAACTTGTTGGGAAATGTTGAGGAGGTAAATCTTACCAGAATTGAAAGAGGAATCCTGAAGGTCCTGGAATCCAACAATAATTCTGTACGATCAAAAGATATTGAAAAAGAATTGAAAGGATTAGGGATCGGAGATAGTACGGTTAGGTGTACGTTGAGTAGAATGATTGAAAGAGAATTAATCAAGAAAGTAGATACAGGCCTGTATGAATTACCATAATTTTCTTTCGGACTGTTCACTATTAAGGTGGATGGTTAGGCTAAGTCCTTGTGTGCCAACGTATTATATATAGCATGGGGCCGAAGAAAACAACAAAACACAAGGAAGAAATGGCCAAAAGATGAGCGTTCCAATTAAATGCGCCGATACAAGTTATCTGTTTGACGATCTTTGCAAGGCGCTGATGCAATCGCAGGGATATGTTGCTCGGTTCGCCAAGCTTAATCCTCAAGACGCAGATTTGAGCAAGGCGGCAGATCACCTTGAAAGGGCCATAGGACATATATCGGGCTCGCTACAGGGCGATACTGACGGCATTAAAAAATGGGTGATAGCTTAGTCGTTTGGCTGGCCGTGACGGGCGTAAAGGATTTTATAATATTCCAAGAGCTCTTCGAATGTTGAGATAAAACGACCTTGATCCAAGGTGCCTTTGTCTGTAAGGCCATGCGGGCCAGCGACGATTGCCGCCGTAGCAATAAATACAGCATTAAAATCGGGCTTGTCGTCGGGCATTTTATTCTCCCGTGGTTAATGTGGAGGTTACGGCATTCGCAACAGCCTATCGACCGTGCGATTGAATTGAGTTTCACCAGTTTCAAATCTGGCGTTGAAGCGATAGCAAAACTCATTTATGTAGTCTTGCAGATACTTTCTCGAAACCTTGTGATATTGACCTATGATACCACGTTTTAACAGGCTCCAAAAGGACTCGATGCAATTGGTATGTATGTTGCCATCGACATACATGCGCCGATGGTTAACGACTATGTGGTTAACGATCAGGGCCATGTTGTTATATGCGGGGTATTCGTCCGTAACCAGGAAACTGTTCTCAGTGTCCACGTTCTTCCGCACAAGAGACATAAGAGTCTTTCCCTTGACGTTCCTTGGTACATTCGGCCCGGACGTTGCCCTTGCGCTCTATTATGCCGACAACGGGGAAATGGTTCGCTTTTGTCTGTCTTATCGTTCTTCTGGCGCGGTTTGCCGCCAATGTATGTTTCATCCATTTCGATAATGCCATGCAAAAGTTCACTATCGGCTATCATGGCCTTTCTGATACGCATATTCAGAAACCACGCAGTCTTGACGGGTAGCTCTAGGTCGCGCCCAAGCTGGCGGGATGCTATGCCTTTCTTGGCGTTCATTATCAGCGATATGGCGAGAAACCACTTTTGCAGCGGCAGGTGTGTATGATGGAATATCGTACCGACAGTAACGCTAAACGACTTACGGCAGCCGTTACAGTGGTGGCGCAGTTCATTCTTGAGTGGGTTGGTGTTGTCGCTCTCGCAGTACGGGCATTTAGGCGTATCGCCCCACCGCGCCGACTCAAGATGCTCAACGCAAGCGGCCTGATCGGGAAAGCGTTTGAATATTTGCATAATGTTCATGGGTCGTTTCCCCCGATTAACCTATGTCTTTATAAGTCGCTCCGCAGGCTTCGCAATATGGTTGCGGGCGATCATTTTTCAGCACAGACTCTTGACTCTCAAGATAACAACGTGTGCAGACGGGAGCCTTGTCTTGTGCCCTTACAAAAAGCCTCAAATTAAGATCGTATTCATAATTAGAGACAAAGAATACCGTAGGCTCGTATTCCTCAATCTTTTGCTTAAACTCAGAGTTTTGCTGTTGCAGGTGCGCGTTTTCTGCCTGCGATTCTGTGGTCGCATGCGTAACTTGCCCCTCAAGTTCAGAGCATTTTTCTTGAAGCTTCGCGTTCGCCATATGGAGCATCGCATTATCACCAGTCAATTGAATGTTGCGCTCTGCCAAGCGCCTTTCTTTCCTGAAGGCGGCAATCCAAAGGGGAATCAACAGGGCCACAAGCGCAACCACGATGACCATAAAGAAGGAATACGTGTCCACGGCAATCTCCGTAAACGGGTTATTTCAGGCGGGGATGATTAAGCATACAACAATAATAATACTCTGTCAACCGTAAAAGTGAACAAGCCGTACTTTTTTTATAAACATTTCGCAATCGATGAGCTTCATCGATAACAACTAAGTCCCAAGGTATTGACCTTAAATCCGCTTCTTTACTTCGAGCAAAATGATACGAACAAATTACAATCTTATTTTCATATTCAAATGGATTGGCACATCCGTCTTTAACATATTTATTATAATTTTTGCTTTCTATAATTAGAGAGTCGATAAAAAATTTATCAATAAGTTCTCCCTCCCATTGCTTCCGAAGGGAGGCTGGCGTTATGCACAAAATCCTTCGCTTTCTTTCTGCCCACAACTGACTAATAACCAAAGCCGCCTCAATTGTTTTCCCAAGACCCACTTCGTCGGCAAGAATGGCTCCACGTGACAGAGGTGAGCGAAAGGCAAAAAGAGCTGCATCAATTTGATGAGGATTGAGATCAACAGTAGCGTTGAAAATTGATTGGTTAAGCTTTTCAAGCTGGTGAGCTGAGCATTTCTTGGTTAGCTCGTGGGCGAAGTATTTTGAATGATATGCTGTAGACATTATTCCGACATTCATATCAAAGTTGATAAAGGTTATCTAAATCTGCTTTTTCGATTCGGAGCGAAATCTTTCGTCTTTCTCAGCTTGCATGAAGAGATTTCTATCGTTTCTGCGATAACTGTTTTTCCCTTTATCCACGATAAACCTCAATCCTGCATCCGTCAACCGTATATTGACACAATAATGAAATACTCCATCACCTCCTTGTGAAAGAGCCCTCATTTATTCCGAGAAAATCTATTTGAACATCTCCTCCACCAGAACTGCAATCATCATCCGATCCTGTCCCTTGCCATCAATTTCAAAAGCATATATTTCGAATGTTTCTGCTTCCTCATCCACTTTGAACTGAATGAGACAATCCACTTTCCGATCCATGTACATAATACTGCCTTGCACATTCACCATAGTTTCACCGCTTTGAATTTTTCCAGATTCCCATTCAGCATTTCCTAAGAATCCATCCACCGCCTCACCAACAGTTTTGTCAGTGTATCCGGCCATATGGCCATTCTTGACAAGCTCAATAGCAGAGTTCAATCCATGCCAGTCCTCTGCTTTCTCCACACCCTTCATCCCATCACATATCATCCACAGTACTCCTACTACCAGAGCCATGATACCCAGCACTTTCTTCAATTTCTTACGATCCATATTCCTGAACATGATTCCTCCAGCACCAGAGGCCGTTCGGTTAGAACCTTTTCAGAAATATGTCTGTATGAACTCCTCACCTCACTCCTCGAAATCATTCCGTTAGTGCAGACCAACCGGAGATAAAATACAGAAATATGCAGCGATGACAAACCAACTTCAGAGTTGATAACAGAAATACCAGGCGTTATCCGATCTCCATTTACTGCGAAAGTTTTAGAATCATCGGGGATGCTGAGGGTGATGAAATTGTCATCGAGAGCGCATTGAACTCTTGTATCAGGTCCATAGCCGACATCTGAGAGCCGTGAAAGGACGGTAGTGTTATCTATAGGTACATAACGTGGGGTGAATATTGCTCTCACTGCACCACCACTGCCAAACCTGAAGAACAGCTCTTTGTTCCTTTCCTGAGTGATCCAGTGGTTGAGGTTTTCTGCCTGTAACTCTTTGGGACATTTCTGCAGATACTGATATGGAATTCCGAGTCTGGCCGAGATTGACCTCGCAGCGATAGGTTTAACAGGCTGTGACTGGCCAGCAATTGAAACTCTTGCCAGGTGGTCGAAGGATATATCGTTGACTGGAACACAAGCATCCCAATTATCACACGACATCTCTTCAACTTACTCAATAACTTCCCCAAAAGTTGTCATTGATCCAGCTCCAGAAAACTTGACCATGATTTTATCCTCTCAACTGAAAAAGGCCCCAAATAAGTATTAGGACCTCGACAAACCTCGATTGACATCAGAATAGGACCTTAAATAATCAGGCCTTACTTAGGGCCGAACTGATTATTTGCCGGGCGTTCCTTAAGCAGAAAATTTAGGAGCTTCCGAAACCTATCCTTTCCAGATCAAATCAGAGATCATTCAGAGTCCTTCTTTTCAGATTTTCCAGTAAGCACATCCCAAATTACAGCTGCAACGCCGATAATACGCCGAAGTACAAGCTCCACTGTTTTCTTGTTCATAATGCCCTCCTTTTGAAGGTGGATTCCTAATAGGATTAGCTATCCGGAGAAAAGATCTAACTCCTTATAATTCTATATATATAAAACAATAGGGGATGAATATTTGGCGCTGAATTTGAATGCATGAGAACAAGTGTAAGAGATTTCAAATCAATTTTTGGAGGATAGCCATGTGCAAGATGAAGGGTGTTCAGATATTGAAATCCAAGTACAATACGTATTACCTACATTTTACAAATCCGGCTGGAATAAGAAGGAGAATTTCGGTGGGATCAGATGAAAGCTTTGCATATCGCAGGGCAAATCAGTTTGAGTCATTTTTACTGGAATCCAAAGATCCAGAACAAGAACTGCAGCGAATAAGGCAGGAAGAAAAAGCCAGGCAGATCGCATTGAAAGAGTTTTTCCCTGAGGATCTACGGCGCCACTCCCCCCACCTGAGCGAGAAGACACAGGAAAATTACAAGTGCAGATTCAGAATGATTTCGAAATGCTCAGAAATCCTGGATTGTCCTCTGGCCAACATCACAAAAAGGATGGTCCTGGATTATATGAACGAAAGGATCGAAAGGGATGGAGTTTCCAATGCTACAGCCAACAGGGAAGCTACTTTTATAAAGGGAATTTTGTCCAGAGCTGTTGAATGGGACCTGATCAAATACAACCAATTGAGCAGATTGAGATTATTACCTGAGGCCTCAAAAAGAGAGGTTTATCTTAGCACAGATCAGGCAAAAGCGCTGTTGGAAGCACTTCCTGCCAATGTCGATCTAATCGTGGAATTTGCAATGGTGACGGGGAGCAGAAAAGAAAATATCCTGTCTCTTAAGATAGATCAATTGCAGCTGAATGATGGTGATACTGAACGATTAGGGCCTGTGGGAGAGATAGAGCTGCTGGCAAAGGGCAACAAGAAGCTTAGGCTTCCACTATCTCAGCAAGCAGTAGATGTTCTAAGAAGAGCAATAGGTAACAGGACTGAGGGATATGTTTTTCAAAATCCAAAATCGAGGGACAGATATTACGACATCTTTGACACATTTTCAAAAGCATGTGAGAAAGTGGGCCTGAAGGTAAATGGCGGGCGCTACGTCTTTCACGACCTCCGCCATACGTTCTCGACCTGGCTCCACGAGGAAGGAGTGAGCCTGGACGTGATCAGGCAATTGCTTGGACACAGCGATTTGTCCACAACAGAAAAATATACGACCTTCAACATAGCAATAACGGCCCAAGCCCTTAAACGGCTGCCAGAATTGCGGTAAAAATAGGGGTTGAGGGGCAAGAATTGGCAAGATCGGCTGGAAATATCTTTCTCAAAACTTGTCCCCAGCCCTTCAAATAACCTGATAAGGGCCGAATCCTCCATTAAAGCAAAACCAACCCAACATGTTCTTATAACATGTTGGGTGGGATTCTTGGGGGAAATGCCGGAGAAGTTGGTGAGACAAAAAGAGGTGGTGGCGGCTTG
>SDBV01002935.1_pt1 | contig 25446 bp, 33 predicted proteins | sample 2277081 | NCBI WGS metagenome assembly SDBV01 (sample SAMN10402039, study PRJNA504765) | marine sediment metagenome | isolation source: marine sediment core GS10_PC15, 223 cmbsf | place: Arctic Ocean: Southern Knipovich Ridge | collected 2010 | reverse complement strand
GTTTGAAAGGGAACGTTCTGCACCCCGTCCATAACTGCGGTTTTTGTAAACCGCCGCTTGCCCGCAAGGGTATCGCCAGCACCCCAGAACAGGTGTAGCTCGTATACGTCATTTGTATCCATGCCTTCAACCGACACATAGTGTATGTCGAATTCGGCAGTAATAGTTGACGCCGGAACGATCTCCGTAAAGGCACCCAATACCCAAGGCGGTCCCGCTGCCCCAGCAGTCACGTCGATACCGGGAACCAGTGTAGGATAGACATCGCACACAGAGTGGAAATGTTCATCGGCGTAGTGCAGGTGATGATACGGGCTGTCCGGCACGAACACCGCCGGCTCCGGGCGGTTGAACACGTTGAATACTGCGGCGATCCAGTTGTTCATGGCTAGCTCCACATGGCGTCATACTGGTACGCCCCGTCGGTGTTGGCGCCGTCGTTGGCCCGCACGTTGGTCATGCGGATCCGCTTGGCCTGGAAGCCGATGATCTCGATCACGCCGTCAGCACCCTTGGCTGCAATCATGGCGCTTGTGATGCCAGCCCATATGGTGTACTCGTCAGTCCGGTCCTGGTAGTCAGACGACCCCTCGGATGTCCCGTCGTTGAGCTGCGACGTCCAGAGCGTGTAGGTGTTGTCACCCGCCACGCCGGGGGTGTCCAGGATCCGCACGGTGAAACGCTCGCCCTGCTCCACGTCGAAATACTTGTGCGTCGTGCCATTGCCCAGGCCGCTCGCCAACTGCTGCGGGCTGTCCTGCCGGGGGCGTGGCACGGTCAGCGGCGTGGTCTGCTTGGAGTTGGTGCTCGCGTCGTATGCCTTCACGGGCCCCCAAATGAACACATCATAATCCAGGTCCGTGTTCAGGAATGGCGTGGCGGACACAGCGAGAACCTGACCCGTCAGGATCATGGTGTTGTTGACCGGCAAGACCGTGACTTGCGACCCGTCGGCCCGCGTGATCACGACCTTGGCAAAGTCGCCGTCATTGGGCGTGCCGAGGGGAGTGGGGAACGTGCCAAGGGTCAGGGTGCCGGTGCTCGCGTAGACCCCCGTGAAGTCACCCTTCCCGACAGACCACAGATCATCGCCGCTGCCAAGGGACGGCTCGGCTGCGGCAATGATCGCCGCGGTCCCGGTGGCCACTGCCTTGGCCGCAGACTCATCGACCGGCACGATGCCAGCGATGATCTGGAGCAGCTTGCTACCGCCCACAGCGGTACCGGTGATGACTTGGCCGGGTAGCACCAAGAGCGGCTCTCCCGGGTCAAGGTCGTAGGCGTCCGCCGAAGAGATGGTCAGCACCACAATGGTGTCGGACTCATTCTTGAGGTAGACGGGCCCGCCGAGGGTCTTCCACATCGCCGCCGTGAGGATGCTGGTGGACCCAGCGCCAATGGTGACGTCAGTTACGCTCGCCATTAGTAGCTCCACGTCAGGGTCAGCGCGTACCAGGTGGCTTCGCACCCCGCCGACCCGGTCAGGCTGATGACGGGGGCGCTGTAGTTCCAGCACGTGCCGCTGTACTGGCTGATGGTTTCCGTTTTGGTGACCCCGCTGGCTTGCCAATATGAACCCGTCGAATCTTTGTTGATCCATGCTGCGGTGCCCACGGTGGTGCCGGTGGCATCGCTCGTTGGGATGGTGGAATTCTGCCAGCTCGCCTTTTCAGTGGCCGTCATGTGCCAGATGGTGGCGTCGGCCCCGCTCAGGCGCATACGCACGCCTCCAGACCCATCAGACTTCCATGCCTCAGACTCGGTCACGGCTGAGTGAGTGGCGTGCAACAAGGCCCACACGCCCCCGACAGTGGTGCAGTTGACAGACCAGTGCCCGATTCCGCCCGCGGTCAGGATGTTGCTCGCGTCGAGGGTGCCGCTTGAGCACTTCACCCACACACGCAGGTCGAGCGACTTGCTATTGCCGTAGCCGAAGGCCGTGGCGTCCAGGCTCCCACCCCCCATGGTGATGGTCGACGCCGTGGCGCCCCCCGCTGGGTCCGCTGAGGTGCTGTCCATGGTGGCTGTGGAGCAGTCGAACGGGGTGCCATCGCAGCTCGCGCTGACGTTGTACGGCAACCGGTTGACCTGAGTGATCTCGACAGGCCATCCTACGTCGGTCGCATCCTCGGTGTACGGGAGAACGTTGGCCGCAAAGCACAGAGACGTCAGCCCGGTGGAGTCCTGCGTGTAGCAGATCACACCCGTGCGGGAGTAGCCGATCCTCCAATCGGTCTGTGGAGCCAATCTCGTGCTCGCGTCGAGAGACGTATCGAGATGGTTGCCCCCCGGGGGACCGCCCGCAAGGACATACGCAAGGACGCCGGTTGCGAGGATGCCGGTAGCAACCGCACCCGCTAGCAGGTTGCGCTTGTTGGTCGGCATGTTATTTCACCTTGGTGACCGTCAGAACGATGTCCTGATCGGCGATCAGGCCAGTGACCTCAAGGTAGGCGCGGCGCATGGCCGGGTTGGTCTCGACCTTGAAGCTCGACCCCTTGGTCAGCGAGCCGCTGACCACGGTGGTTCCGGCGATGGTGCCGGCGTTGGTCGCGTACCACTGTTCCGTAGTGGCGTTCCACATCCAGAGATTGACCTGACAGTCGGCTGTCGCCTTGGCGGTGCCGGTGAAATAGCCCTCCACCATGACCACCTCTGGACCGAACCGATTGACGTTGGCGCGAACGCCGCTCAACGGGGCGATTTGCACGTTGTACACGCTTGCGTCCTCTGCGGTGGGGACGTCGTTGTCATCGGTGATCGTCAGTTCGTACCCGGTGAAGGCGGTGCCTACCAGATAGGGCTTGTGAAGCGAGGTCGGATTGCTCATGGTCTATCTCCTGTTGTCGTTACCTACACCTATACCATACCAGTGGCGGACACTCAAACACAGAAAAAGGATGAGTCGAAGGCGGGGGAGCGCAAGTGCGGTGCTGGCCTAGTTTGAGATTTGCAGTGGCGGGCGGCTTGCAACGCGTGGGGCAACCTCCCCGTCAAGCAGCCTGTCCAACTCCCAGACCTCGGTGGTCAATCCCGCCTCCATGGCCGGGGTGACTTCGAGCGTGCTGTGCACCCGCACGAAGTTGTACCAGGCGTAGTGCAAGCTCGTCGCCGCTTGCAGAAACTTGAGCCTCTTGCTGTGCGCGTTCGTCTTGCGCGTAAACCGCCGGCAGTTCGTCCTGGCGGTCAGGTTGTGCCGCTCCACGTAGCTGGTGGTGATGCCCCGCGTTGGCGACCCGCTGACAACCCGCGTCTCGAGTGACGCGAGCCGATGCCCAGACATGTTTTTGACGAGCACAGCGTGGCACCGGAGGTCGGTTCCAAACGCCTCCTCCACGGCGCCCACGTACGCCTCCATGCCATCCGTGTACAGCTCCGGCTTGCCCACCGTACGAGCCCGCACGTTGCGCATGAAGGTCTTGGCCGTCTCCGCGTCACGCTTGCCCACCAGGTGAGAGATTACAAGCCGGCTATCACAATCCAGGGCCGTGTACACCCACCAGTCGCCGTAGGTGCCAAGGAGCTTCTCCGACTCGCTCAGCCGTTGCTGTTTCTTGCGCACGAACGTCCAATATTCGTCGCACTCAATCACCCGCGCCCGCACACCCACGACGTGCCTGTCCAACAGCGCCTGACAGTGCGCCCCAACCCGGAGCAACAGCCGCCCGATCGTGTCCCGGTGCACGCCAGTCAGCCTCGACGCCGAACGCAGCGACGTCCCCTCCACCAGCATGTGGATGATTGTCGTTTTCTTTTCTAATTTCACCACGTTAGCCATCTTCCCGCCCTCCTTTGTGATTCCCCCTGTATCTATTTTGTGCCACCAAAACAGGTGTCCGTCAATGGGAGATTGGCAGATAGACGCCATTTTGAGCCAAAATAGCACTTGACAGTGCAGTATTGTGGTGTTACAAGATAACATGCCTGTGAAGGGATACAAGAAACTGGACGGCCGCACAAAGCGGCTGCGGGTACGCGTCACACCCGAGCAATTCGACGCCTACAAAGCTGCGGCCGCGCGCTCAGGCAGACCTCTGTCTGGTTGGGTTCGCGCCGTACTGGACGCCACAGCAGGCGTGAAAGGGATGAAGAATGAGCGATGACAAGTGCACCATGGCCGAGAATTGCAACAGGCTGTTGACTGAGCGCGACGAAGCAAGGGCCGTTGCGTATGCGCTGCTGAAGACGCAAAGAGAGAACTCCATCTGCAGCACCCACCCTTTCCGGGAAATGGAATCAGAGGTGCAGCGATGGGAGCCTGAGTACGACAAGAGGTACGAGCGTTGACCTACTCACACCTATTCTGGTCGTTGCTCGTGATACTGCCCCTTGCGGTGCTGGTGGCATACCACTACGGACACAGCACGGGCTACCGGCGTCGTGATGACAAAAATGTCAGTACGTAGTTTCACGGATACCCAATTGCATACCTATCCACTATGCTAGGGCTCCTGGGGAGTGTTGGGGTCCTAAAATCGTTGCGCGCTGAGGTGCGGTCAGATACTCTGGCCGTGGACACAGGTACTGCTGCTGACGACGGACTTATCACCCCGAGGCGGCAGGACCTGTATGGAAAAACTAGGTCTTGTGTGGTCCACCATTTATCGCGTTGGAGTGATTTCCTCGTGCTCTGGATGGAGGGGCGTTATGCCTACTCACAAGACCGGCAGAGCGCCCCTTTTTTTTGGGCGTAGGAGGCCTGTCATGAGGGGATTGATTTTGGTGGCGTGCTTGGTGGCGATGGGGGGTGCCTGTGGATTGCAGCAGCGAGATGATGCGCACCAGGGACCAGTGTCCTATACGGTCACATCAGACGGCAATGGTTTGGCCTCGGTACGCGTGGATGACCACACGCCAGGCGATGTGTTGAGCGTCGAGGCTTGGCGGCTCGACGAGGACTGCTGTAACGCAGTGGTGTGGAAGTCTATACCGGACGTGATGGTTGAGTACAGCGGGCTTATCAAGGCGCTGACAGAGCCCAATGCCAAGGTTGTCTTTGTGGTGGAAGTGTTTGATTGACCTCTGTCCAGAACAGCTATCCTGAGGCGAAAAAAACAAGTTGCTAGTAGCATCACGCCCTTTTTCTTTTGAGGGCATGGAGGAGGTAGTAGTGGTATACAGAAACGCTTTGGCCGCAGCGGCCCTAACTATGGCTGCATTATTAGTGATTGCCACCGGCGGGGACACGGAAAAAGACAAGGAGAAAAAGGTAAAGTCCAGCAAAGTTTCTGTGAGAGTGACGGCGGATGCCATCTACAGGGCATACAAGGCAAACGAGGTGGCGGCTGACAATAAGTATAAGGGCAAGGTTATTGCCGTTTCTGGTATCGTTGACAGTATAGGCAAGGGCTTTACCGGTGGCCCATATATCTCGCTCAAGACATCAAGCCCAATCCTTGGAGTCAGGTGCTATTTCGCAAAATCACACCTAGGGGAGCTCGCCAAGATAAAGAAAAATACTGAGGTAACACTCAAGTGTGTCGGCGGCGGTAAGATAATGAGTCCTATTTTACGGGGTTGCCTTATCAAATGAGCCCCTTGAATCGCAATGGTCGATGTACTCCCCGATCTCCTGCTCCCCGTAGCCGAACAGCTTACCCCACATCCAATCATCTAGTTCGCTAAGCGCCAGCGTCGGGCGGGAGCGTGCAAGCATTTGCTCGATCACGCGTCGAAGGTGCTGATGCTTGAAAATGTAGAGGTTGGCGTGGTGCTCACCGAGACCCACCGTCACTACCTGCAGGCCTTCTTTTTCGGCGGCATCGGTCGCCTGATGCAAGTACACGTTCTGAACCGTCACCTCTGCCACCGGCCGCTCTCCGCAGTTGACAGCCTGTGCGCGTGTCTCTACCATCCCCAACGTCCAGTACAAAAGATTGTCGTAGCTGGATTTTTCGCAACCTGACCGAGAAAGGACATCGTCATGACTGGAAGCACCGGGCAAACTTGCCCCAAATCTGGGCTTTGGAAACCATCGTGCGGCTGCAAGCAGATAGCACTGAGCGAGAATGAGCGCTTTCCTCCATGTGGCACCCACGGATCTGTGACCTGGACTCTTACACAGTCCACCTGATTCCCCGTTCAAGTCATCTCCTCCATCTCTTCGGCTAAACACAGCTCGTGACAAATCTTTGAGAGGTTCCGGCCTCCTGCTGGGTAATCATCGTCCCAATCTCCTGTATCGTCACAGTACGGCAGCACAACTGGCTTTGGGGCAAGACGAAGCCAGCTCGTTCCTCCGTGTCCAGGTGACACTGTGCCCGGGGCAAGGACAATACCTCCTGGGCCGCCATGACCGCAGCAACTTCCGATCGTCTTCACCCCGTGGCGATTCAAACAATCCACCAACTCGCGAATACAGGGGTCAATAATCTCCGGTGCCCCATGACCGCGGCATTTACACCTTGTGACTTTGAGCGGTTCTGTTTTTTGCGTAACCACTTATTCTCTCCCTTCCAAATTAGGCCAGCACCGAGGTTGGCGCTGTAAGCTATCATTCCAATGGTACAGCCAGCATGGGCGATGGCCGACGCCTCGTGTCCTGGCCAGAGACGCGCATGAATGTCTTGGTTGGGCCGCCGGTCACGAGGCGCCTCACGTTGGTAGTCGCAGCCGCGTCACGGCAAAAGATGTTCACGCCGTCTGCTGCAAGGCTCTGGATCGCCGATGACACATTTGTCTTTTGCACGACCACGCCAGGCTCAGCAGCCCGCAGTCGAACCATGTAAAGAACATTGCCCGCGTCGACCACGTAGAGATAGTCAGCGTCGACCGCACAGTCAAGCAGGTCCGTACTGATTTCCTTGGACCACAGCACTGCGCCGCTCAGCCTATCCAGGCAGAACAGATTGCGGTTGCCTCCAGCGGCGATGGCAAAGCCATTGGTGCAGACGTAGACATAATCACCATCGGCGCAAATAGCATTGACCGGTGATGGGTCGTTGCCGTCCAGAGCCACCGCCCATACGACGCCGCCGGATGCGAGGGTGTATGCCCAAATATCGACACCACCGTTTCGAATGCCGCCCGCGTACACATTGACGTCGTCTACGGCGATGCCAGTTAGGCCAGCGCCGCCACTGCCGGTCGCCTTTGTGGCCACAAGCGAGATGGGGTTAGACACCCAGATATCCACGTCGCCCACCCCCGTGTTGCCATTGATGCCTGCGCAGTGGACGCCGTTGGCCCTGAGCGCGCGGTGGCTGTGCGTGGCCCCTCCGTTGAGGGGTCCGCTCCCGTCCGGGTTAACGGTCCACAGGCCAGCGATTGCAGCATCAGAGGTGTAATACACAAAGCGCCCATCGCAAGTCAGGGCTGCTATAGTGCTGCCGCCTGCCGGATGGTTCGCCCATTCTTCAGCCAGGTCAGTTGGCCTGGCTCCCACGATATACTCGGCCAAGGTGCCGTTGATGTAGAACACCCGCTGACCATCAGTGCAGATGTGCGCCACGTTGCCGCCGCCGGTCGCAGTCCCAGCAGTGCTGAAGATCTGGGCCAGCCGTCCTGACATCGTGGCATTGAGCGGGACCACGCGGAACAACTGGCGGAACACGCTCGCATTATTGATGCCCTCGGAAAGCTCTGTCCACTCGCGCGCGACGAACTGCTTGAGCCAGGTGAGCACCAGCATCCCTAGATTGTGCAACCAGTTCTGGTCATTGGCCGTGACGATCTCACCGTCGCCTGACGCGGGCGGCACGTTGTCGGGCTTGAATCCGGTAGCTCGCTTCGCCCCACCGGGATCAGTGCTCGGGTACGTGCTCCCGTCGCTGTTCCAGTTGGTCTTGGCGATCTCGGTTGGTGCGGAAATTCTCTCACTCATGGTGAACCGCCGATCCTGGTGCCGTATCTTGCGGCGCCGTATGTGTCTGCGTCGTATTTGCCCGTGTTCGTGGCAGCGCCGAATATCAAGCGCCAAGCCACGCCGGCCGATACCGCCTTGCCAATCAATACCAGTGCCTCAGCTTGGAGGTCAACGCTCATCGGCGTATCTGATTCGTACTGAAGAGTAAAGAACCGCGTGCCCTCTTGAGTGTATCGCACATCGGCGCCAACAAGCTGTGTGGCAATCCAGGTGATCTGTTCTGCGCCGCCGTCGCTGTCCCTGGACGCCCCGGCCACCTCGATGATCTTCCGGTAGTCATCGTCGCTTCGGCCGAGCCGTTGAACGCGCGCCACCTTGCCCTTGATGTCCAGGATGTCACCCACGGCATTCTCCAATAGGATCTTTTCCAGGACGTCGTGGGCCACATCCTCGAAGCGCTGATCCTCCAATGCGATGGCGTCGGCGATGGCCTCGTGTACCGGGTCGCCATAGAGTTGGCTCAGCATGTCGTCTCGTAGACGCTGCTGATAGTCAGTGATTTTGGCTACTGGGCTGCTCATGTGATGTTTACCCCGATGGTGGCATTGAGGTCCGCGTATTCGTTCACCGCGATGGTTAACGGCGACGTATCACCCCCACCCGGGGCACCGCCGAACTTCATCAGCGCGTCCAGAGACACGATACCAGGGACCTTGTTGACGCCGGTGGTGACCGCACCTTCGATAGGCGCCGGGTCGACATTGGCGCCAACGTCGACGGCCACGAACAGGGCCGTGATTGCATCCCTTACCAGGTCATCACCGCCGGCCGGATAGTCGCTGTTTTTGGTCCCGACCACGGAAATCCAGGTGTCCTTGGCCGTAGCCCAGTCCCACCTGATTGTTTGCTCGTTGCCGTTGATGTCGGTCACCGTGGCTGTGTTCGCTCCACGGAACCCGATGCCACCGGCAGCGCCGGCAGCTCCCCAGATGGTCTCAGCGATGTTCTGCTGATCCGCAGTGTTGGGGTGAATCACGATCCACATCGCGCCCGGGTCCGTACCGTTGGCATCGACCGCGGTGGTCCTGTTGCTGGTCACTACCACGGCGTCAATGTCGTCGACTTCGGACAGCCGGGTAAAGACGGCCTCCTCGGTCGTGGTCCCGGTGCTGGTATCCTCGGAGCGCAGGCGGTAGTCAGCGTCGCTCTCAACCGCCTCACCCTCTTCGGCCTCGGCTGCATTCGTGACTGTGTTCCAGCCCACGGTAGTGGTGACGATGATGTTGATCGCGCCGATAGCCGCCTCTATGGCCCCGGTGTTTTCGGCGGTCACGGCAACGTCAACGCTCAGGCCCGGCGGAATGGTCACCTCGACGTTGGTCAGCCAGCGTTCGCCGTCAGCGCCGATGGACACAATGGAGTTGACCAGGATGGTGGTCCCGTTCACACCGCCGCAACTCACGATAGCCGTGCTGTTGCGGGCATCCTTTCGGATGGCTCCGCGCTGTCGGTTGATGTTGTCCTGCTGTACGCCCTCGGCGCTGTCCGGGTCCATGCTGGCCACGATGTCGCCGAGTAAATCGTACAGGTATGACTTCTCGATCGCGTTGGCCTCAAGGTGCATCCCGAGCACCGTGTGGTCACCGGTCGATACCAGGGGCCCGAGTGCGCCTGAGTTGAAAACGGACTCCTTGAGGTTCTCAAGGATCTCTGACAGCGAGAGGCGTACAAGACCATTGGGACCGAATGATGGGAGGTTCGCCATGGTTAGCTCGTCACGTTGAACGGCCCAGTGATGCCGCTGGTGGTTTCGACGTTCAGTGTCCAGTTCAATTTACGCAATGTCGGATCCGGGTCAAACACGATCTTGAGTTCAATGACCCGCGTCACGCCCTCGATGCTCATCAGGTACGCCCGTGCGCGGCTGGTGATCTGGTCCAGCTTCGGGTTCTTGATCAGTATCTCTTCTGTCCAGGGCAACCCGTCCAAGGTGTTGAGCATCCGTTCGCCCAGGTGAGTCTTGATGGCCATGATGATACGCTGCTTCATTTCAGCAATACCGTCTGTGACCTCGGTGACCTTGCCGCCGCTGATGGTGAGTCCGTAGAAGCTGCCGGATGATGTGATCGCGTAGTCCATTATTCGGCCTTCAGTTTCGTGGCGGACGCCTGGACTAGGCCGATTTTCGTGATGGACGACGCTGACGGCACGACGGTAAACGGGACGCCAAGGAGCCCCGCGTCTACGCTCGCCATCCATGAAGCAAAGTCCAGGGTTGGATTGGTGGCGTCCTTGTTCACTGCGTCCAGGTGCAACACCGCAGCCTTCGTCGCCGCTGAGCTCCCCACCTTGAGCTTCCCGAACAGCACCGCCCATGCATTGTCATAAGATGTCGGATCCGGTGGCGAGCTTAGCGGGGAGGGCGCTGAAGGCACGGCCACCAGATCCGACAGTGAGAAACGTCGATCAAACACCGGCACCACGCCCACGGTCCCGCTCACCATCCACCCGCTGTGATCGTGCCCGAGCACAGATAGGCGCATGAACGCCCCGGGCAATAGTGGGAACTTGAGGGACATGCCTCCAAGCTGCGGCCACGCTACGGGGACAGAAGGCTGTTTTTTTGCAGGCACTACTTCGCCGGCCACGAGCAACGGAACCAGCGGCGTAATGGAAACTCGATCCGCCCCTGTCTCTGTCGTGTTGTACGCGTCCACCACGCCGATTGCCTGCCCGGCCATGGCCTGCACGGCTAGGATAAGCGCGTCTTCTAGCAGCTTGGTAAGGCTAACGTCGGTGCCCTCGCCGCCTTCTGCGATGTCAGGTTCGTCGGCCACTACTTAATCACTTCCGCTTGCGCGTCGGTGCGCCAAATCAGCCCATCGGTATCGTACTTGTGTTCTACCACGGCACTACGGCCGAGCATGTTCAAAAATTGACTCTTCACCTGGATCCCGCGGCCGGCAATGATCGCGCTGTTGAGCACGCTCGCCGCGTTAAAGCCCTGCTTTGTGCGCGTCGGACTGCCGATGAGACCAGTCGCCGGGGACAGCAACGGCACGTTTCCCGGGGCTGTACCGACATCATTGAGCACCCAAATCACACCGCCCTGGATCGTCCAAAAGAACCCAAGCGGAGTGAGTATCTCTAGCAGCGCGTTGCGCCACAGTCCCTGATGAGCCCAGCCGCCAGGGAACGACCCGGGCGGGTACACAGAGCCGCTGCCAACAGGCAGGCCAGTCAGTGTCAAGAGGTCCAGGACGACAGACTGGATCGTGACGCCGGGCGGGTAGGCCCTGCTCACCTTCGTGTCGCGATAGATGCGGCGCCCGTCTTTAGCGGTGATCGTCGTGGTGCGGTTCGGGATGTTATTTTTTGTCACGACGCCGCGGCTGGTGATCTGCCCCTTGAACAACTCGCCGACGAAGGTGCTCCCGGCCTTGACCTGAAGGATCTGGTTGGGCGCCTCGAGCTGGGCAATCGTGGCCTCGCTCAGGTTGTGGATCGTGTGCGTGCACTCGTTGGGCTTGGACCCCTTGTAGGTTTTGACGCTCCCGCTCATGTACTCTTCGGTGAACGGGATGCCAGCCCCACCAGGGGGCCCTATCAGGGCCGTCACGGTGCGGGGCTCTATGTGGGTGGCGACTGCCATCAGGGCGCCGTGATCGTCCAAGGGCGTACGGGGTCTGCGTCCAGGCCATCATCTACAAGCCACACCAACTGCCACCGGTAGCCCAGCCCCTCGTAGGTACACTGCTCCCGGGCCTCCGGGTCGCCCGTGTCGTGCAACATCAGGTAGCCACCCTCGGGACGTCGGCCGGTGTTGGCCCAGAACAGCGGGTAGTTGGGGACCAGCCGCTTGCCGTAGATCGCCTTTTCGCCGTCGTCGGTGTAGACGTCAATGCTCCATCGCTCGGCCCGGTCATTCCAGTGCAAGCGATAGGTCCAACTGACGCCGCCCAGATCCAGGTCCTCGAAGATCCATTCGCGGACAGCCTCGACGGGCTCGAACGGGTCAAGCACTTTGTCGATGATGAGAGTCATCGTAGAAACCCGATAGCGTTAGTTAGCTTCAGGGCGAGCGTCCGGTTGTCCGGCTTGCTGCCCTTCGCCGCCCCACCCTTCTTGCCCGACCCGCCCTTCCGCTTCACCTTGCTGCGCAGCCTGGACGCGGGGACCTGAGCTGTCCCTGCGGTGGTCGTCTCGATCTCGGTGAAGGTGATCTTGGCGTTGAAGCTCTTGCCGTCGTCAGCCGACTTGCCGATTTCCACCCTGGTGATCGCCAAGTAGCCATTGAACAGCTCGCCAATGACCAGCACGATCTGTCTTTTCCTGGCCAGCTCCTTGAGCCTAGATACTTCGTTGACCAGCTTCTGCGGCGACGGTATCGCGGGCTCGATGGCCATCGCCGTGATCTTGCCGTCCAGGGTGGCGATCTCTGGCTTGGAACTGATGAAGTCGGTAATACTCCCCTTGCCTTCGACCTTGCGCGTGGTGGTCGGGAACTCGAGAATGTTGCCCCAGTTGAGGTCTACGTCACACGCGAACGCGACAGCCAGGGGGTTGTTGACCTCGAACAGTTCGGTAGGCATCAGCGCTGCCCCCGTGGCGGCTTCACCATGTCGCGGCTCGCGTCAGTGAACACCTTGCTGATGGCGGGTGGTAACGCCGCGTTGATGGCAGCAGCGATAGCCGCAGGGCTACCAGTTGCACCCTGTACTGTCACTTGGATCGCGCCGGATGCGACGGTGGTTGTGATGTCAGGCGGCGCCTGGAATCCTGGCGGCAGATGGAATCCGGGGGCCGGCGCAAACGATCGTATCGGTCCTCCAGTGAGGCCGCCAAATGGCAGCCGCGGCCCCAGCAAAGCCGGCCCACCACCACCAGCGGCCGGCGCACGACCTGCCCCAGCGGATAGCTTGCTCGCAGCCGCTGTAGCCGCTGCCTTGGCAACATCTAGATTCAGTGCGCCGCCTACGTCACTTAGACCGAGTGCAGCCGCGACAGCCCTGTATGCCGTTATTGCCGCGCTAGTGATGGCGTCGAGTGCTGACTTGAGGCCGCCAAGCGCAGAGTCCCACGCACCGCCTACGGCCTTAGCGGCGGCCTTCCCCGCATCCTCGATGCCAACCAGCACCTTGTTGACCGCGTCGTTGGCGTCGTTCCATGCGTCCTTGATCGCCTTGCCGGCCGCGTTGGCCGCATCCTCCGCGGCAATCGTCCACCGGTTCACCGCGGCATTGGCATCATCCCACGCCTGCGACATCCACTTGACGGCGTTCGTGATACCGGACACCAGGGTAGTAATCACCTCAAGGGCGATAATCAGCGCATCGATTGCAAAGCGAAACGCCGGGCCTATAAGGGGTCTGATTTCCTTCCATAGATCAGCCACGGCCCGCCTGATCTGAATCCACGCGGCGGCCAACGCAGGCGCCATGTCCTTCCAAGCTTTTTTGAATTCTTTCCCCATGTCCAGCAGGGCTTTTTTTAACTCCTTGGCTAGCTTGGTGTCGCCCAGGATGCGCCCGATCACGCTGTCCTTGCCTTGAGCAAAGCCAATCAGATCCTCTATGGCCAGGGCTACCAGCGCAAACGCGGCGACGATGGCCCAGACCTTGATCGCAGTCACGCCAGCGGCTACCCCCATGGCGCGCAACGCCTGGACCCCAGCCCAGATGCCTTGGACGAATAGCTTGATCTGTTTGAGCGCCGATGCTCCGATGAGACGGGCGATCACTATGCCGGTGAAGATGGCTACGAGCTTGAGCGAGCGCAATGCCCGTTCTGCGTTCTTGCCCTCTACCCACCACTTGCGGAACTTCTCGATTGCATTGCTTAGCGTCGGCACAACCTTCGCGGCGATGATGTTCCGCACGCCGAGGAGTACACTCTTGAGCCTGAGCATCTCATCCTTGAACCGCTCGGCCGCCTTCAGGTCCTTCTGGGACAGAACGATTCCCAGCTTGTCGGCCTCGGCCATCATCTTCTTGATGCCGGCGCTGCCCTCGTCGAGGAGGACGCCCATTTTCTTGCCGGCGCGACCAAAAATGTTCATTAGGATTTGGGTGCGGCGGCCCTTATCCTCAATGTTCTTCATCCCGTCTGCCATCTCGGTCAGCAGCGTGATGGGGTCCTTTAGTTTGCCCTCGGTGTCTTTGATGTCAACGCCAGCGCGCCGGAACGCAATGGCCATGGACTTGGAACCGTCAGCCGCGTCACCGGCAGACTTGGCCAGCTTGGGCAGGGCCATGTTCAATTCATTGATCGAGATGCCACTAAGGTCAGCGGCGAACGCTACCCGCTGGTACTGCTGCGCGGAGATACCAAGCCCCGACGCAAACTTAGCCGTCGCATCGGCCGCATCGGCGTAGTCCGTCGTGATGAGACGCACGGCCCGGAAGCCCAGGTACACGCCAATGACCTGCTTGGCGCGCGCAAAGAAGCCGCCCATGTTCTGGGTGAATATCTCGGTCTTGGCGGCGATGGTGTTGAGGTTGGTGGACGCGCGACTTACGCCGCGCTGAATGGCCGCGAACTTCGACCCATCGAACCCGAACGTGAACCCGGTGTGGACTTCTTGGAGGGGCATCAGCCGGGGTTCCTAAGCCAGCCCAGACAGAGATAGTAGAACGCCTCGTAAATCTCCTCAGGAGACCACGTAGCGGCCGTCAGGGCGGGATTCATGTGCTGCTCAATAACCACGTGCCAGAACTCCCAACCGTGCCAGGCGCTGCCTATGGACCCCGTGAGGGCGATCGCTGCTTCCTGGCGTTCCTTGTGTCTTCCTTCGGCATCGTGGTCGCGGTGCTCGTCTTTTAGAGCGTCACGATCCCGCCGGTTAAAGCTGACACAGCTCCTTTCCAGTTCACTAATCCGTCCGGTCCACTCGGAGTAAAATTTGCGACGAGCACCATGACGGCAGCCGTCCAATACTCGCGCATGTTGCCTTCGCCGAAAGCGCTGTCTTGGCCTTCCTTCGTGCCGAGCTTCTCACGGAAGTTAGGATCAACGACCTCCTCACCAACGCTGGGCTGCCCCTGCAGTTCGGCGATGGGCGTGAGGCGTTCCGTCCTACGGAATATTTTGGTGATCAGCTCCGGGCCACCCTGGGCAATGATCAGTTCAGGGATGGGTTCCAACACGCCGGCAGCTTCCTGCCAGTTGGCGGCGCCAATCACCTTGGCAATCGTCGCAAAGCTTATGGTGACCTTCCCGCTGACTGGCTTTCCGTCTGCGTCTTTTTTCGGCAGCGCAGCCGCGATCTCGTCTCTCACCTCTTGGTCCTGCAGGATGGGCACGAGCGTGTTGATGGCACTGGCAACGGCCCGCATGAGCGGCGCCCCAAGCATCAACTGGAACTCTGCGTTTTCGTACACCGAGAATCGAGTCACCTCGTACTGGTGCTCGACCCCGCGGCAATCGGTCAGACTGAATTTGGCGATGCTCACAACTTACCTCCCTTGTGAGTGTTAGCCAGGAAGGTAGGTCCCCCCGGCAAAGGTGGTGGCGGATACGCCCAGCATGATCTCGATCGGCTGCGCGGTGTCGGCCCATTTAATCTCCGGCTGTTTCACGATCATAGCCTGGCCTGCTACGATCTCGTCGGTCGATTTCAGATTGATGGCACCGAACGGGTATAGAATGCCGCCCGCGAGCAGGCTTGCCTTGTGGAGCTGTCGCACCAGCGCAGTCAGTGGGTTGCCCTGCGCGAGCCGGATCGCGACGTTGACTTTGGTATTGTGCTTCTGCACCCAAATCCCGTGACCGTCGCTTCCCGGGGTATATTCGAAGTCGTCGGAATCATACCCCATGGTCACGCCGTCGCCATCAGCGAATCCGGTGAACGCGGGCAGCGTGGCCAACGTCACGGAGCAGAAGTTGAGCGAAAAAGTTTTGGTTTGAGGGGGCATCTTACTCTCCTACACCAGGCTCAGGGTCATGGTAACGCTGACCTTTTCTGCGGACCCGGACGCGATGCCGGATGCGGTGACTTGGACGAGGCGGTCGAGCACATCGGCGTCGCTCATGTCGGCGCGCTTCTGAATGCTGATCTCGGTGGTGCCCTCATTGAGGTGGCCAGCATCAACGCCCTGGTCAAGGATCTTCTGGCCGTTGTTCGGGAAGACCTGCAGGGCCTTATCGTTGAGGCCGATCTTCTCGTTGCGGGCAGCAACGTCAGACAGGAGCTGGGTGTACGTCTCTCGGAGGCGAGCCTCAAGCCAGTCCTCAGTGATAATGGTGTCGATGTGTTTGTTCGTGGTGGTGATGCCCATCCCAAACTTGCCATTGCCACCGAACGTATCGAACCGGTTGCCAAGCTGCGACTCGATGTTGCCCCACTCGGTGGACGTCAGCCGCGGGTCCTTGAGCGACACCGACGACACCGGGACGTATGCCCAGTTCGTGGACTTCACATCCGGGTCGGCCTGGAACTTGTAGGACATGGCGCCGACAGCCAACAGGTCATCGTTGTCCTGGTGCCACACGTAGCAGGTGCGGCTGTTGTTCTTGGCGGCGAGTACCTCCAGGTCATTGGCGGCGCCGGCAGTAAGCACGGTCGCATCGAGACTCTGACCCAGGAAAATCTTCTTGTTGATTTGAGTCCAGGCCGACGCGGCTTCCATGTTCGTCAGGTTGTCGGCCGGCGTGGGATTGATCTCGATGGTGAGCCCGTACCAACCGCCATCCTCAGCCAGGCAGGCGTCGAGGTCGGACCCGACGCCAGCGTTGGGCGTGGTCAACACCGCCTCGAGAGTGCCGGTTGCAACCGGCTGCCCGGGGGCCTTCGTCACGCTGACGGAGTAGGAGAACGGCTCGCCCAGGTTGTCTGCGGTCATGATGGCGTCCGGATCAACGCCGCTCAAGGTGATTGGCTCGATCGCTAGATTGGAGTTCACCAGCGAGTCAAGCCCCGCATAGACACTGCTGATTGTCGGAGCAGACAGCGCCACGTAGGCAGACACGATGCCGTTCACCGTGACCGTGTACACTTCGCCCTCGAGGGGTACGCCACCTACCGTGGTGGTCACCACCTGGGCTGCCGGCGTGTCGGCTATACGACCGATTTTTACTGTCGGCGCGTGCAGGCCCTGGGCGAAGTGCGCGGCCACAGCCGCCTTGCCCTCGGTGCCCAGTAGCGTGTCGGCCGCGCCCTCGGGTCCGCTGGCGTAGGTGCGCACGCGCTCCGGGTAGGTCGGCGAGGTGGACAGGTGGAACGGGATATTGAGCACCGCGCGGTCGACGGGCTGGGCGCCACTGACTACGGTTGCGACTACATTGCCATCAAAGGACATGCTAGGTCTCCTCGTCGATGTCTACCGTCGTCGTGACTTCCTCGACGGCTTCGGTTGCGTAGGTCTCAGAGTCCACCCACTGGACCGCGAACTGGATCGAGGCACTGGGCTCGCGCGTTGCCGACCTGATGATCGGCTCATCGGTCACGGGCTGCGGCGCGTCAATCGCGTAGTCGCCAGCGGCGATAAGTAGGGCCAGCACGTCAGGTCGCCCAAGTGACAGGTCCAACGCCCGGCAGTAGTCGGCGGCGCCCGGCCCGTAGATTGCCACGTCGAGATCACCGCGGCGCGTCTTGGACCTGTACATCACGACCTTGTTGTCAGGCGCTACCGTGTCGCTGGTGTGCTCGTAAGTGGTGGCGTAGCCCGACTCGTCATCGATGAAGTTGATCGCCGCGTAGGTAAAGACGCCGCTTTCCACATTGGGCCGCGGGGCGCTGGGTTCCGGGTCGCCATCGTAGATCACCTTGAGGGAGGTGATCAGCTCGACCCACGACTTGATCAGTGCTTTGGGTTGGCTCATGGTACAGGTACCTTTTCGTCAGCGCCAAACTCCAACAGGATGTAGGCGCGATACCCAAGGGGCATATCGTGGTAGTCGTCGTCGGTGGTGACACTGTACGTCTTGCTGTTGTACAGGATGGTATCGGCCGCGAATCCGTCCCGGGTGGAGAACAGCGCCGGCTGATCGTCATGGGCGTAGACCACGTACCTGGCCAGGGTGCGGGCGCCCTCGTCAAGGAAGTCGATGGCCTCGGGTCCCACGGGCTGGGGAAGGCTGGCCCTCCATCGCAGGGCCGGCATCACGGCGTCACCGATTTCGGCATCCCAGGTCAAGGAGTTGGTGGCGAAGGTGATGACCGGGGCGGCGATGCTCACGATCAGGGCGTAACCAAGGATCGCGTTGGACGTGTCGTAGAACTGCGCGTACTCGCCGGGGACGAACGGGGTCACGTCGTTGACGCTGGCCACGCTCTTCGCGGTAGGGTCGCCGTTGAGCTGGACGGTCAGCGCTGGTACCAGGGGCGTCCAGTCGCCATCCCACGCACCGGAACGCCTCACGACGGTAAAGGCGGTTTCATCGAGCGGGCGACCCATTAGCGGCGCCTCCGCTTCTTGGAAGCACGGGCCAGTGCACGGGCTTCCTTGGCGGCCTTGGCCACTGCAGCCTTACCGCCAATGGAGAAGATCTCATACTGCGTGTTGCGAATCAGACGCCCTGTGTCCTGGTGGCCTGTCTGCCGGAAACTCGCGCGAATCAGCTCCTTGAGTCCGCGGCCCATGGCGGTGAGCGCACCGGCCAGGCTACCAGCACGACCGAGCAACGAATCACGCATCTTGTCCAGGCTCGACGTGATGAGCACCTGACCGCGCTTGAGGGCCCTGAGGTGGTACTGCTCACGAGATGCAAGTACACCGGCCACGCGGGCTACTGCGGTCGCTCCCGCCTTCCTACGGCCCAGGGTGCGGCTCGACAGCCCCTGTCCCTTGAGCTCGGCCCGTAGGCGCTTCAACTCGGATTTGCGGGCCTCCTTGGGCAGCGTGGCCAGGTACGCCTTGGCGCGACGAATCTGTATCCTGCGCTGCTGTTCTTTGGGATCCTTCTTATCGCCAAGGCCAGTGCGTTTGCGGTCACGCGACTTGGACCCGACGTGGCCCTTGGGATACTTTGGCTTACCCGTGAGCTGGCCGACGATGAGGCCGAGGTCATTGATCTTACCGCCCATGCGCAAGAACGCATCGAGCTTGTGGCGGTTGGTCTTGACGTACTTTCTGCGCTGTGACTGTGTGGCCATTATCGACCCCCGGACGCGAACATGGTCACGTCATCGCAGAGCTTCTCGAGCTTCGCCCATGCCGCCTGAGCCGGGAGCATGTAACTGCCCCCCACGCCCTCGCTGTACTCTTCCTCACGGGCCCCGGTCTTGGTCTTCTTGATGCCGACACCGGGGCGTGCGTCGATGTCACGTGTGGCCTTCACGTAGGCGTACACAGCCATCACAGCCATGTCGGGCGGGTCCTTGCTCACGTCGTCGTCGTCAACGAAGTCAAGCTCACTCAGCGTCTCGTGGCACCAGTCGATGGCCTCGGCATACTGAGAGCGCAGATGCACGTCAGTAGCGGACACATCCAGATAGGTCTGGATGCCCGGGATCGGCGTGGTGCCGATGGGCAGCGTAAGGTCCGCCGTCCGGTCCAGGTATGCGAGCAGCGTGGTCACTTCTTGGCGACCTTCTTCTTGGCGTCGGCGCGCTTCTTCTTCGTCTCGGCGGCCTTGGCGACAGCCTTCTTTGCGACGGGGGTCTTGACCTCCACGTCAGGCTGCACCGGGTCGACCATCTCCACTGGCTGCCCGACGGCGACGATCACGCACAGTCCCTGATCCTCGAGGGTGCGCGCCAAGCCCTCAGGCAAACGGCATTCCTCGTCGATCAGAACTATGCGCCCGTTGACCTCGAGCTGACTCTTTTTGATGACGACCTTGACGGACATCAGCGCCGAGCCTTGTTGCCCTTGTCGCGCTTCTCGATCTCGGCCTTTGAGTGCTCGCGTTTGGCGGACCGTTCCTCCATGTCTTTGATGTGTGCCTCGCCGCTCGCATCAATGGCGCGGCCCTTGGCTTTCCATCCGATGGCGATTGCGTTGGGTACGCGGGCGGTCTCGCCGACGTCTTTGATCTCGCCCTCGATCATCGCTGGCTCTTGCATGATCTGAACTAGGATACTCATGAGACTTCCTCCTAAGGGACGGCCCTAGCACTGGCCAGATTAGCTTGGCCAGTGCTAGGGCTGTTGAAGTGAATCAGGGTGCAGCATCCCACTCGGCAACGACGTATTCGTTAACGTCCAGGATTGCGTGCGCGAGGGTCGCTTCGTAGCGTGCCCGGATGATGTTCTGCGAGAAGTCGTCGTTGATGTAGCCCCACATCAGGGAGGCGGTGTTCTGGTCGGCAATCTCGCTGGCCAGCGCCAGGTTGATGACGGTGAAGTCACCCGACACGACGGCCTGATCAAACACGAGCTCGTAGGGTCCGAGGAACCACGACGCGCCGGCCTGGGTCAGCGGCACCATGCCGAAGTTGCCGGTGCGCAGGTAGTGACCGTCGGAACCCTTGAGCAGGTACAGGGCGGGCAAGTCGGCCTGGGCCATGATGACCGAGGTCTGGGCGCCCCATGGGATGAGGTTCGCGGCGCGCATCACAGCGTCGACCTGGTTGTCACCGCTCACGCCACTGGACCACAGGGACGTTTGGGCGCCCGTGTAGGTACGCAGGCCCTGGAGTTGACCAGCGGAGTCGGTGCCATACAGCAGATGCTGCGACAGGTTGCGAAGGTGACGGAGGGGAAGCTTCCGCTCGATGAGGGCGGCCATGCCTTGAATCGTGTTGAGCGCGTTCACGGTCGTCGGGATGATGGAGGCCAGCATCTTGAGCGAAAACTCGACATTCGCCGTACCGACGAATCCGGAGGGCTTGGTAGCCAACTCGGCCGAGACGGCGTAATTCTCAGACGAAACCTTCCATCCGATGGTCGCGTCCCAGGTGAGAGAATTGGTCGTGAAGGTCACGACCTTAGTCCCGGTGTCGATGCTCACCACAGTGGACGAACCCAACACGGTGTCGGTGGCGGAGTAGAACCTGACGATGCTGCCGACCTTGAGGCCGTCGACGTCATCGAAGGTGGATGTGCTGGTGATAGCCGTCAGTGTGGCCGCAACCTTTGACTTCCACGCGCCGAAGCGACTGGGCAACGTTTCCTTGGGTACCGCGTAGGTGGTAGACCCGGAGATGATGACGCTCGGGATACGAGTCGCGAGACTCATGTCGAACTCACGCGCCTCGATGACGCCGGGCTTGTAGGACGTGAGGTTACCGCCGGCCATGTCCGAGATGATCACGGGGGCGGGTGCCTTCCAGCCAGCCGCCGCAAACGACTCGATGGACGTGCGACCGCTGAACGTGTTGGTGGCGCACAACTGGTTGCCGCGCTTGCCGGTGTCGCCGTCGAAAATGGACTTGTACAGAGGCGAGTCCATTACCAGGGCGGTAATGGCCTTGATGCCCTGTGGCTGGTCCTGCGCACTGGAACCCAATAGGGCGGCGCCGGTTTGGAGTTCGTCGACGCGCCCCTCGAGAGACTGGACCAGCGCCTCGTAGTTCCCGGGGATGTTCTCGACCGTGGTCTTGATGGCCTCGATCGATGCCTGTAGGCTCTTGACCTCAGCGGCACTCGGCGTACCCTTGAGCACGGCTCCTACCTCATCGAGGCGGGACTTGAGGCCGTCCATCTCGGTCTTGATGGCGCTGGTGTCGGGTACGGGCGGCGGCTCAACTGCCGGCGCGCCGTCGAGGTTGACGGGAGCTGCGCCGCCCTTGGTCTCTAGTCCGTTGGTGTTCATTCTGGCTCTCCTGTGTCCTAGGGGACTGCTTCCATGTATGCAAGTGGGTTCACGCCGAAAGAAACGGCGGTTATCTCGAATGGACTAACCGACTTAAGGTGTCGGATGTTTTTCTTGATTTCGTCTGCGTTTGTTTCGAATGCGAGGCTGGCCTCGAGGCGCCCCAGCATGAGCGCCTTCTGAACGTCTAGGCCCTCGGCTGTATCGTTCAACTCGCCTTCAAAGTAGAGCCCATTGCGGTCCTGCTTCAATCGCGTGGTGATGCCGATTGGCTTCGCCTTTGGGTCGTACAGGTGGCCGTGGTTCCAGAAGAGGTTAAGACTCTTTGCGGGGTTCTCCGCAATCCATTGCGAGAACGCACCAGGGGACATGACTTCGCCCTCACGGTCTCGATTGCGGAATACACTAGCGTAGCCTCGAACGGGGAATGCCATACCCAGAACATTTCACGGATTGTGTAGGCTGTCAAGCAGGGTTCACGGAAAGTTCAACGGATTCACTATCTGTTTTCACTATCTGTGTGGTCGCTTCATCGGGATCATGCGTCGTTTTTAGTTGACCTGATATCGTGTCTCTGATAGTCTCGTCTTTGGTAGTAGCGTTCATCAGAAAAATTTGTGTCCCTGAGCCCGGAGCCCCTGCGCTACTACCACCGGGTGATGGGGCTTGTCTGGCGAGCTGACCGGGGATGAGCTGGCTAAAAAGTACGGACTTGAGGATGCCCCATGAAACGAACCAAAGCCCAACTAGAGGCCCAACTCACAACAGCTCAGTCGCTTGTGGTGCGCCACCAAGAGACCATCACGAAGCTACTCAACGAGTTCCACGAGCTGCGCCAAGAGGACAAGTCCCGAGTGGCCGAACTGCACAGCGACAACGTAGCGCTGACGTCCCGCGTGCGCGAACTTGATGCGCGGCTTCAGGCCAGGGGAGGCAGGCTAGAGGAACTCCGGGACTTGGCCCTACAACTAGCTCACGGCTACAAGAAATATCGATGACTGAATCACGCCCATGGCCAGTGTTCAGATATGTTGGGTCCGCAGTACCAAACCCCAACGCCGAATGGGTGTGGCTTCGTTTCGCGGAGCTTGGCACCCGGGGGCGCTTCTTCGTCGAGTGGCGCGGCACGTCCGAGCTGATTGAGAGCCATACCGATTGGACCGTGTGGGCCAATAGCAAGCGCCTGATTTGCCAGGAACAGGGAGAGGATATCTCATGAGCAAGCGATGCCACGATTGCAAACACTGCCAGCGGCTATGGTCGTGCGCGGCTCCGGTGCCGATGAACAAAGAGCAAGCGCAAGACGCGTGGAGCATCAACCACGACACCCATGCGGATAGCTGCGCCTGCTTTGAAGGGGATGACAACTACGAGGTGAGAAAAGATGGCTACACCTCATTCAGTGGCGGCTGCGCCTACTGTGACTGGCTGTCCGAATCGGTGCCTACCTACCCCGAGTCACAGGCACTTGCAGCGGCCCACGCGCTGGAGTGCGACAGCCACCCGCACGTCAAGCGCATCGCCAAACTAAGAGACGCACTAGCAGAGGCACTGGGTCACAAAGAAGACCGTGACCTGTGCGTGTGGATGGTTGAGCAGGCACTGAAAGACGACTCATGACATCCTGCCCCACCTGCAAAACCGCCCTACCGCCCGCGGTCCTCAATGGCCAGCGTCACCTATGCTCATGCGGTCACGGGTACGTCGTGGTCCGTGATGGCGATGGGCTGGAATGGAGGGAGACGGAATGACCTGGGACAAAGGCATCACGGTCAACGTGCACGGCGACGCCACAGCGAAGGACTGGATTGAGAGTTCGTTCATCAAGAGCATTCCCACCCGATACCCCGGCGGTCTCATGTTTGGTTACGTGGAGGCGGCATCTCGCCAACTCGCATCACTCCGCGAAGACGAGGTGCGCCAGATAGAGGCTAGTGGCTGCAAGGTCACGCGAATTGAAGTTGACCACCACGGCCATGAGGCGATGGTCGTTGAGCCGAAGGCCGAGCCAACGCCATACGAGCACATCTGGATTGATTGCACCATCGACCTAGGAGAGAAGCCCATGAAAAAGACCGGCCCCCACATGTTCAACGAAGAGTGCTACTGCGACCACTGTGCGGGAGTGCGCGCCAAGCGTGACGCGGGGATGCATATCGAGCTGGCGACGGTGGCCCGGGAAGCCGAGTTGACCATGGCTCGTGCGTTGGATGAGGGCTACCCAGGCCAGACGATGCGCCGTGATGGAAGCAGGCCCGACCCCATCATGCAGATTCCGTGTAGCGTGGTGATTGCGTTGTGCGACATCGGCGTGAAGGGCGCCAATGCGCACATCAATGAACAACTGCGCGCTGACCAGGTTGTTCACTACAACGACCGGGAGAGGCTTATTGAGGAGAACAAGCGGCTGCAGCGCACGCTGGACGCACGTGAGGGCGACATGCGCAGTCTGACGACCGAGTTGCGCGCGCTCAAGAAGAACGACTGACTAGCCCTACTCCTCAGCCTCTTCTTCCATCTCCTCGTCATCCCCATCATCATCCCCATCATCATCCCCAGGCGCATCATCGCCGCTACCCTCACCAGGCACACGACCCGCAACCAACGCGGCCATGTTGGGCTTGTCCCACCCGGGGAAGCTGGGCATCTCGAGAGCAAACCGGTCGTTGAGCTGCTTGGCTGGCCAGCCGAGGCCCTGGTAGATCTGGGCAACCTCTCCGCGCTCTGCCAGCGCCGCCAACCCGAGGGGGCTCTGTACCATGTTGAACCATAGGCGGGTCTGGTCGTCGTAGACTGGGATGATTGCCTGGTCATTGAACGTATCGTAGATGTTGAGCAGACGGGGAAAGATGCAGTTCGCGAACTGAATCCGCATGGCCTTGTCCAAGTTGCTGTACTTCGCATCACGCAAGACGCCGACCATTGGGGGGCTCACGTCGTAGGCGGATATGATCGCATCGCGCGCAATGGCAGCTTGCGCGGGGATGTCGCCCGAGTCCATTGACGGCGTGTGCTCTATCGTCGTGTCGTCTCCAACGACCAACGACTTGCCAGCGTTCACCGCTCCCTCGAAGGTGTCGGCCAACATCGTCTCAGCGTTGGCCCGCTGCTTCTTGTTCATTGTGAACAGCGATTTGACCTTGAACACGAGGCCGGGCTGAACCCTCGTTTCCATGTCGTAGCGCATCCGGCGCGATGCCGCGTAGTCCACACGGATGGCTTGCTCGGCTGCAACGGCTGGCGAGATACCCGACCACAACGAATCCGGGTTGGCGTGGAAGATGTTGACCACCTTATCCACGGGCACCTTCGCGTTGGTCGATGAGATTTTGTACTCGGTGAAGAATATGGAGTTGGCGTCGGTGTCAGCCTGTAGCTCGTTGACGTACAACTGCAACGCAAGCAACCGATTCCCCGCGCGCTCGATGCGGTAGAACTGATTACCACCAAGCTCCTGTCTCAAGACACCAGTGGCCAACATCTGACGCCAGTTCAATCGTGGCGCCCACGCGGCCTTTCCGTAGGGCCGACGCAACAGCGCGTTGAGCTCATGGTCTGGATCCGTGACCCACTTGTTCGTTCCCTTGTCCCGCGTCTGCACCACTGTCGGAAACGATGTGATGTCAGCGGCGATACGACTGGCGCAGATGTACGTCCAGATCGCTTGGGTGTACACGGTGTAGAGCGACCCGCCCGTGAAGGTGGGGGCCACCATGAAGCCCTCGTCGGACACGAGGAGTTGCACGCTGTAGGACTTCGCGCCGAACTTGCTGCCTAGCCAGTCTTTGATTTTGCCCATGGGTCTATCCTAACACCTTCATGTATGCGCCTTCGCTCGGCCCGTTAGCCATTATCCATATCAGCGCCTGGCTTGTCGCGTCAACCTGGTCGTCATGCCGCGCACCGGGGAACGTGAGCAGCTCAGGCACGTAGAATTCTTTCACCCAC
>SDBV01002934.1_pt1 | contig 25453 bp, 19 predicted proteins | sample 2277081 | NCBI WGS metagenome assembly SDBV01 (sample SAMN10402039, study PRJNA504765) | marine sediment metagenome | isolation source: marine sediment core GS10_PC15, 223 cmbsf | place: Arctic Ocean: Southern Knipovich Ridge | collected 2010 | reverse complement strand
CCGCTCGATCATCCGCTCGGACTGGCGCTGCTGCCGAAGCCACTCGGCCACGGTAGTGTCGGCATTTGACTTGCCCAACCGTCCCAGAGCCCGAGCGATTCCCCATCGCTCGCCGAGTGAGAGATACTTCTGTCGCCAGAGAGCCGGCAGCAGGTGCAACGGCGCCGGCAACAACCGCGCGGCGACGAAGTCATGTTGCGACCCGTCGGGGGCGAAGAAGTGCAGCTTGCGTTCCCGCCGGAAGCAGCCGGCCGTGCCCGTGCGGTGGCAAAAGTCCAGAAGATTGGTACAACAACCCATGGCCGCGTGCAGGCACTGATCGACTACCAGTCCGGTCTTCGGATCGACAAACGACCCGGCCCGACCACCCAGGCGTTTTCCTTGCTCGAACAGTTCCACCTGCAATCCACGTTCGCCGGCCGCCACCGCCGCGGCCAACCCCGCCAGTCCGCCGCCGATGACGGCCACGGTCGGATTACCGGATCGATCATTCATGGCTTTAGGAACATCGACTTCACGGGGATTATTCACAAGTGTGCCACGGCCGTGTCGGCCGTGCGGAGTTGGGGGAACTGCCCGATTTGGGCACGGCTGACACAGCCGTGGCACATCACTTGGTGGGGCGACTGATCGGTCATGAATAATCCCGACAAGGGCACCGGCAGCAGGATCGGGCGGCTAGTTGAAGCTTCTTCAGGCGGCTCAAGCTGATTCGTTTGCACAGCACGTCGCGGGGGCGGCGGCGGATTTTGGCCAACAGTGCGCGGTAGGTGGCCAACATCAGCCCGAAGACGCGGCGGCCTTGCGGATCGAGCCAGTCGAATAGCTCCTCCGCCTGGCCGTAGTATTGCTCGGCCCGATCGAGTTGCATGGCCATGAGCCGATCGAAACGCGCATCGGCCACGCCGGCCCTCAGATCGTCGACCGTGTAGTTGCATTCTCGCAGATCTTCGAGCGGAAGATAGACGCGATCGGCCGCCGCGTCTTCCTTGATGTCGCGGAGGATGTTGGTCCACTGCATGGCCAGGCCGCATTTTTCGGCCGGCTCGAAGGCTTCCGGGCCGCGAAATCCCCAAATATGCACACACGCCAACCCGACCGCCGAGGCCACGTGCCGACAATAGGTTTCCAACTCGGCGAATGTTTCGTAGCGGTGCCGGGAAAGGTCCATCTCGACGCCGTCGATGACTGCGTGCAAGTGCTCTGGCGGGATCTGGAACTGTCGGACCGTGTCGGCCAAGGCGGGTAAGATGGCCGTCTCGTCGACCGCCGGTTCAGGATGGCTCGAAAGGGCCCGATCCAACGCCGTCCGCCAGCGGGCGAGGGCTTCGGTGCGATCCGGCAACGGATCGGAATTATCGGCCAAATCGTCGGTGTGCCGCATGAAGGCGTAGAGCGCCTGCATGGCCCGACGCTTCGGCCTCGGTAGCAAGAGAAAGCTGGCGACGAAGTTCGAGCCCGCCTGCCGACAGATTCGACGACAAGCCTCGTAGCTGGCTTCGATCATCTGCTGAGAATTCGTCACGCGTGTTCCTTCATGAAACCACCACGTCGCAGTCGCCACCAGCAACCGGCCAGTAATCGTAGCTTTTGTCGCTTCGAGACCTCGGGCCGAGAAGTCCATACGTCGAACTCTTGGCGGCGGACGGCCTCAAGGATAGCCAGCCCGCCGTGGAGGAACAATGCCACCGGCAAACGAAGGTCGGCCGGCATCATCTCGACCAGTGGCAACCCGCGTCGCAACCAATCTTCGGCCTCGTCCACCTTGGCCGCAAGGAGTTGCCGAAAGGCATCGTTGCATTTCCCTTGGGCGAAGTCTGCCTCGGTGAAGGCGAACCGGCGGCAATCGGCCTGGGGTAAGTAGATCCGCCCGAGGTCATAGTCGCGGGCCACGTCCTGGTAGAAATTGGCCAGTTGCAGGCCCGTGCAGATCGAATCGGAAAGCGGCTGCCGCTGCGGCGTGTTGCAACGGCCCAGGCAAAGCACCAGCCGGCCGACCGGGTTGGCCGAATTGCGGCAGTAATCGAGCAACTCCTCGAACGTTTCGTATCGCGTGACGCGTTGGTCCTGGCGAAAGGCGACCAGCAGATCGGCCAGCGGCTCTCGCGGAATCTCGAACTGACGGATCGTTTCGCCCAGCGCCACGAAGATCGGGTGAGTATCGTGTCCCCGATAGCAGTCGTCGAGTTGTTGCTCCCACCGGTCCAACGCCGCGAGGCTCTGCTCGGGGTCGCCCGTCTGGTCGGCCAGATCGTCGGCCCAGCGGCAGTAGGCGTAGATGTTGCAGAAGTGTTGGCGCAAGTGGGCGGGAAGCAGCCGGGTGGCTACCGTGAAGTTTTCGTAGTGGCGCGTGGCCAGGCGGCGGCAATAACGGCGGGCTTCGGTCGGGGATATGTGGGTCGACATTCTCGGTGGTACTCTGTAAAGCTGCCAGCGGCTGGGCAAAGCTGCCAGCGGCTGGATTCTGATTCTCAGGTCCATTATGATGTGAGGGGATGAATGAGGGAACCATGCGGATCATTTTGGCCGGTCCCCGGGGGTTTTGTGCCGGGGTGAATATGGCGATCGAGAGCCTGCAACTGGCGATCCGCCGGTTCGGCACGCCGGTCTACGTCTATCACGAGATCGTGCACAACACCTGGGTGGTCGAGCGATTTCGCCGGCAGGGGGTCGTTTTCGTCAACCGAATTGACGACGTGCCACGGGGCGCTCATCTGCTCTATTCGGCCCATGGCGTCTCGCCCGAGGTGCGGGAAATGGCCCGACAGCGAGAGCTCAAGACGATCGACGCCACCTGCCCGTTGGTCACCAAAGTGCATCGCGAGGCGGTCCGATTCGCCGAAGAAGGTTTTACGATCCTGCTGATCGGCCATGCCGGGCACGATGAGGTGATCGGCACCATGGGCGAAGCATCCGAGTCGATGATCCTCGTCCAGCGACCCGAGGACGTGGACCGTCTGGAAGTCCCCGACCCCGACAAACTAACCTATTTAACCCAAACGACCTTGTCGCTTGACGATGCCCAGCAGATCATTGCCCGGCTGAAAGCGCGATTTCCCCATATCGAAGGCCCGCCGCTGAAAGACATCTGCTACGCCACGCAGAACCGTCAGGAAGCGATTTCGGTCCTTTCCCGTGAGGCTGACGTAGTGCTGGTCGTGGGCAGCCAGAACAGTTCCAACAGCCAGCGACTGGCCGAACTGGCCGGTTCCTGCGGTGTGGCGGCCCATCTGGTTGACGGGCCGGGGGAGATTGACCTAAGCTGGTTCTCCGGCAAGGAGACGGTCGTCATTTCCGCCGGCGCCAGTGCCCCGGAGACGATCGTGCAAGAGTGCGTCGATCTGCTGCAGAGCAGCTTCGACGCAACGGTCCAGTGCCGGGTGATTCGCGAAGAGCAAGTGCGTTTTCTGTTGCCGGAGCCGTTACGGTCCCAGCCGGGTGTCCCATGATAATCAACGACCTGGAATTCATTCTGGTGCAAGTCGGGCGGGCCGAATCGACCGAGCCTGTGCGTTCGGTGCTGGTGCGGCTGACGACCGACTCGGGCTTGGAAGGCTGGGGTGAAGGCGACTTGCCATGGCGGCCCGATGAACTGGCCGCTCGACGCGAGGCCATCTTGCCCGTGCTGGCCGGGCGGAGCATCTTCGACATCGAAGAGCTGCTCGGCTCGGATGCCTTGGCCGATCCGGCCCTGCGATGTGCGTTGGAGATCGGTTTTTGGGACTTGATCGGGCGCACGGTCGGGCAACCGTTGTGCCACCTTTTCGGCGGCGAGTATCGGCAGCGCATCCCCGTGACGGTCAGGCTCCGCGGCCCGGACACGGACCGCCTGGGGCACCTCGCCCGCGAGTTGGCCGAGCAAGGCTTCCACTCGCAGACGGTAACCTGCCGCGGTAGCATAGACGAAGACTTGGAAGCCTTTCGTACGGTCCACCAGAGTGTGGCCGATCGGGCCGAATTGCGTCTGGACGGGGCGGCCAAGTTCGACCTCGACTCGGCCCGCGATCTGTGTGCCGAATTGGAGCGGGACGAGTTGCAGTTCTTCCTCGATCCGCTTAAGACGCCCGATCTACAATCGCCCGATTTGCAGTTGGCGGCCTCGTTGCGACGCCAAACGAGCGTCCCCTTGGCCGTGTGCCGAGCGATCCGGGGTCCCGGCGAGTTGCTCGCGGCGATCCGAGCCGGCGCGGCGCCGCTGGTGGTGGTCGACCCGAGTCGGGTGGGCGGACTGACCATGGCGCGAAAGTGTGCAGCCGTAGCCCAGGCGGGCGAGATGGCCGTGGTGCTCGGCGGCGGGGGCGCGTTGGGAATCGGCACGGCCGCCATGCTCCAATTGGCGGCCTCGACCCCCGCTTTTTCCAACAGCAACGAGTGCGATTACCACCAACTGCACGATGACGTGCTGCGAGAGCCGCTGGAAGTCGTCGACGGCATGATGGCCGTCCCGCAAGCTCCCGGGCTAGGCGTCGAGGTGGATCGCGGCAAGGTCGAGCGATATCAGGTGACGTGATGGGGGGAGTTATGAGTCTTGAGTTGTGAGTCTTGAGTTGTGAGTCTTGAGTTGTGAGTTGTGAGTCTTGAGTTGTGAGTTTTGAGTTGTGAGTCTTGAGTTGTGAGTTTTGAGTTGTGAGTCTTGAGTTGTGAGTCTTGAGTTATCAGTTGCTGGGAAAACTTACAACTTACAACTTACAACTTACAACTTACAACTCTCTTAGCCCTGAATGTAATCCTTCATGAACTTGTTCTCCACGGCCAGGTGGTTCAAGTGTGCCTTGACCACGTCGCCGATGGAGACCAGCCCGGCGAGCTTGCCTTCAGTGAGGATCGGCAGGTGGCGAATCCGTTTGGCGGTCATCAGGCCCATGACCTTTTCGACCGGGTCGCCGGGAGAACCCGTAAACAACTCGGCGGTCATGACGGCTTTGACCTGCACGGCGGCCAAGTCCTCGTTGCCTTGGGCCCAGGAGTGCAACAAGTCGCGCTCGGTGATGATTCCGACCAGTTCGTCGTTTCCCTGAGCGTCTTTTTGGCACACGACCAACGAGCCGATGTTATGCTCGACCAGCCTTTGGGTTACGTCCGCGAGCGTCGCGTCGGGGCCGATCGTGAAAACGGCGTCACCCTTTCCGTCCAGGATGTCTTTGAGTGTCATGGCGAGATTCCTCCACAAGGGCAGGGGGTTGCACATTGGACCGGCGCGCCGGTCGAACAATAGACTGCCTAATCCTATACACGAGCCCGACAAGCGTCAATTTGGATTCGCCGCGCAAAATCGCCGCCAACTACCCCTAACGCGGGGGAAGCTCCGCAATCCGCAGCTTGCGAAACGACAGATCGGTCGTCGGATCGTGGCCCTGGATCATAATCGTACCGGGCTGCCGACGTAGTCCCTTGCGGGGATTTTCGTGCGGTTTGCGCGTATCGGTCCAATCGCTCACCTGATAGCCATTGACCCAGGCCGCCATGTGCCGGTCGTCGGCGTGCAGGGTCATCTGAAACCAGGCAAAATCGTCGGCCACGATTCGCCGGGCATTCTGGCGGCGGAAGAATCCGCCCGTGCCACAGTCCTGCGGTCTGGTCCGGTCGCCGTCGAGGAAGCCGTTTTGTATCTGGCACTCGTACCCGTTCATCTGCTGGCCCGGGATACAGCGGAAAAAGATACCCGAGTTGAGCGCCTCGCCGTTGACGAACACGTCGAACTGCATCGTGAAATCGCCATATTGGCCGACCGTCTCCAATTGGCCGCGGCCGTTCTTGACGTTCAGGTCTCCCTCCGGCGTGACGGAGAAGACGCTCGGCATGTCCGTGTAGGTCTTCCAGCCGGCGAGGTCCTTGCCGCTGAAGAGGCTTTTGGCCCCCAGGGGCTTGAGCTTGACGTTGCGAAACTCGATCTTCCCGTGCCGGAACTGCAAGCCAATGAAACCCCGGCCCAGCGGCTTCGGGTCGCTATATTCGACGATCGTTTGACCATCGAGTTTCACCGAGAAGTTCGGGCCGTCGGCCGTCAGTTCGAAGGTTTGCCAATCTGTGCTGTCGTGTGCCGTTTCAGAGAGTTTGCGGTGTACGATGCTGCCGGTAGGCCAGTCGTTCGTACCCCAGTCGGCAATGTTCACCTCGTAGCACCGCCCGTTCTTCTGGGCCGGCTGGGGACTGGTCCGCAGGAACACGCCGCTGTTGCCTCCCTTTTCGCTACGAAAATCGACCTTCAGCACGTAGTTGCCGAACTGGCTGGTCGTATGCAACAGTCCCGGCTTGCCCTCGGTGGCGGTGATCACGCCGTCGACCACGCTCCAATTCGCGTCACCCGCCGCCTTCCATCCAAAGAGCGTTTCACCGTCGAAAAGCTGGATCCACCGCTGGGCCAGTTCCCCTTCGGTCAGCGTATTCACCTCGGTTGCCCATCCAGAAACCGAAAACAGACCACAAAAAACAACTCCCAAAACTCCGGCAAACACCTTTCGCATGGTTCTTCCTCTCTTGGCAATCTCACAAGGGATAAACCACAGAGAGCACAGAGCACACAGAGCAAGCAAGATAAAGAAAATATCCTTTTCCCAAAAAAGAAGAATATCCCTCTTTCATCTCATCACTTCACATCGTTCTCTGTGTCCTCTGTGAACTCTGTGGTAACACACTCCCGACCATCATGGCCCTTTGACGGTTGCCCCTTTCCCTTTTTCTTCTTTTCCCCTTTTTCCTCCCCCTCCTTATTTCACCGCTCATCCACTTCCGGCTCAATCGGTCTTTCCCGGGCTGCTTCCGTTTCTTCACGTTTACCAACCAACAGCGACGCGACAATCGAGAGGCCCAGCAACAGGCAAATCACCAACAGCGAGGCCCAGATCGGCACCAGGTCCTCCGCGAGCCACCACTTGCCGATCATCTTTGCCCCCACAAATCCCAAAATGGCCGCCAGCCCGTAGTGCAGGTAGCAGAACATCTCCACCACATCGGCCAATAGGAAGTAGAGCGCCCTAAGTCCCAGGATGGCGAAGATGTTCGACGTAAACGCAATGAACGGGTCGGCCGTGATCGCGATAATGGCCGGCACGCTGTCCACCGCAAACATCACGTCCGTGCTCTCGATGACCAGCAGGACCAGGAACATCGGCGTGATGCACAGCCGCCCTGCTTCCCTGACAAAGAAGTAATGGCCGTGTTGGTGGTGATCGCCGCTGGTGACCGGGAAAAAACGCCGGGCTGTCTTCAGCAGGATGTTTCGGTCCGGGTGCACGTCGCTCTCCGCGTGTCGGGCCAGCTTGTAGGCCGTGTAGACCAAGAACGCGCCGAACAGCGGCTCGACCCAGGCAAACCTGTGGATCAACTCCAGGCCGCCGAGGATAAAAACCGCCCGCATCACGATCGCGCCTAAAATGCCCCAAAACAAGACGCGATACTGATACATCATCGGGATCCGGAAGAACCGAAAGATGACCACGAACACGAAGATGTTGTCCACCGACAACGCCTTCTCGATCAGATAGCCGGTCAGAAACCTCAGGCCGGGATCGGAACCCTGCCCCAGTTTGATCCCCCAAACCCAGATCACCACGTTGAATGCCAGGCCCACGGCAATCCAAAAGGCCGTAAAGCCGGCCGATTCACGGAGACTCGGTTTGCGGGCCTGCCGGTGGAAGACCAGCAGATCGAGCACTAGCAGCACCAGCACCAACGCGCCGAAAGCCAGCCAATGCCCCACGCCGGCGGGAAGAATCTCAGGTGTCAAAGTTGCATCTTTCTGTTCGGGACCGAAGCACGTCGAAACATCATAAAGCGTTACCCGCCCGACAGCAAGCACGCCCGGGCCAAGAACGCCAGAACCATCGGCCTGAAGCACGCGTAAGATAGGCAATTCACGGCAAGGGCCCCTCGATCGTGCAGTGATCGTTGCCCGGTAGCCGCAAACTCGGTAGGGATTGTGCCGATTACCCCGACAATAAAGGCATCGCAATAGTCCAGAAGGGGCGGTGGCGGTGATTCCGCTCGCAAGCCGGCCGCGGGCTGAAAATAATGGAATGTAGCGAAGGCTGCGCCCGGTGTCTTAGAGGATCTGCCCGTATCCCTCGGGGGGGTCCTGACGCGCCTTGGCTTTGATATAATGTGTGCTCCCGAGCGATTGACCTCCACCAGATTATCCAGCCTCCAGAAGGTCCATCAGGCGATACCGCCCTCGGAACAGAAAACCTCAGGCTAAAGAAACTTTCTCCATGGAAGCTCGGTTCTCGATTCGCATTGCGCTGTGCGTGCTGCTTGCCGCGGTAGTTCTCCCGCCCCGCGCCGCTGTGGCCCAGGACGACGCTCCAGAAGCGACTCGCCTGTACAACGCGGCTGCCGGAATGCATAACGCCGAGGCCTACGAACTGGCCGCCCAGCAGTGGGCCGAGTTTCTCGAAGACTACAAGCAAGATTCCCGGGTCGCCAAGGCAACCTATTACCTGGGTGTCTGCTACTCGAAAACGAACCAACTGCAGCAGGCGATCGACACTTTTACGAAGCTCACCGAAGACTTCCCCGAGTTCGAGTTGCTCTCGGACACCTACCTGAACCTCGGACTGACGCAATACAACATGGCCTTTGCCGGGAAGCCGGAGCTCTACGACGCGGCGGCGGCCACGTTCGCCACACTGGCGACCAAGTTCCCCCAAGGCCCGCACGCCCCCGACGCAGCCTTCTATCGGGCCGAGTGTCTTTACCATCGCGGCAAGAAGGAAGAGGCCGCCGGGCAGTACGCCCAAGTCGTCCAGAAGTATCCCGACGATGAACTGGCCGCCCGCTCCCAGTTCGCACTCGGGGTGGCCCAAACCGAATTGGGACAACACACCGAAGCCTTGGCGACCTACCAAGCGTTCCTCGGGAAACATCCCCAGCATCCTCAAGCGGCCGAAGCCACCATGTGGCGGGGTGAATCGCTGTTCGCCTTGAAGCAATATACCCAGGCGGTCAAGGCCTATACGGCCAGTGCGGCGGTCGAGGGGTTCAAGATGGCCGACTACGCCACCGTCCGACAGGCCGATGCGCTGGCCGCCATGAAACAGTTTGCCGGAGCGGCTGCCGTCTACGCCTCGGTCCCGGCGAAGTTTCCCGGTTCGCAATACGTCGCCTTGTGCCGGCTCGAGGCGGGCAAGAAGTACTTCACGGCCGGTGAGTTCGCCAAATCCCGGCCGCTGCTGCAACAAATCGTCGATGCCGCCGGCCCCGCCACCGCCGAGGCGGCACATTGGATTGCCCGGGGGCTGTTGAAAGAGAAACAGCCGGCCGAAGCGCTCGCGGCGGTGGAAAAGTCCCTGCCGGCCGCCACCTCAGGGCCGTTCGCCGTGGAATTGTTGATGGATCAGGCCGACGCCGTCTATGAGATTCCGCAGCGTCGAGGCGAGTCGGTCGCCCTGTATGCCGCCTTGGCCGCAAAACATCCGGCCGATCCGATCGGCCCGCAGGCCCTCTACATGGCCGCCTTCGCTGCCATGAACCAACGCGACTACCCCACGGCCGTAAAGCACGCCCAAGCCTTCGCCAAGGCCTATCCGAAGCACGAGTTGAGCATCGGTGTGAAGCACGTGGCGGCCGAAAGCAAATTGCTCGGCGGGCAGTTTGCCATGGCCGAGAAGCTCTACGACGAACTGCTCGCCGCAGCGCCCGACGACTCGGATGCCGAAATCTGGAAAGTCCACCGCGGCACGGCGCTGCATCTGCAAAAGAAATACGCCGAAGCGATCGCCGCCCTGCAGCCGGTGATCGCCGAAATCGAGAACCCCGAGCTGTTGGCCGAGGCCTGGTACCGGATCGGGCGCGGTCAGGTGGCGTTGAAGCAGTTCGCCCCGGCCATCGCGTCGCTGGAGGCCTCGCTGGGCGCCGGTCCGAAATGGAAGCTGGCCGACGACGCGCACCTCGTGTTGGCCTATGCGGCCCAGCAGACCCAAGACCACGCCAAGGCCAAGCAACATGCCCGGCAGGTCGTCACGGAATTCCCGCAGAGCAAACTGCTCGATCTGGCCCATTACCGCCTCGGCGAGAGTGCCCGGCTTAGCGGCGACTTGGACGCTGCTGCGGCCGAGTATCAATTGATCGCCAAGACCTGGCCCCAAAGCCGCCTGATTTCGCAGAGCCTTTACGGGCTGGGTTGGGCCCAATTGGGGAGAAAGGACCATGCGGCCGCCGAGACCGCATTCGATGCGCTCATCCAGAAGCATCCCCAAAGCAAGCTGATCGCCCGGGCAAGGTATGGCCGCGGGATGGCCCGACGCCAATTGAAGAAGTTCGCCCCGGCCGCCGAAGACCTGCAGGCATTCCTGGCGGCCGGGCCATCGGTTGCCGAGAGGTCGCGTGCCCGGCACGTGTTGGGAATGTGCCAAAAAGGGCTCAAACAATTCGATCAGGCCGTAGCCACCTTCGCGGCGTTGCTCAAGGAAGATCCCAGCTACACCGAAGCGGCCGACGCCTTGTATGAGTTGGGCTGGGCCCACAAATCGCTCAAGAAAGAGGCCGAGGCCGCCGCCACGTTTGCCCTGCTGGTCGAAAAACACCCGGACAGCACGCTGGCCGCCGACAGCCACTACCTGGTCGGCGATTTCGCCTTCGAGCAGAAGAACTACGACCAGTCCGCCGTCGCCTACCAAGCCGCGCTGGCCAAGGCCGGCAAGACGAAACTTGGCGAAGAGGCCGCCTACAAGCTCGCCCTGAGCTACTACCTCAGCGGCAACTTCGAAAACGCCCAGCAGGCCTTTCATACCCAACGGACCACCTGGCCCGAAGGGACGCTCACCGACGACGCCGCGTTCATGGAGGCCGAGTGTTTCTTCAAACAACACAAGTACAAAGAGGCCTTGGCCGCCTACGCGACAGTTCAGAACCCCTCGAACCCGGAGGCCAAGGTCCAGAGCCTGTTGCACGCGGGTATCTCGGCCGGACAACTTCAACAATGGAACGAGAGCCTCACGCTGCTGGCCCAGTGCGTCGAGCAGTTCCCCGATTCGCTCCACCTGCCGCAAGCCTTGTACGAGCAAGGTTGGGCCCAACAGAACCTGGGTAACCTGGCCGAGGCCGTGACGATCTACCGACAAGTGCTGGCCAAGTCGGACGCCGAACCGGCCGCCCGGGCCCAATTCATGATCGGCGAGATCCAGTTCGAGCAGAAGCAACACGCCGAAGCCGTCAAGAGCTTTTTCAAGGTGATCTACGGCTACGGCTATCCCCAATGGCAGGCCAATGCCACCTACGAAGCGGCCCGATGCTTCGAAGTCCTCGGCAAAAAGACTCAAGCCATCAAGCAATATCAAGCTTTGATCGAAAAACATCCCCAAAGCGACAAGGTCCCGTTGGCCAAACAACGACTTGAAAAGCTGAAGTGATTCGACACGTGCCGGTTGTCGGCCACCCGAGAGGTTCTCCCATGAGCATGAAGAAGATTCTAATCCACGCCGCCCTACTGGGGATGTTCGCGTGCCCGTTGACAGCCACCAGCCAGGAGCCCGGCCCGGCTCCCGTGGCCGAAGAGACTCAGGCAAATATCGACGAAGGACTCCAGGAAGCCGAAGCCGCTTTGGCCGAGGACGACGCGGACCCGGCCATCCAACAGGAATCGGTCCCCGCTGCCGACGCGCCCGGTAGCGAGAAGCAGATCGATCTGCTTGAACTGCTGCTGGCCGGGGGACACCTGATGTGGCCGATCCTGGCCATGTCGCTGTTGGTGGTCACCTTTGGCACGGAGCGGGCGCTGGGGCTGCGACGCCGCAAAGTGCTGCCGCCCGTGTTGATCGAACAATTGGGTAAGTTGGGGCACCAGCCCGGTGGACTCGATCCGCGCAAGGCCTACAAGCTTTGCCAAAAGTATCCCTCCGCGGCCGCCAACGTGATCCGAACCATGTTACTGAAGGTCGGCCGGCCGCATGGCGAACTCGAGCACGCTGTGAGCGAGGCCAACGAACGGGAAGCCGCCCACTTGTACAGCAATGTCCGCTGGCTCGCCCTGGCCGCCGCCGTGACGCCCCTGCTGGGCTTGCTGGGAACGGTCTGGGGGATGATCAAGGCGTTTTTCGTCACGGCCAATTTGCCTACCGGCGCCAATAAGGCCGAGCATTTGGCCGACGGCATCTATACGGCCCTGGTTACCACCTTCGCCGGCCTGGCCGTAGCCATTCCAGCCGCCGTGCTGGCCCATCTGTTCGAAGGTCGGATCCAAAAGCTGTTTCGCGAATTGGACGAGACGCTCTTGGGCCTGCTGCCGCAGTTGGAACGTTTCGAAGGGCGATTGCGGGTCACTCGCAATCCGCAAGGAAGCCCCGCCGCCGCGCAGAGAGAAGATCCCACGAGCCAATCCGGACCGCAGCCGCCGGCCGCCGCGCCCCAGTAGAAGCCGAGTGACGTTATGAGCGTAAGAATCAACCAAACCAAGGCGCTGGAGAATCTCAGCATGACCCCGCTGATCGACATCGTGTTCTTGTTGCTGATCTTCTTCCTCGTAGCCACCCGGTTCGCCGAAGAGGAACGCGAATTGGAGGTGACCTTACCCGAGGCCAGCGAGGCCCAACCCATGACCAGCAAGCCCCGCGAACTGTTCATCAATATCCGCTATCCCGAAAAACTCGCCGAACCGCAACGCTACTACGTCACCGGCGAGTTCCTCACCCTGGCCCAATTGGAACCGATCCTTCAGGCCGCCTATGTAAACAACCCGGGCCGCGCCTCGGTCATCATCCGAGCCGATCGCCGCGTCCCCTGGGACTACGTCGTGGCCGCCATGAACGCCTGCAACAAAGCCAAAATCCGCGACTACCGAGTAACCACCATTGAGCCTACCAACCACTAACCACTATCCACTAACCACTACTCTTGCCCCGCTCACATCAAATCCGCCGTATTCAACCGGCTGCCGTCGCTGACTTCGACGAGCAGCTTTGGCCGATCAATTGCGCGCTGCTGATCCTGGCCGGATGCGTGGTGGGCGTGGTCCTGGGGACCAGCGATTTTCATGATCCGAAGATCCTCTACAACGGCTGGGCCCGACTGATCGGTGTGGGCCTGTCCCTCGGCGCGCTCTTTTGGGGGGTCGTCTTGCTGCAGGGTCGGATGCTCCGTCGGCTTCAGTTGTGTATCCTCGTCAGTTTGCTGGTCCACCTCGTGTTGGCCGTCCATCTGCACGACCGCTACCTGTCGGTTTTGGCCCAACGCGAAGTCGAGACGGCCCGGCGCATTGTTGACACGTACGAGCCGGTCACCCTGCCCGACTACCACTGGGAGCAAATCGATCAACCCGAGGTCCGCCAGGACTTCGACGAGCCGATCGAGACCGACACACCCCGTCCCAGCCAGAGCGATGCCTTGAAGCAGCAGGCCTCCGAGCCGGAAATGCCCACCGAGCTCGATCCGCCGGACGAACCGGAGATCCCGCAGCGGCAGCAACCCAATCCGGCCTTGACCCATCGGGCCGAGCTCTCGGCACCCCGACGTGCCGACGCGGCGGCCGGCGGACAGATCAGCCGTCAGCAGTGGAAACACCGCCCGAATCCCAACCGCCCGGTCCCCGAGCCGCCGGTGCAGCCAAGGCCTCGACGTGCCACGGCCTTGGCCGCCGCGAACATCGCTCCGCGGCAACGCGAGACGAGCAAAGATCGCATCGACCAGCAACAAACGTTCCGGGAGCTTTCCAGCATCCGGCCCGAACCGACGCCCGTGAAGATGGCTCGTCGGGCCAATAGTCCCAAGCCGATCTCGAAACGACCCTCCACGCCACGACCTAGCCGAGAAGCCCGACAAGCCGACCGGATCGCACGGACGGCCAAGCCCGTGCCGCAGCCGATCCGCCAAGCACCGCAGTCGACCGAAGTGGCGACGGTTCAAGTCCCTCGGCAGACCTCTGTCACACGGCAGTCGTCTCGGGACATCGCGTCTGTGCCGAAGCAACTGGCCATGCCGGCCATGACCGAGCGTGCTGAACTGCCCACGGCCATTGCACCGCGAAGAGAAGCCACCGTCGAACAACAGACACTGCGTGCCGCAACCACGCCGGCCAGACCCAACTCCTTGGCCCGATCCGAGCAAGGCGTGCCTTTGCCCTCCACGGCCGTCGCGGTCGAAGCGCAACCCGTCGCGCGTCCGGCGGCCTCCGGCACCGCCACGGCCAGCCGATTGCAATTGGCCGACAGCGCGGCCGTACGTCGTGCCGGGACCAGCCCCAGCATCCAAGGCCCGGCCCCGGTGGCCGGCAGCGCCGAGTTGGCGATCGGTTCGGCCCAGATCGCTGGGCGAACCGGTCAAGCCCGGGCAAGGGGAATCGGGCGACCTTCCTCGACGGCCAACGCACCCGAGCGTCGTATCGCCCGGGCGGCCGGGCCGGCGGCCACCTCGACCGCCGCCTCCGGAGCGACCCAGGCCGTCGCGGCCACGCCGGCCGCCGTAGCTTCGACCGCTGCAGGACCTAAGAACATTCCTCGCATCGGCGCGGCCCGATCCGCGGCCCGCAGAGGAGGAATGGTCAGCACCTTGGCGCCGCAACCGGCGCCGGGAGCCGGACCGGCCGAGTCGAGCGGCATGGCCGGCGCGATCGGCGTCGCCCAGACTCAAAGGGTAACTCGGTACGAGTCGAGCCATTCGGCAATTGCCGGAGGAGGCACGCCCCAACCGGCACGCACGCCTGGCGTGGCGGCGTTGCCCAGCACCACGGCCGAGCCGACCCAAGTGATCGCAGTGGCCGAGGGTGGCGGTATCGCGACCCAGGCCCCGCCGGCACATGCTCAGGTCAGTGGCCCAAGGCGTGACGTGGCCGGGTTGCCCGGCAGCCTGCAAAGTCAACCCCGAGCGGGAGCGGCCGCGTCGCTGCTCTCGGACGGTTCGCCCTTGGCCGCCGCCGTGGCACGCCGTGCGACCGCATCGCGTGAGCTGGCCGGAGAACGACAATTGGGCGCCGCCGCCTCGACGACCTTGGCCCGGAAGGCCAGCGGTGTCGACTTGCCTGCGACCGCGACCGTCGTGAAAAACCTGACCGAGCCGGGCGCCGGAGGGCTTGCCGCGGTTGGGGGCGCGATGACCAGTTCGCTGCCGACCAGCCGGGGCGCCTCGGTGCGGCAAGCGGCCGCCGATGTGTTGGTCGGGGCACTGACCCTGGCCGGCGCCACGGCGGATTCCGGCTATGGTTCGGCGACAGCCGCGGCCTTGGCCGGCGAAGCGTCCGACTCACCCAGCAGCATGGACGAGACAGTCCTGGCCACCGCCTATCTCGACGATTCTGACGGACAAAATGACACGCTGGCGACCGATTCCGGTCCGCGCCGACTTCCGCAAGGAGATCAGCCCGAAGCGTCGGTGGCCGCGGAAGTCGGTCGAGGCCCCTTGCGAAGCGTGGACGTTCCCGGCCTGCCGCGCGGCACGGCCGAGGTGGTTCAGCAGCAACCGCTGGCCACGGCCGCCGAGAGCGACTCCGGTGAGCTGCTGCAAGTGGCCGATGGTCTTGGCCCGGACGAACCGAGCCGGCAGTCGGGCGGGTTGCCGGTGCAGATCGCTGCGATGCTCGGCCCGGGTGGCTTGGGTGAGGATCCCATGCCGGAAGTCGGGCTGCCCAGCCGACGGGCGCGGCCGGAAAGCGACGTGGTGCATACCGTGGCTCGGCGATTCATCATCGAGCGTAGCGGGGGACGGCTGGCACTGGACGGGCATCTGCGAGCCCAGCCGACCGAGGCCTTCCGCCAACGCGATCTGGGCAACCGCTCGCAAGTCGCCCAGGCACGGGGCGGTTCCGAAGGCACGGAAAAGGCCGTCGAGATGGGCCTCGATTTCCTGGCCCGGCACCAGTTCCCCGACGGGCGTTGGTCGCTTCACAAGCTGCCACCGGGCTTGCAGTACGAGGACCCGGCCTTGGGGCAAATGCAGTCCGACTCGGCCGCTACGGGCCTGGCGCTGCTGGCCTATTTCGGCGCCGGCTATACGCATCTCGATGACAAGCATCGGGCCGTGGTCGCCCGAGGGCTCGATTGGCTCATCCGCAATCAGAAAGACTCTGGCGAACTTTTCACCGGCGGCAGCCGCTTCACCCGATTCTACAGCCACGGCATCGCGGCCATCGCGTTGTGCGAGGCGTATGGCATGACGCGGGACCCGCAACTTCGCGAGCCGGCGGCCCTGGGCGTCGACTTTATTATCAAAACACAGCATCCCACACGCGGCGGCTGGCGATATGACCTCAGCCCGCAAGGCTTCTCGACCGAAACCGACACCTCGGTAAGCGGCTGGCAACTGATGGCCCTGAAGAGCGCCCAGATGGCCGGCCTGGAGGTGCCGTCCGAGGTGCTCCCGCGGATCGGCCGGTGGCTCGACTCGGCTAGGACTCGGTCCCAGGACGGGCGCTACGTTTACAATCCTCATGCGGCCGACACCTACCAACAGCGTCGCGGACGACAGCCCAGCCGGGCCATGACGGCCGAGGCCATGACCATGCGGATGTACTTGGGCGTCGGACGCGAGGATCCGTCGTTGCTTGCCGGGGCCGACTATCTGAAGAGGCATCTGCCGGAGGTCGGCACGCAGGACCGGCCGCTGAGGGATTGCTACTATTGGTATTATGCCACGCAAGCGATGTTCCATCTGCAAGGCGATTATTGGACCGCCTGGAACGACCAGTTTCGCCCCCTGGCCGAGAGCAGCCAAGTGCAGTTCGGCGAGAAGGCCGGCAGTTGGCACCCCATGAAACCGGTACCCGACCGCTGGGGCCACGCCGGCGGACGGCATTACGTCACAACCCTGAATCTGCTGATGCTGGAAGTCTATTATCGGCACCTGCCGCTGTTTCAAGAGCTTGTGAAGTGAGTGATGAGTTGTGAGTTGTGAGTTATGAGTTGTAAGTAGAAGACACAAGCCCACCGACTGCCGTCGGTGGGATCGGTCTTGCGATAGCCTACAACCGCTCGATCATCTGCGCAAGAAACTTCGCCAACCGTCGCGCCGCCTCTTGGGAGTTTTCTCGCAGCCGCACCATGTCCTTGAAACTGGCCGGGCGGCGCCAGATCGCTCCGGCCGCGGCGCCTAGTTGGGCGGCGGGCGTCTTCTGGGTCAGTAGTTGCTCGATGTCCGGCGGCAAGGGTTCGTCGACCGGGTCGGTGATTACGCGGATCGCCAGGAAACGCACCTGACGGCGGCGACAGACCTCGGCCACGGCAAAACTCTCCATATCCACGGCCAAGGCGTCGTGCTGCCGGCCGAGCGACTCCTTCTCCTCGGGTAGCCGAACGACCGAATCGACCGAAAGCAGCCGTCCCGCATGGATTCCCTCGCTGGCGGCCAGGGAGTCGGGATCGATCTTCAGGTCGATCGAAAGCCGCTCGCCGCGGGGATCGACCAGGTGATCGACCATCAGGATGTCGTGGCGCCGCAGATCCGGATGTAATCCGCCCGCAAAACCGGCCGAGACGAGCCAATTTGGGCGATGGGCGTCGATCAACGCCTCGGTAGCCCGGGCAGCCGACTCGCGACCGGAACCGGAGACAGCCACCGCCACGCGTTGTTCTCCCAAGGCCCCGTACTGCACGGAGAAGCCCGCTGCGCGAAGGGAGACCACGTTGTCCAGTCGGGCCTTCAAGGGGGCGGCCTCAATGGGCAACGCGAAGACGAAGCCGACATGCGGGGGCTCGGAGCGAACGCGCTGCACTTCCTCGGCCGCCGCTTCGGCATGTTCCCGAGCAGCGTCGGCCACCTGCTCGCGGATGGTCTGCTTTGCGGTGGTGTGGAGCCAGGATCGAAGGAGGTGACGCAGTACCATGGGGGAAATGACGAAGCACGAATGACGAATGACGAAGAAACGACGACCCTCTCATCATTGACCAGGTGATGCTGCAAGTCAAGACATCCGCGAAGAGCAAACTCCCTGAAGCACGAGCTTTTCGTCATTCGTGCTTCGTCATTTCCCCCTTACGTCATCTGCCAGACGGCCATTTTTAGCATGTCGCGGAGTCGCTTGTTGGCCTCGAAGACGGCGGCCGGCTCGAACCCGTAGTGGACCATGCAATGTTCGCAACGCGGATCACCACCGGGGCCGAGTTGGCTCCAGTCGGTCCCGTCGACGAGTTCGTCGTAGGTTGTGTAGTGGGCGTCGCCGAGCAAGTAACAGGGTCCCCGCCAACCGCGCACGTTGTAGGTCGGATTGGCCCAGGCCGCGCACGGCAACTCCCGCTGGCCACACAAGAAGTCCAAATAAATGGGCGAGGCCGCCAGCTTGAACCGTTGCAGCAAACGTCTTGCGTCGCGGAACTTTTGATGGATCTGCTGCCGGGTCGGGAAGAGCGAGTCGGCCTGCTCGGGGCAGGCCTCTTGCACCGCTTGGTAGCCATAGGCGGGCGAGATCATCATCGCGTCGACGCCCAACTCCGAAAGATACTCGAACAGCACGGCCATCTCGTGCATGTCGGTCTGCTGGTAGATCGTCGTGTTGGTGCAAACCCGGAACCCGGCCTGCTTGGCCGTAAGGATACCGCCGGTCGCAGCACGGAAGACGCCCTTCCGGCCAACCATCCGATCGTGCGTTTCTTCCATTCCGTCGAGATGCACGTTGATAAACAGCCGATCGTTGGGCGGGAAGCCGTGGAGTTTCTTCTGAAGCAGAAGGCCGTTGGTGCAGAGGTAGAGGTGCTTCCGCTGGGCCAGCAGTTGGCCGACCAGTTCCTCGATGCCGGGGAAAATCAGCGGTTCGCCGCCGCAGAGGCTCACGATCGGAGCCCCGCATTGCTCGACCGCCTCCAAACATTGATCGATCGAGAGCGTTTGGTTGACTGTGTCGGCATATTCGCGGATCCGCCCGCAACCGGCGCACGACAGATTGCACGCGTGCAACGGTTCGAGCATCAATACCATGGGAAATTTCGTCTCGCCGGCCAGCTTCCGCCGAAGCAGGTAACCGGTCATCGTGCGGGCGAGCGAAAAGGGGAAACGCATGGTCGTGGGCTTTCCGTGGAATGATGCTTCGGCTCTGGGGCCGGATGGTGGGCGGGAATCGTCAGCAAGTCAGGGCATCTACCACACGCAGCGACGGCGGATCGTCGGCCAAGAGCAACGGACCAACCTTGACGGTCCATTGGGCCAACGCCATCAGCGGGAAGTAGATCGGATAGTAGTGGTAGCGGAGATAGAACACCTGCGGGAAACCGGTGCCGGTGAATTCCGGCTCTTCCCAGGTGCCGTCGTCGTACTGCGATCGGACCAGGAACCGGATTGCTCGGATCGTGGCCGGGTGCTGTTCGTATCCGGCGGCCAACAGTCCCAAAATGGCCCAGGCCGTCTGCGATTCGGTCGTGGGGCCTTGCCCTCGCAATTCCGGCTGCTCGTAACTGTCGGCCGATTCACCCCAACCGCCGGACGGCTGTTGGCAACTGAGCAACCAGTTGGCCCCCGCGACGATGGCCAGATCATCCGCAGGCACACCCACGGCCGCCAACCCCGTGATCACTTGCCATGTGCCGTAAATGTAGTTCACCCCCCAGCGGCCGAACCAGCTTCCGTCGGGCTGTTGCGTATCGCGGAGATAGGCCACGGCCCGATCCACCGCCGGGTCACCCAACTTTCGGCCCAGCCGGCCCAAGGCCTCGATCACGCGGGCGGTCAGGTCGGGCGTGCTGGGATCGATCATGGCGTTGTGATCGGCGAAGGGGACGTGGCAGAGGAACTGCCGGTTGTTGTTCCGATCAAAGGCGCCCCAGCCCCCGTCGTCGTTCTGCATGGCCAACATCCACTTCAGCCCCCGATCAATGGCCGTGGTCGAGCGCTCGGTCCGTGCCAACTCGTCCTTGGTGTCCACCGGTGGGGTCGGTTCGGTGACCAAGTTGAACTGCGGCGGCAAGGCCCCGGCTTGCTCTGCCGGGTCCTCGAACTGGGCCCGCAACGCCATCAGCACCATGGCCGTGTCGTCCGAGTCGGGATAGAAGTCGTTGGCATATTCGAAGCACCAACCGCCCGGCTCGACGTCGACCGTTTCGGCCCAATCGCCCGTGCGGAGGATCTGCCGGTCCAGCAACCAGTCGACCGCACGCCGCACGGCCGGCGAGTCGCGACGGATGCCGCCGGCCGATAGGGCACGTAGCGTCAGCGCCGTATCCCAAACCGGTGACTTGCACGGCTGTAACCGGGCCGTACCCGACTCCTCGTCTTCGATCACCAGCGAGTCGAGTTGCCGGTAGCACTCCTTCAATTCGGGGCTCTCGTCGTCGTAGCCGAGGCTTCTTAAGGCCAGGATGCTCCAGACGATGGGCGGGTAGATGGCGCCTAGCCCGTCGCTGTGTTCGAATCGCGTCAGCATCCACTTCTCGGCTGCCTTGATGGCCTTGCGGCGCCAGGGTAGCAGCCGATGTCGCTGACACCACTTCAACGTCCCATCCACCAGGCGGAAGAAGCGGTCCCAACTGAACAGTCCCGTGCGGCCGCTCGAGCCCGGGGATCGTAACGGCGGCCAGTCTTTCGGCGATTTGATAAACAACTCGCGAATACCCAGGCCCGGCTCGAGTTGGCGGACCGGCTGCAAGGCCGAGACGATCGACAGCGGGACGATGATCGTTCGCGACCAGGCGCTGACCCGATAGAGATTGATCGGAAACCATTTGGGCAAGAGCACGGCCTCGGGCGGCACGGCCGGACATTGTTCGTACGAGATCTGTCCCAACAGGGCCAGATAGAATCGCGTGAAGCTGTTGACCGCATCGGCCCCGCCATGGGCCAGGATGGCGTGTCGCGCCCGTTGCATGTACTCGGTGCTGGGGTCGTGGCCGGTGAGCTTCAGGGCGAAATAGGCTTTGACACTTCCGCTGATCTCCATCGGGCCGTCGGGATACATGGCCCAGCCGCCCTCGGGTAGTTGCTGTTCGACGAGATGCTCGGCTGCCTGCCGGGCCAAGGTCGATTGCTCGCGGCCCAGGTAGGCCAACAGCAAGATCGTCTCGCTTTCGAGAATCGTGTCGCCTTCGAGCTCGGCGCACCAGGAACCGTCTTCGTGCTGCTGGCCGAGCAGCCACTGCCGGGTTCGGCCAATGGCGAGCCGCACCGGCGCACCCAATTGCTTGATCGTGACCGGATCCGTCCGGAACGGCCCCGGCGGATCATCAGGCCGGGCGACCGGCGCGACATCCGCTTGTTGGATCATACTCATCAGGAATTTGCCTCCAAGCAACTCCAGCAGTCTTCCGTGACACACTACTCCTTTTCAGTGAATCCCCTAGCCTATGCCATCATCCAGAAAACGACAATATCAGTACAACAAGAACCCGGGGTCGCCAGCAGTGCTAGCAGCGGCCCGTTGGGAGTAAGCTATGCTTGCCTAGCGGCCCGTTACGAGACGGCCTGCTTGGAAAACTGCCGGAAGCAGACCCCCAGGAACGCCCGAAAGATGGCTGATAAGCAGAAGATTCGTGGCATTTTCACGCCGAACATGGTGCCCTTGGACGAGCGGGGGGACATCAACGAGGCCGAGTTGCGCCGCTACATCGACTGGTTGATCGACAGCGGGGTCCATGGCCTCTATCCGAACGGTTCCAACGGCGAGTTCCTCCGCTTTACGCCCGAGGAACGACGCCGGATTGTGCGGATCGTGGCCGATCAGACCGCCTCCCGGGTGCCAATCCTAGCCGGGGCGGCCGAGGCCAACGTCCGTGAGACCCTGGCCGCGTGCGAGGAATACTGCGGTCTGGGTGTTCGGGCCGTGGCAATCGTCGCGCCGTTCTACTATAAACTCAGCCCCGATAACGTTTACGCCTATTTTCGCGAGATCGGCCGCAATTCGCCGATCGACGTGACGCTCTATAACATTCCCGCCTTCGCCTCGCCGATCGACGTGCCCACGGTGCAACGGCTCAGCGAGGAGTGCGAGCGAATCACGGGCATCAAGGACTCGTCGGGCGATGTGGGCGCCATGATCCAGATGATCGACGCGGTGCGGCCGAACCGTCCCGACTTCGCCTTCCTCACCGGCTGGGAAGCGGCCCTGATGCCGATGCTCCTGGCCGGTTGCGACGGCGGCACCCACGCCACCAGCGGCGTGGCGCCCCAGTTGACCCGGCGGCTGTACGACCTGACCGTCGCCGGCCGACTCGACGAAGCCCGAAAGGCCCAAACGCAAGTCAGCCGGCTGTTGGAATTGATCTTCTCGGCGGCCGATTTCCCCGAGGGTTTCCGCCGTGCCACGGAGGTGGTCGGTTTCCGCATGGGCCGGGGCCGCCAACCGATCTCGCAAGAGCAACAGCTCCGGCTCGACAAGATGGAACCGGCCCTGCGGCAGTTCCTCGCGGAAGAAGGGGTCGGCGTCGATTCCGCTCCCTCCACATTCGACCCGGGCCAAGTCGGCAAGATCGTCACCGCCGTAATCGCCGAGTTGCAGCAGCGCGGCGCGATCTGAGTCTATAAAGCCGCGACCGCTGGTCGCGCCTGTCTTGTTCAACGGCCCGTTGAAAAAGGGTGTGCCACTGCTTCGCAGAAGCAGTGCCGCATTGGAATCCCCGGCGTAAACACTGCTTCTGCGAAGCAGTGGCACACTCGATCATCCCGGCGATTCGGCCGGTAGGACGCGAATTGCGGCTTGGCCTAAGCGGAGTTCGACCTGACTGCCGAACTGGATGCCCGACTGCTGATACTTTCCTAGCGGCATTTCGGCTCGAAGTTCCTCGCCACTTTCTAGGCGAATCCGCAGCCGGCAGGTCTTTTGCTTCTGGCGGATCGACTCCAGCCGCCCCAGTAGACCGGTTCCGGGGGTATCGCTCGAGGTGACGCCCGTCACGTCCAGGCGGGCCGAGTCGATGGCGATCTCGACGACCGACTCCTCGGGGGCGGGCATTTCTTGCTCGGCCTCGGCCAGGATCTCGCGGGTGAAGTGCAGCCGCAGGCCGCTTTCCGCCACGAACGTATGGCCGTCGCCTTCCGCACATAGCGTGCCGGAGAACAGGTTGTCGATCGTTCCCGAGACGAGCCGGCCGCCGACCAGGGTCACCAGCCGATCGGCCAGCGTGGTGGCTTGTCGGGCGTTATGGCTGGCCATGACGACCGTCATTCCGGTTCGCGCGTGCAGGTCGCGGATCAGTTTTTCGATCAACTGTTCGTTGGCGTGGTCGACATGGGCCGTCGGTTCGTCCAGCAGCAGGATCTCCGGCTCCAACGCCAAAAGTCGGGCCAGAGCCACGCGTCGACGTTCGCCCCCGGACAGTTCGCGATGGCCCCGATGGGCCAAGCGGTCTAACCGAACCAGCTTCAGTACGTCCTCGGCCCGACGTTTCGCTTCCGCCGGGCGGATGCCTCGCAGCCGCAGGCCGTACATCACGTTCTTCAACACGGTGGTTTGAAACAGGACCGTTCGTTGCAACAAGATCGGACAGCGTCGCCGGGCGGAAAGGGCCGTTCGCCCCGCCCAGACGTCCTTATCATCGAGCCGGATTTGGCCTTCGTCGGGCGGGTGCAGGAAGGCCATGGTTTCCAGCAGCGTCGACTTGCCGCTGCCGTTGTGGCCCAGGATGGCCAGGATCTCGCCCGATTGGACTTCCAGCAGCGGCACCCGCAAGGCTTCCACACTTCGTCCGGTGCCGGACTCGGTATAGCGACGCACGACGTTTTTCAGGCAATAGCGGGAGCTCACGACTGACCTCCGCCCTGGATGGCCTGGAATACCACGTTGATCGAGAGCGAAATGGTCAACAGCACGATCCCCAACGCCAGGGCCAAGGCGAAATTACCCATGTCGACGTTCAGCACGATGGCCGTGGTGATGGTGCGGGTGAACTGATCGGCATTGCCGCCGAGGATGGTGGCCACGCCGACCTCGCTGACCACGCGGCCGAACGCAGCGATCACGGCCGCCGCCACGCCGAACCGCGATTCACAAAACACGGTCCACAGCGTCTGCCCCCGGCTGGCACCCAAGGCCAAGGCCGTCTTTCGGACATCGCGATCGGTTCGCGAGACGGCCGTCAGCGTGAACGAGATCACGATCGGCAGGATCAACAGCACCTCGCCGACGATGATCCCCGGCACGGTGAACAGCAGTTGCAGCGAGCCCAGCGGGCCGTGACGGCTGATGAACGTGTAGACCAGCAGGCCGATGACCACCGTGGGCATAGCCAGCAGGGTGTTCAGCACGGTCACCACGATCCGCTTGCCGCGAAACTCGTGCTCGGCCAGGAGAATGCCCAGCGGAATCCCGGCCCCGGCGGCCAACAGCGTGGCCACCGACGCAATCAGCAACGAGCGGCCGGCGTACTGCAACACGTCGGCGTCGAGCGTAACGATCAGACGGACCGCGTTTCGAAGAGCATCTAGCAGGGTTTCCATGCGGTCGGCCTATTGTGTCTCGATACTCTTGGCCTCGCTGGCGGAGGCATGCGGCTGAAACAATGCCTTTCCCTGGAACCGGTAGGCTCCGATCATCCGTTGCACCTCGGCGGACGTGATCCAGCGGATGTACCGCTTCGCCAACGCGAAGTTGACCTGGGGATGCTTCGCAGGGCTAACGGCTATCACTCCGTACGGATTGTACAGGCCCTGGCGACCCTCGACAAGGATCTCCAAATCCGTCTTCGGCGGCTCGGCCAAGGCGAAGGCGTAATACGTGCCGCGGTCGGCCAGCGTGTAGGCTTGCCTCTCGGTGGCCATCATGATCGTCTTGCCCATCCCCTGACCGATCGAAAGATACCAATCGCCCTCGGGCCGAACCTGGATGATATTCTTCTTGCCGGGCCGTGACACCGGGGTCGCGATCAGCCGCAGGCCCGTGTCGCGCCAAAGCTGTTGCTCCTTCAGGTGCGTGCCGGATCCATCGCCGCGGGAAAGGAACACGTGCCGGCCGTCGGCCAGCGTTTGTAGGGCCTTGGCCGGCTCGCGAGTACCTTTGATGCCGGCCGGATCTTCGCTCGGCCCGACGATCACGAAATCGTTGAACATCACGGCCCGTCGCATCACGCCATAGCCGGCGGCCACGAACTTCAACTCTTCGGACCGTGCATGGACCAGCACCACGTCGACGTTGCCGTCCCGGGCAAGTTGCAGCGACGCGCCCGTGCCCTTGGCAATGACCTTGATCCGAGCGCCCGTCTTCTTCTCGAAATCGGGATGGATCTGGGCCAGCAGGCCCGAGTTTTCGGTGCTGGTCGTGGTGGCCAAGGTCAGGATCTCGGCGGCCGCGGCGGCGTTGGTGGCCGGCAGGCTGAGGATCCCCAGCGTGATCAGGCAGCAGAAGTTGGCTCGATATGTCACGTCAAAACGGCCTTTTTGGCGAAATTCCATCGGTATTCCGGCAAATCCCTCGATTTGTCCAAGTCACCCCCCCTTGTCAAGAGACGTGCTTGGCAGTAAACTGATCATTGTAGACGCTGGGCCTTGGGAAGCCAAGAATGCTAGTACCGCGTCAAAGCTCTATTGACGGGTTGGGCCATTTTGAGTCTCCTATGCTTCCCCATGACAGGAAGTCTTTCTTGGATAAGGAGGTCCACAATGGCCAAGAAGTATGTCGTTACCT
>SDBV01002933.1_pt1 | contig 25456 bp, 34 predicted proteins | sample 2277081 | NCBI WGS metagenome assembly SDBV01 (sample SAMN10402039, study PRJNA504765) | marine sediment metagenome | isolation source: marine sediment core GS10_PC15, 223 cmbsf | place: Arctic Ocean: Southern Knipovich Ridge | collected 2010 | reverse complement strand
AAAAAAGCTGGCCATTGGCAGGTTGTATGCGGGACAGGACAACGTCAAAACTGGCTTTATCTTTAGCACCACAACAGAATTTGACAACAAACTAGCAGCATTGAGAGGAAAATATTTTGAAAGCGAAATTAAGTAGTTTGGCCGCCGGGGGTTTAATGGGAATAGGTTTAGGAGCTGGATTTATACCAATTCTGATAGCCAGCTTAATAATGAAAGATAATTTATTTTTGGAGATAATTGAAAGAATGGATGCTTATTGGGAAGAAAAAGAAGCACAGAAATAAAATCCGTGCATTATTAACTAATTGGAGGTGTACCGTGCGAAAAAGAACACTAATCGTAACCGCATTTTGTTTTTTGTTAGTGGGATTTAGTATCGCTGTTGTGATTGTATCATTTATTACAGATATGAGTTTCAAGGAAGTATTATTTTATGGGACAGGTGGAGAGGACGATGTGCCCCCTGGGGTTGGCATAGGTTACTTTCAACCAATGGTAGCCCCCGCAAAGTGGAATTTAACACCACCAGATACTTCTCGGATGTGGTACGTAACTGAAAAAGGAATTGGTAAATCTTGGTCAGAAGCCTATTCTGGTAAATATGGTAAATTTGGTGTACCCTATCCACCTGGATACAGAAGTGGAGATAGGATTACATTAGATTTTGATTCTTTTATTGGTGACCTTCATAATATGTTCAAACCAGGGGATACAGTGCTTATAAAAGGTAATTTTAATCTCGTTGATTTTGGTTCGCGTTTGCCTGATGGAGAGCAAGGAAATCCTATAGTATTTGATTTTGTGTCAACTTGGACAGATTCGGCAAGTAACTATAATTTTGGTGAAAGTCACATAGCTTGGTAAAATAAACAATTTGAAGTGAGTCGGTAGCTCCGACAATACCTTCCCAACTTTTTACTTTAAGGCCATTTCCGTGCACGGCGGGAGTGGCCTTTTTTGTTGGAGGTTTGATGAAACGGTTATTTGTAACAATTTTTCTTTTACTTCCCTCTTTAGCGGGTACAACAACAAAATTTGTGTCAGCTAATACCGGAAATGATACTAATAGCGGAGATTCCTGGGCGGATGCTTATTTAACTATGGGAGGGTTAAACGGCAATTTAAGTGCTGGCGATACAGCGGCTTGTGTTGGGACGTTTACAGAGGTAGTACAACCAACTTATGACGGCACGTCCGGGAACAAGATTATCGTCATGGATTCGTTAAGTTATACAGATGGATTGAATTTAACGAATCCAGACACCACATCTCTATGGAGCGCCATCATAGATGGGGAAGCCACAAGGGGTTCAGCGTTTGATATAGGTGGTGAGGAATATATCACATTTATTGGGTTTGATGTAAAGGATTGCATAAACCAATCTATCGACATAAGTGCGGGGGTTGGAATTTTGTTTCTTCAGTGTAGGGTACGTGATCATGGTGATGGGGGTGGAAGTCTTGCACATTTGTCATCTGCGGGGCCGGATTCTGTTATTTCCTGTCTATTTATCGGTGATGCGGCTGTTTCGTTTGGGGTGCAGATTGATCAGAACGCAGGCAATGAAATTGTTTTTATGAATAACACAATTATCGGGGATTTCACCATATCGGCTATTATATTTTCAGGAACATCACCCGTAGTATTAATAAATAATCTTGTTGAGAATACGAGCTCAACTGGTGCTGACCATGCAGGTTTGCTTGAGGCTGGAGATGAGGCTTCTATTTCTAATTGGGATAACAACTTATGGTATGCTCCGAGCGTAACTAATACTTGGGAGTTTGGTGGAGCAAATTTCGATTTGCTGGCAACCTGGGTTGACTCAGTCAATAACTACGATATTGATGGGGAGGAAAACGCAAAAAATGAAGACCCGGGGACAGCGGCAAACACAACAACAGCGTTCATAACAACGGCCTCGAACGCTTTTGGGGTGGCGGAAAACAATGATTTTAATGACCCTATAGATCCAAGCGCAGGATGGTATCAACCGTTGGGGGTAGCCGGAGACACACCTGCAACCCCCAAAAAAGGCAGACCGAGATTTTGGGGAATGCTGGGGGAAATAAAGAAAAAAAGTAATGAAATCTTTTAAATTAATTTTTTGGGGCTTTATTATATCACCGTTCTTTGTAGTTCTATGTTTTGCTCAAGTAGAAGTTACATTTGATCCGTCTACTTCGCCAGATGTGAAGAGTCACGAAATATATTGGGGAAGGCATTTCGGCTCAAGGGCTTTTTACGTTTCGGTTTTTGGTTCACCATATACAATCAAGGCCAAATGGCTTGAGAAAGATATTGAATATTTTCTTTTTGTTGTAGCGAGAGATTCTGCTTTCAATGTTTCAGAGAAATCACATGCGAATTTTGCTTATAATGGAGTATCTACGAATGTTAATTTACCGGAAATGAAAATTGAAAAGCTAGCAATGACTTATCCAAATCCGTTTAACGCCATACTCAATATCAGGGAAGGATTAGAGGTAAAAATATATGATTTGCTTGGTAATAAAATTGGTGTATTTTCGGGTCAATGGGATGCTTCCAACCATTCAAGCGGATTCTATTTTATTGTGGGTAAATCTAATGTTGAGAGGGTAGTTTTATTGAAATGAATAAAGAAAAAATTAAATGTGCTTATCCAAAATGTCCGAATTATTTTGCTCCGATATATTTTTATGCAACAAAAAAATGGAAAGAAACCTGTTGTGGTCAATGTGGACAATGGTTGCGTTTGCTAAGAATAAAAGAGAAGGAGAATCGAATGATGGTTAAAACTTATCCCATGTTTTTGAATATACCAAAACTTTTAGCTTATAGTTTAATTGTTTTATTTTTATTGTCTTTAACATTTCCATTATTTGGCCAAACATCTTTGACCGTTATGCAGGGAGATACTATAGAATTCCGTGCCACCCAGGTTATAGTTCTTGATGATGGAAGTCCTATTCCTGACGGGAATATTTTGCTTTATCATATCCACATAATTTATGAGGATGGAGTAGAAGACATGCTTATTCATAATAACCCTATGCAATTCCCTGGAGGTACAAATATTATTATAGAGGCAAACGCTACAGGAAAGGTTGGAATTCATAGGATTGAAGCATGGCCGGTAAGAGTTAAGCCAAGTGGTAGTGCTGGTAAGAATAATATAGCAGCAAAAAAGAGAATTATGACACTTACGGTTGAAGCAAATATAGATGATAGAGCTCCTGCTGAGTGGATTATAACAATTCACCCAAAAGGGGGAGATTGAACTTGAGCAGTATTTTGTTAGTTTTCATTCTTTCGTTCATGACATCCCCTGATACTGTAACAGTTAGCTGGAGCGCAAATACTGAAAGTGATTTGGCGGGATATCGGATATATTATGGAGCTTTCTCAGGAAAATATGACAATGAAATTGATGTTGGCAATGTTACTTCATTCGTTATTCGAGACATAGAGGACGGAACGACATACTTTTTTGCACTGACCGCCTACGATGATTCGAGTAATGAGAGCGGATTTTCTGATGAGGTCATGTCTCCGGATAACCGACCGCCCTGTATTTGGGATATTGTCTTTGTAGATAGGGGAAACAAGCATCAAGAAGATGTTGTTTTAGAAATCATAGCTCATGATGACGAGACTCAAGACGACAACGGCTGGACGATTTGGGGACACTCGAATAGGGATCCACCGGATGCTGGTATTTTCATTTTAAATCCGGAAAAATTAAATATTAGAGTTTCATTTGATGCAAAGATAATTGGTCGTGGAAGCTGTCTAGATGAACCTAAACTGATTAGAATCGAATCGTCTTTTTTTGAAATAGGAGTTTCCTGGCAACGGGTTGAATTTACTTCATCGGCTGAAAATATATTTATCAACTTTTTCGATGATTGTTGGATTCCTGGCGAATCTGACGCTAATCTGCGAATTGAGAATATTGAAATATTTTAAATGAAAAAGTGTAATCAGACAATAGGCAATATGAGCTTAGGCAATTACGAGATAAGTATTTCGCGTCTCCTAGTAGTAGCTTTAATTTTTTTAGTTTACCTATTCTTATCTCTCAACTATCTTGAGAATGTGTGGCTGGGAGGCAATGAAATCACTAGGATGGATCGTATTCATAGCGAGAGCGAAGCAAAGTGCATATTGTATCACAAGAGCGAAAAGGCAAGGTGAGCTAAAAAATGGCGAGAGAGGTATTTCGAGTCTTCAATCTTTCAATAGCGGCTTCGGATACTATACCGAAAGTATTTACCTTTGCGAATCTTACAGAGGAATCCGGAGCTACTATTAAATCGACCTTCGACAATGCTCCGAAAGTGTACGTTCAGTCTTTGACGAATCGTGGTCTATATGTAAGCGCGATCGATGAAACGACGTTCACAGTAGGAGTTATGGCTACAGGAGTACCTGGCCCGTGGACGTTTGACGCTTACATAACGAATCTAGATGCAACGGCGGTATCTGGACCAGCTCCATCGACAGACTTTACGGCTCAGAACTTAGAGCTTATGTCTACGCCTCTCGACGTTCGCCTTGAGCACAAAGAATTCAATCCTAATACATTGTCAGATGGAGAAATAACGCGGTACTTGATTATGGCTAAACACTTTATAAAGAGCCATATCCTCAGACTTTACGCGGACTCTTCTTTGAAGACGATAGATCCTCTCGCTTCCGCTATTTACGAATCCTCTGTATGGGACGATCCGAGTAACGACGTAGAGAATAGGCAGGTTTCGAAAAGGAAGTTTGCTAAGGCAACGAGAGGATGGAGAGGTATCTCAGTCGGAACAAATAAGGCGACGGTCTTCTGTCAATATTATACGATTGTCTTCACCTCATCGACGGCCTTTTCTATCACAGGGCATATAGAAGGATCTGTCGGAAGCGGAACAACGGCTCTAGATTTTACGGCAGGCAATGGAGACTTTACTATAAGCGCGGATGCAGACTTCGGAACGTTTAAGGCGAAGAACGAGTTCTTTTTCGCTATCCATACGTTCGATCCATTGATAACCTACATAAGCACTCTCATCGCGACCTCTATGGCTCTGATGAACGAATACGGCCTAGAGAGAGAAGAAGAGATGGGGCTAGCGAAATCTAAGCTTAAAACGGCCAAGGCTATGCTTGTAGGTCTTCAGAAGCCGGACGATCAAGAGGGAATGCGACTTTCCACTTTAGGAGATCCGGACTTGACTCCGGAAGCGGTTCCGGATGATGTTGATTTTCTAGGATTCGACCGGACTGAATACGCAACCTCTAATCGCGATAATCTAGGACGGAGTGGAGAGGTCTTCGATTATTTCAGTCTAGGCTATAACGGTTTTAGGAATATCTGGGGAGGCATGTGATTTTGCTAATTCAGCTTCATCAAGAAGAGATAGAGACCGGAGATACGAACTTTTGTGTTCAACAGGAGATTCGTTCAGCAAGAGATATGGATAAGTTTTTAGAGGTGACAAAAAGAGAGTATGTTTTGCCGGACGGTTACAGATGGATAGCCTGCAAGGAAGGAAGCATAAGATTTCTAATGCAAGCAGACAAAGGCAGAGTAGACAAAAATGGCAACGTTTGAAGTAAAATTAGAATCTAAACAATTCGATCTCTATCTGAAGAACATCAAGAGGAACGTGAAAAGGAGAGATGCGATCCTGATAACAGCAAGAAAAGTATCAGCGGAATCAACTGCAAAGAGATTCAGAGATGGAGGGAGCCCTCCTTACAACTGGCCTGCTCTCGCTGAATCTACAATCAAGCAAAGGATAGCAGAAGGAACGTGGCCTGGAGCAGGAGGCAGTCAACCGATATTGCAGAGATTTGGAAAGCTCGAAGAAGCTGTTACGGATGTTTCCGGTACTAAGGAAGGATCGTTTTTCAGGAGGCTTGGCCTCGATACGATAGAGTTTGGAACTGACTTCGTAGGAGCGCAGAGCCTTAATGTCGGAGACATGGGGCGGAATCTTCCAGCAAGACCTTTTCATTACTGGAGTGTGGAAGATGTTAGCAAAATAGAGAGCTTTGCTTTGTCTCTTGTGTTCGGCGGAAAAGCTTCTATCCCGAGAGGGTTGCTTGCATGACGAGAAAATTTATATTTCTATTTCTACTTTTATTTTTCGGCTGTAGCTCTTATAAACTTGTCGAGCATTCTTTTAATTCTAAAGAAGAAGCATTAGCCTTTGATGTTTATGAATTAACTAAATTTGTTGAAATGTTTCCAGGATATGAAAGAAAGCAGGTTTATAAAAGATTGATTGAGATTAGATATTATATTTTAAAACAAGTTTCAGCACGGATTGATCGTCATCCGCAAGGGGTTGAAATTTAAATGGCTAACAGAGTTGCCTATATACTCACATTTTGGTTTGTTTTTTGTACTTGGGCTACTCCGATAGTAGTGCATGCTCAGAAGCTTTACTTTGGGAAGAAATACGAAGCGGTTACTCATGTAGGGATTCACCTTGCGATAGGTCTCTGGCGTCCGGATTATTCGTTAGTAGCGGCTATCTCTATCGAGACAGCACAGACGATTTCTTCTGGAAAATTTGAAGCTGATGATTTAGCTTATCGAGTAGGGGGAGCTTTAGCCGGATATATCATAAAAAAAGGTATGAGGAGGAAGACGCTTACGAAAATTAGGAACGATTATCTAGACGAAGTTTCGGAAGAGGACAAGGTTCCGATTTTTGAAGTAACTGAGGATGACTTAAAAGAACTAAAAGAAAAAACTGAATGGCTAACGAATTAAATCAAGCTCGATTCGATACCTTGATGCTCGGAGCGAAGAGCTCTATCCGAAGGCATGCTTCGGTATTTTCCGGACTACGGACGGACTCAGTTAGAGTGGGTTTTTTTACTCGTTCGGCGCGGCTTCCTGTTATTACCGTAATGCCTGTCCGATGGGTTAAAGGAGCCGATTTAGCGAACAATAAATATCGAGTGACTCGATTGCTTGAGTTTCAGATCTTTGTAACAGCTCTTCGTTCGAGAGAGGCAAACGAACAACTGAGAGACTACATAGAGAAACTCAGGTTTTTAATTCAGAACGAAAACCAATCTTTTTTCTTTGAAGATTCGAGCAAGGTTCCGCAGTCCTATAATTACAGTTTCGAAGGAATCAATTATAATCCGAATGCAATAGCAAGCTCAGGCCGAGGTGGAATTTATCAGGCGAACTTGAGGTTAGCGATCAAATCAAAAGAAAGAAGACCGGATCAGCCGGAAAAAACTACGAGAACATTAGAATTGGATCAAAATAAAGCTTCGGATATAATCTTTAGAAGACTGTCCAATAATCGGACAGGCCGCTTGCGCGGGATAAAAGAGTTCCGGAGAGACTCAGAGAGCTTCAAGCGTATAGGCACGACTCTATCGGTTGTATTGGAGAATGAAGAAACCGAACAATACTCAGCCGGAGCCGACTTAATTAACCTACTTTACGATATAGTAGTTAGAACAAAACTAATAGCTGATGAAGCGAGTATCCTAAGAGTAGCTGCAACGATTGAGACGATCAAGGATATTCTAGACGAAGACGAATCGTTCTCCGGGCATTTCTGGAATTCGGTCGTTGACTCTATCGGGTTCGAGCAACAGTTAAAAGAAAAGACGGCGTATTATATAGCGCGAGTGTCCTTTGTGGCTAGATGGTTAAGAAGTACGCGCTTTAAACTAAGAGGCTAAAAAATAACTATCTTTTTATATATATATAAGAATAGTGCTGGGAGGAGAAAAAGTTGTGGGGACTATTGAATTCTTCGAAACCCTGCGGCGAGAAGGAATTGAGTTCTGGATTGAATCTCAGCGAGAGATAAAAAATTACGGAGAGTTCAAGATTTTCGGAAAGATCAATATCACAAAGAATCTTTCCTATGCCTCTAAGATTCACGATAGTTTTTCGGATTGTGTTAATTGGATGATGGAGCTAATGGGAAATGAGTATCCGGACATTTTTAACTTTACTAACAAGAAGGAAGGTGGTCTGAGTTGAAAGTAACTAAAAGCAAGACAAGGCGTTTGCTTCCGAGAGGCAAGTTTTATCTGTTGAGTGCGGAATTCCTAAAAGATAGAGACAAGTGTTCTTGGAACAGATTGAGAGCCGGAGAGACGGCGGTCGACATAGATTCGAAAGCTCTTCTCGAAGGTAACGGATTGAAGGTTCCGAACGGATATTCTGTTACTACTTTTATAGAGCAGGAACTCGGAGTAGATGTCGATAAGTCTACGAAGAAGGAAAATGAAGTAGTAGTCGGAGCGCAAGAGCCGAACGAACAAATAGAATCGGAGCCGAACGAACAAATAATACCGGAGCCAAATACGGCTTTGGATGAGAGTAACGAAACTGAAGGAGTTGAAGACTAATGGCAGGAGCAAGCGTCCAATACGAAGAGAGATATTTCCTCGGAGTGCAGACGACAGCTATCACGACGGCAGTGGCCTTTGACGGTTCTACTATTGGAATCGGAACAGGAGAGCCAGCACTAAAGGTTACTAACAATCCGTCTCTTAATCCCGGAGTAGAGTTTGTTCAGCAGGTAAAAGCTCATGGACAATCTACTCAGCAAAAATCGGCGGCAGCTAACAACGAGATCCAGCTACATATTCCGAAGCCGACAACATCTCTTGAATTCGACCTAAACGCTAATAATCTAACGTTAGCTATGTGGCTACTTCTTCAAGGTGGAGTATCGGAAAATGCTATAAGTCCTTTCGTTAAAACAGCTATTCCGTATACAAGCCCGGTTCCGATAGTTTGGGGTTCTATCGTCCATGAAGTAGAATCAGCGACAGCCGGAGAGAATGCAGCTATTCACGGATGTATAGCGAGCTCTTTAACGATAGCAAGCGACGCTACGAGTCAAAGTGTCAAAGCAACGCTCGAACTCATGGGGAGATCTCACGTTGACACGATCGACACTTCAAGCTTTACGACTGTCGATCCCCTTATCGATGTTTTATTATTCAAGAATATGACGGCTCTCCTTGATGCAAACGCTGTAGATATCGAATCGTTTTCGATTACGATGGTCAATAACGCAATTTCTAAGTGGTATCATGGAACTGCGATCACAAAACATCTCTTGAATCGAATAGGTATCGAAGGCGAATTCGTTATTCCGAGAGATTCCGGAAGTGCTAACGAAGACGAAAACGAGATGCTTATTAAGTTGAAGGCTTTAACTGACTTCCTGTTTACTGTTCACTGGGGAAACTCTCCGGCTACTGCCGATGGAGATGTAAGCTTAATAACGAACGCCTTCATTACCGGAGCAGAGAAGATCGAAACAGACGGTGAGCTCGGTTACAGCGTTTCATTCGAAGGTGCGGACGACTTAACAAACGATTTCAGTTGGACATGGGCGGACAATTTGGACAGAGCGATTTAGGAGATAGCCTTTATTTTAATAGGAGGTTTGTAAATGCGAGACCATACTAATTGTAACCATTGTTACTGTATTAAAGAAGGTGATCCAAATTCAACATCTGCATCGACGGTTCATGTTTCTTGTTGTAAATGTGGAGATAGAATAGCGGTTTCGAAAATTTCCAGCCAAGTTAGATTTTCAATTCAAGGAGAAACAGTTATTATCGGTAATGGCGGTATAGAAGAAGCGGCGAGATCGCTCTCGGAATTGATAGATCAACGAGTTGAATGGGCGAGACAGTTTTTTCTTAAATTAACAAAATCAAAAACCTAAAACAGGAGGTGGAACAATGATAGGACGATCAACTTCAGCTTTTCCTTATGTCTTAAAAGCAGACAAAGAAAATCTAGAGGAATCTCAATGGACGACTTGGAACATCAAGCCGATATTACCAGGGCAGGCAAGCAAACAATTTGCAAAGATAACGGCGTCTATCGTTGAGAAGCCCGGAACCGGAACGCGAGAGATTAGAGAGGGAAAGTTCAGCCGAGCTTCTTTCGAGGCCTGGATGGGAGTTATCCGCTCAATAGAAAACTTTCATTTTGCAAAAGAAGGTAGCGATTCGCAACTTCCAGAATCTCAGAGCAAAGAAATAAACGAGCTTCACAAGCAAGGCTGGATCTCAGAGATAGACGGAGACGACGAGCACCTCATGAAGCTAGTTTACGTTCAGCTTCCGGGCGCGGAGAAGCAAGAGATTCTTGATGCAGCCGATGAACTCTCTATTGCTAAGGTTCAGATAATAAGAAAAAAGTCGAACTCGCAACATGGTTCCAAATCTTCCGTTACGACAAACCGTTAACAACGGAAGAGCAGTATAGTTGCGAGGTATGTCTTAAAAAAAATCTCATTGAGAAAGAAAATAGAATCTGCTTCAAGTACAATTATAAGGAAGAAAGCGAATACATAACTATAGGAGTTCCGAAGACTCATGAAGATGAGAACGGAAAAGAGACGGTTGAAATCGTTGCGGAGCCCTGTTATGATACGGAAGATGTGTTTTCGGCAGTTGACAAAATCAGGACGATGAAAGCGGTTCCTCTATGGACTAGGTTCCAGATGAAATATATTCCGGTCTTAGAAGGGAACAAACAGGTGAGAAGAGAGATTTGTCCTGTTGCCTTCATAGACGAAGAAGCTTCGGAGTGGATCATGCTAGAAGCTTTATGTGAAAAATATCAAGGAGCCGCCGTGGAAATGCTTCGAGCATCAGGAGCTCTACTTGATCCGATTCTTCCTTTTGTCTTTATGGTGATTGCTGAAACGAAGAACAAGTACGAACAAATGAAAATGAAAACGAAGCCTAAGAAAAAATAAATGCCTACTTCTTTACTTAAAAAGCTAACTCTGCTCTTCCGTCTCAGAGGCGCGGGGAAAGTAAATACTCAGGTTTCCGGGATAACTGCTCGGATGAATAAGCTAAAGGCTTCTGTGGTAGGAGTAGGTAGAGTCGGAAGAACTGCATTTCTAGGTATTGCTGTAGCTTTGGCGGTAGCTACTGCGGCTTCCGCAAAGGCAGGAGCTACGTTCGAGAGCGCAATGGTTCAAAGTCAGGCGATTATGGGCGACCTGTCTGACTCGATCAAGAGAGATATGGAGGACACAGCGCGATCGGTAGCAAAGGTTACGACCTTCTCGGCGGCAGAAGCGGCGGAATCGTATTTCTTTCTCGCAAGTGCCGGACTAGATGCTGCTCAATCTATCGCAGCTTTGCCGACTGTTTCAAAATTCGCTCAGGCCGGAATGTTCGACATGGCAAGAGCTACGGATTTGCTGACTGACGCTCAGAGTGCGCTCGGACTTACGATTAGAGATGATGTCGTCAAGAACATGATCAACATGAAGCGAGTTTCCGATGTTCTCGTCAAGGCTAACACTCTCGCGAACGCTACGGTAGAGCAATTTTCGGAATCTCTAACGAGAGAAGCTGGAGCCGCTTTGAAGAGTTTTAATATAGATGTAGAGGAAGGAGTAGCCGTTTTAGCTGTTTTTGCCGATCAAGGCGTCAAGGCGGAGATTGCCGGAACGTCTCTATCGAGGATTCTTAGATTAATGACGACGGCGGCAGTTAGAAATTCAGATGCTTATAGGGACTTCGGAATAGAAGTCTTCGATTCTTCTGGCAAGATAAGGAATATGGCCGACATTGTCGGAGATCTTACGAAAGGCTTAGGTGGACTAGCTGATAAAGCAAGAGTAGCAGCTTTGGGTCAATTAGGATTCCAGGCGAGAGTTCAAGGTGTCATCCTTCCTTTGCTTGGAACGGCAGACGCTATGAGAAAGTACGAAGAAGAATTACGCAAGGCACAGGGAACGACCGATGAGATAGCAAACAAGCAACTAAAAAGTTTCTCAGCGCAAATGGGGTTATTGAAAGATCGGATTATCGACATAGGGATCGGTCTCAAAGACAAGCTTCTTCCGGTTATTTTAGATATAGCGACTGGATTTACTAGAGCGATCGAAGCTATACCGAAGTTTGTTAAAGCAAATAAAATAGCTATTCAACAGGTTTTACTTTTAGTTGGAGCCTTTGGAGCGTTGGCCTTAGTTTTTGCGGTAGCGACGAATCCGTTTATCTTGATAGGAATAGCGATTTTAGGAATGGTGGGAATTTTAAATTCTTCTGAGCCTGCCGTTAAGAACTGGGCTAATAATGTTATCAGGATCATTACAGCCGTCCCGATTCACATAAGAAAAGCATGGGCTGAAATGAAAGCGCAGGTCTTTAATCCTTTCAAAGAAGACTTAGATGAAGCGTTTGCTCAAATAAAAGGTAAGTTTGCCGGAGAATTCTTGAAAAACTCGGTTACGGACTTTGTCGGCGGCGGGAAAGAGGCGGCGAAAGGATTTACGGAGGCCGTTATTAGAGAGCTAAGTAAGCTTACTACAAAGATGCGAGAATTTTTTAAAGGCGGAGAGAGTATAGAAATTCCGGTCAAAGTTTCAGGAGATGTTGCGGCAGTTGTAGAAGAACTCAGTGTATTATTTCGCACAATGGAGGAAGTAGGTGTAGGTGATATTATAAATGAAATTTTTCCTCCAACAATTATAGAACGATTCAATGAGATATTAAACAGACTCGATACTTTTAATGAAAAGCTTCAATTTGTTGGATTAAATTTTAAGGTAGCCTTTGGTATGAAGGGAGTCGCGGCCTTCGGAGCAATGAAAGGAGCAGGAGAAGCTTTTTATAATACGATAGGAGTTCAATCTAAGGCTTTCTTTTCAGGAGAATCTAAGAGGTTAATTAATTTCGGGCAACTCACAAATCAAATATGGAGAGGAGCCGCAGCCGGAGCTTTAGAAGCGATAGCGACGGAACTCAGAGGGCGAGCGGAAATGTGGGCGATTAAGGCTCTTGCAGCAACGGCGGAAGGATTTCTCGGCAATCCGGCAGCATTTAAAGCAGCCGCAGGATTCGCAGCAGCAGCAACAGCAGCCGGAGCAGGAGCCGCATTATTAGGTGGAGCCGCATCCGGAATCCGTCAAAAGGCCGGACAGCAACTCGCAGGCTCTCTAGAACAGCCTGCTCCATTGACTGATGCAGAAATAGCCGCGGGAGTAACGAGACCTGGTGGAGCTTCTAATTTAGTAAGTAGCGGAACAATAACTTCGGTTCCGGCAAGAAACATAAATATAAGCGTAGTAACCTCAATTCAAGGAGAAATAGTTAATATCGGTAGTGGAGGTATAGAAGAAGCGGCAGAATCACTTTCAGAACTCATAGATAGACGAATCGAAGAGCTAGTAGAAAACGGATCTTTAGCAGGTTAAGTTATGGCGCAAGGCGACAATTATCAATTCGGAGTTGCTATCGAAATAAAGAATCATAAGTTTCGAAGGCCGACATTATTTGTTTCGACGGTTAATTCTATTTCTATTGCAACAGATTTCGCCTTAATTAATAATCCGTTTGAAAATTCAAACAAGATTATCCAAGTCGGAGACAAGCTCAATGCTTCAAATTCTTCCGATCAAGCCGAAAACAAAACGATTGTTGCTGTTACAGACCCAGGCGGAGGTCAAGGAGCGACTCTAACAAGAATTCAAGTCGACAGCAACTTTTCTCTTACTTATGCTGCACTTGATCCGGTTATCATCAAAGGAACAAGACTCGCAGGAGGATGGATAAGGAATGATAATCTGGGTACAGGCGTAGAAACAAATTTGGTTGAACCCGTCTCGATAAAGCCGAATGGAGGTGGAGCATCCGACGATTACGCTCAAGAATATAGAGCAGGAAGTACTTCAGCTCTTGTTTCCGGTATCGTGAATGGTCTACAGCAGAATCTAACTCCGAACAAATTACAGGAATTCGCTTATTATAGGACTGGTTGCCAACTTAAGATAGATATAGACAATATTTCCGGATCGGCTCTTTTTTCTATGCTTCTCAAAGATGCTACTTCAACTATCACAATGGAAACACAAAGAACCGATCTTCTAAGCTGGACTAGGTTCGTATCTTCTTCTGGGAGGTTTGTTCGTAAAGCTGGATCTTCTCCGTCTCTTCAATGTCAACTTTTTACTGTAACGCTTCCAGATAATATAATTGCTTCAGTAGATGACATCTTTTTAGAACACGCTTTTGGGACTACTCCGGTAGCATCGGTGAAGAGTTTTATAAATGCAGGCGGTGGTCAATTCCAGATCACGATCTATGGTGAAATAGGAACTGGAGCGAATCAATTCGATGTAATAACGGGAGACGAAATCGCAGTTGACGACAGAACAAATTTCAATTTATTAATAGTTTCAGCAGCCTCCGGTTCGGTAGTAACGGCAACATCCTTTGATGGCTCCGCTTCTGCTATTGCAGCCGATTCTAGAATCCAAAAAAAGAACAACGGATTCTTTACTTTAGCGGATACTCCGGTACAGGAGAGCATATCTTATGATAAAGTAAGAACAGATAGATTTTCGCAATTATCAGATGGCTCTCTTAAGAATTTCGATCCAATGTCAGAGGGGCACAAAGGGGAACGGTGGAGATTTAGCTGTAGATTTCTGGGGATAAGTCAAGCTATTTTTGACGGACTGCAAAAGTTGTTGAGACATCAACAGAACGGAAGCTTGATTAACTTCCATCCATTCATAGATGATCTCCCGCATGTTTTAAGCGGGAAAATGTTCATTACGAATTACAAGAAGGCCTTTCTTTTTGATTTGCCGTCTCACGATTTTACGTTTAAATTTGAGGAAATGTCAACATGAGAACTTTGAAAGAACTTTTGATTGTTTTATTTTTGTTCGCGTCAAACTGTTCGATAATTCTATTTTCTGAGCTTTTCGCTGCAAAAGATCCTTTTGATTCGTTTGACAATATTTCTATAATTGGATTAGTAGTTCAGGATACTTCGAGTTTAGATGCAACCTATGAAGCTCCGATTTATGACGCCTTAACTCAGGCCGGAATGACTGTTATAAAAATAGATACGACTACGATGGATGAGGCAACTTACGACGCCTCAAATTTGAATTGGTCAAGTCTTAAGGTCGTAATCATTTCAGCCTTTACAGATAGTGCAGCAGTCGACACCTCAGTTTCTAGCGGAATTGGAGAAGTTCCAATTATAATTTTAGAACCTTTTTATTGGATTAAATTCGGTCTTCCTGATTCTGCGGCGGCTATAGCGACTCAAGATAGCTTTAGAATAAATTCAGCCGACGCTTTTATTGATACAACGGTAATTTGGTCGGCTGATGATTCGGTATCTTTCTATTCGACTACAAGCAATTATTATCCAGTACGAAATCCAGCGTTTGATGCAAACGCCTTGCTACTGGATCTCGCCGGAACAGATACGATAGTAGTATTTGACACACTCGATACGCAACCTCGAATCGCTTTCGGTTTAGTGCAGCCTAACAACTGGGGGGAGAATGAGAAGCAAGGCTGGACTCTCTTCAATAGAAGTCTTTCTCGGCTCGTCGGGACATATACTGACTCCCTTTTTGCTATAGGGATAACTAGCGATGCTAAGACGGTTCCGAGAGCCGATCAAATTCCTCTTAAAAATCATCTAGAGATAAACGGACACAATGTCACTTTAGTTGATACCGATTCTCTCGGTAGCGGTAGTTATAATGGATCGAGTACAGACTACGCAGACTTTGACGGATTTATATTCTGGGCTCCTAACTCTGGAACAGGAATACAGGACGATTCGGTAACGACAGATGTTAATAATATATTAACTTTCAATAAAGCGATTGCGGATAGCTTAGGCATCGGAACGGTTTTCGTTCAAGTTTCTACTGATACAATGAATGTAGAAAATATATGGATTAGCTTAGTTACTTTCGGAACCGATTATACTTTTAATCAAAAAATAGATTTCTCGAAGGATTCCGTCGATCCTGTTACGGAGACTATTACGACTCTAGACAGCGCGATAGCTATTGTAGACAACGGGACTAATCAATTCGGGGTTTCTACTCATAAAGCTTTGAGACATTTATTTATGGGGATTCCTTCGGTTATTGCTCCGGCTACGGTAGTTATAGACAGCATGACTTCTGATTACTGGGAACTTTTGAATCGTTCATTTGGATGGATTTTCGAAGGAAAAATTATGCCAGCCTCTGCTTTTAATTTAACTACTTTGAACATTGATTCAGTCGACGCAGATTGGGAGGACAATAGTTCTTCTGAAGGCGGTTATTCTCTTTTTCTTTTTGAACCGGGGAATGCTTATTTTTCTCATCTATCGGCAAGCGTTTTATCTGATTCGGTCGACGCTATCTGGCCTCCTAATAGTAGGATACGGTCAGATATAGCAACTATTTCCGGAACTGATACGGTCTTCAGTTCTCAGGGTCCAGATACCGTTTGGACTCTTGCAGCCGTTCCGCCGCGAGTGAATCAGAAAAGTTTATCGGATACACAAATTTCGTTCGATATTAACGGATTTTTATTTTATGAACATTTCGACGATGAAGACTTCTCGGCGGCTCCGGTCTGGACTGTTCAAAATGGGGGGTTTGCTGTAGATACAGTAGCGAAGAATATCGGAGCTATCAACAATGTAGTAAATATAATTTCAACTCCATTCATAGATGATTCCGGAGATACTCTCAATGATTGTCGATGGAAATTTGATTTTAAATTTTCAGATAGTACATCTACTTCTAATAAACAGATTAGATTTTTCATGATGTCTCATAAAGCCTCTCTTACTGATTCAAGCGGCTATAATATATTTTTTAATACAAACGGAGCTATTACTTTTAATCGCTTGAGTACAAACGGGAGCGAAACTTCTACGGTTTCTTCTATCGTTCTTGATCCGCAGGAACTTTTTAAGTGGCATGATTTTCAAATAGATAGAGAAGTTACTTTGTCTCCATCTGATTCTACCGTTACTTTTACTATGTACCTCGACGGAGATAGCGTATTAGCTGTTTCGAATACGGATTATTTCACTTCTCGGTTTATTGGACTGTGGACTAATAGTACGTCAGGTTTTGCAGTCGGTACTAAATTTGATGATATTGAAATAAGACAACTTACTCCTTCGGCGAATCACGACTCGACTCAATATGCTGTCCAGGATTCGGTCAACGCTCTTTATTATCAAGATGCAGCCGATAGCTTAAAGGCAGGCGAAGATTGGAGGACGTTTTCTCAATTAACGAATGGGATAGTTGCAAGAGATACACTTAAATTTTTGCAGCCAGATTCTCTTTACCGGCTCCGTAGCAAGGCTCGTAATCGAATACCTTCTATTAATTAATTGAAAAAGGATTTATTATGATTCGATTTATTTTTTTATCTATTGTTTTATTTTTTAGTTGTGGTAATCCCGGAAACTTAGATGTCGTTATCGATCCGGGAATAGGAAGTTCCTTTGTAGGGAAACCGATACTTATGATTTGGGGGGAATATCCACCAAATATTGAGATCGAATATGAAGTTCTAGTTGAATATTTTGATTCCAGAAAAGAGATTCAATCTTTTAAACTAAACGATTCCAGGGAGACTTTACTTGAGTTTGAAAGAGATTTTAACTTTCACGATTTTTCTAATGAGAAACCTCCTACTATGATTACGATTTCAAATACTTCTCTTCCACCAAACCACGCTGTAATTTTTTTACAATACGGACGCTTGGAAGAAAATGAAAAGTTTGAATATCTTATTAGGAGTAAAATCTTCAGATTGAATATTTTTGAATCCTTTAAGATTTTTTATTTGGAAGATAGAGTTTTGTTTGTCCCATAAAAAAACAATGATATCTGCATGATCTACTTTAAGAACTTCCTTAAGGCCTTTTCTTTCGCTCCGCTTTACTTCGCGGCAGAGACCGGATTCGGCAAGGCTGCGACGAGACGAAAGACTAGAACGGCGGAGACGGTCGTTTATGGAGTAACAACAGCCGCAGAAGATTTCGAAGTATCTCAGGCTAATGTCAAATGCGTTTTGACGAAGCCGACTGATTTAGCTGGAGATATTTTGCTAGCCTACACTATCGAGGATGATAGAGCGCAAACGGCGTCGATAACTCCTCAATATTCGACTGATAACGGAGTTACCTTTTCAACGATGACCGATCAAGGAGGTGGAGATGGAACAACCGGACTTACTACTTCGGCAGTTGGAACATCTCATACCTTCGAGTGGGATACTGTCACCGATCTCGGAATAGATTTTAAAGCAGATGTGCTAATAAGAATAAAAGCCTTCGATCAGGACAATCAGTTAGGAGATTTCGAATTTTCGGAGAACCATAAAGTTAGTATCGATAACGCTCCTCTAATCTCTGCTCTTGTTTCTCCGATAGACGGGTTCTTCGATAAGATCGAAACTCCTACTTTTGTTTTCACTATTTCGAATCCGGGAGAAGGCAACTCCGATATGCACGTGAAGCTCGAAATAGATATAGATGATTCATTCGCTACTTCTCAGCTTCGAACTTTTGAGAGTAGAAACGATCAGGTCGGCTGGGAGTATGATTCAGACGGAGCAAGCTCTTGGGTTACTTTTCCGTCTTCCGGTATTCCGGTAACAGCGACTCCAGCTCTCATAGGTAATCAAGCAAGGTATACGATACAGACCGGAGACAGACTTCCAAAGGCAACACTTTTCTGGAGAGTAACCTTCGGAGGAGTGACGAGTTGAAAATGAAACGCATTATAAAAAATGCTCCTTACGAGGGCAAGCTAACAAGGAAACAAGTAAGAGATGCCGTCAGAATCGTTAGACATAAAAAATATACTAGCACAGGCGAAAAGAAATAAAGGATTTGTATCCGATAGTTGCCTGTGTCATTTTGTGCTACCTTACGGATTTGTTCCCGAGGCGGATTGCTCAGTTCACGATCGAGAAGATGTTGTAGACGCTCTAAATCCGCATGCTGAGAAAATAGTAGGAGACTTTGATTGAATGTCTATCGTACTAGCCGTCAAGAAAAACGACAAAATTGTTATAGCGGCGGACTCTCAAACAAGTTTTGGGAGTCAGATGTTGTTAGAGAATCATGTAGGGAGCAAGATAATCCGATCTTCTTCTGGAATTTTTATAGGCTTCGCAGGATGGGGAATATACAACAGCTTGCTTCGAGCTCACTTAGAAAAAAATGAGATTGTAGCAGACAATGAATTACAGGTCTTCGAGTTTTTCATAGAGTTCTGGAAATCTCTCAGAGACAACTATCACTTAGTGAAGGAGCGATCTTCTTCTGATACGAGTCCTTTCGCCGATCTAGATTCTACCTTCCTAGTAGTTACTAAAGACAAGATTTTTTATATAGCTGACGATATGAGCGTTTGCGAATTTAGCAAATATTATGCTATAGGTTCCGGATGCGAAGTAGCTCTCGGGGCGTTAAGTATTCTTTACGAAAGAGAGAAATCGGTAGAGATTATAGCGACCAGTGCTGTGAGTACGGCTATCGGATTAGATAATGGCTGCGGCGGAGAAGTTTACTTGGATAAAATAAAATGAGCCTCACTACTACACAACTTTACAAGGACAAGTTCGACGAGCTTGTTAAATCCTGGACGCCTAAGCTTTTCATAAAAGACGATAACGGAAAGTATGTAGACTTTTCAGATCGAACGGAAAGCAACGGAAAAAATCTGCTTAAGAAGCTAGGGAATCTATCGTTTGTTTCAGAAAAAAAAGATGGCACTGGATTCTCTTCTAGTAGAGCTATGAGTGCAATCCTTGACAACTCTCAGGGATTCTTCGCGAAACCTTTTCCGGCCTTGACTACCGAAGACGGAAGCGTAGCTGTCTTCGGAGATACTCAAAACGCGAAGCAATCAGTTCTCTATAATAGAGATGCTCAAATTCGAGTATCGGTAGTTTTTAAAGATGGAAGAGAAGAAGAGGGAAGAGTAGCTACCTTCTCGACCGGAAGAATGAGTAGGTCTAAGATATCTCCAAACGTAAACTTACAATTAAGAGACCTTAGTTTAAATATGAGAAATGTTAATTCGGCAGAAAGAGTAAAAGATGGCCTTGATTATTTTTCAAATAGAAATATTCCGTTTCTTCTAAAAGAATGCTTAAAGGTTAATTTTTCTAAAGCAGATGGAACTCTTCCTTCCTCGTTTAATATTCCAGACAAAATAGAAATAGAATCGGCTGCTTCAATTAACGGAGATTCAGGAGATCAAAGAGTTTTATCTCATTATGGTCGGCAACCGGAAATAAATACGAGTGGGGCACTTCTTAAAAAGGGTCTTGTATGTAGAGCACAAGTTATTGCTCCGACTCCATCTAATCTTTCTTCTGATTCAAGTCCTTCGGTTCCATCTCCTTTCCCAGATGCTAAAACTCTTTATTTGGGATGTGACGATGAGTTGTGGCAATGGGATGCTGAAACTGAGCAGGCTACTCTTATCGACGAATCTACTCTCGGCGCAGGATTTTTAATAAGAAGATTATGGTATAGTGTAGAGCAGCTTAAAATTTATGGCGTAGCGTATTCGATTCAATCTACTTACGAAGGAAGCTCTAATCCTCAAGGTGAATCTGTAAAGGTTTTTAAGTATGACGGGACTTCTCTTGCCGTTATTGCAACTTTAAGCAACGTTCATACCGGAGACTTTTGCTTCAGATCAGGTTCTCCGGATGGAGGGGCAAGACAAATCGGACAAACTACTACAACCGTTCGCGGAGAAAATATAGTAATGCCCTTCTCGCAGTCTGTTCTTTTCGCTGAAAATTCAGCAAAATTTAGAGAAAAGTCATCTATATTCGAGACGGCATTGACGGGAACTTCGTTTCAAATTAGAGATGCTCCTTTTTTAACAAAGACTGGAAAGTATTATCTTTTAACGGATGCTACCGACCCCGGAAACTTTCATTTTAGATGGTCTCTCGGTCAAAAAGGATTTTTTGTTTTTAACTCTCTTACGGTTTCAGATATTTATATTTGGTTTGCAGAATTTACCGATGTCGGTTCTGTTGGTGTTATCAAGATTAGACGAATTAATTTAAACTCCGGTTCTTCTCAAACTATAGTAAATGATTTCGATCTCGGTGTAGGAGACAGGATCGATCCCTTATGCGGCTGCCCGGATACGGATGGAAGTAGTGATATTTTTATTGGATCAATTTTTTGGGATAACAGTTCCGGCTCGGAAATCAGTCATGGATTAATTCATAGACTCACTTCTTCCGGAACGTTAACAAGTTTATTTAATGCTCCGATAGACGGAGCTTCCGGTAGAGAGTATTTTACTCCGCTTGATATAATTCATAATGAAGACGGGTTACTTGTTTCCCTTTTTGCGAGAGATCGACTTAGTAAATCGAACGCCTTTATATTAGCTACGCATTCCGATTCCGCGTCTGGAGATGTAACGGTTAAACACTCAAGAAGCTTTGGTTTGAATGGATTTGTAAATTCTAAAAATGATACAGATATAATTTATATGCAAGAGCAGGGAACCGGGAAGATTGGATATTATAATTCGGGGGACGGAACTTTGAATTTTGCTGATGACGGGTTCCCGGCAGTCGACAACGAGTTCGGTTTAGCAGCTAAAGATTTAGCCGTAGATGGGGATACTTACTCCGGAACTTTAACTGATATTATTTACGGAAATAGTTCTCCTACTGTCTTAATCCCAGATGCCTTTGAATTAATCCCTTCCGGGAAGTATTATCTTTTTAAGCTTGATATATTTTATTCGAGTCGCGTTTCATTGTTCAAAACAAAGGATTTGAATATTTTAAAAGCTATAGAGTTTCTTGCTCAAATGGCAGATTATTCTTTTGGATTTGATAGACCGGGAGATTTCTTTTTCTTGCCAAAGAATACTTTAGCGACGGCTTCGGATTACGAGTTCAGAGTAGATGACACAAACAAAAGAATTATTGATATCGTCGTCGAGAGTGGAGAGGAAGAAGTCTATAATATTTCGCGAGTGTCTCCTTATTCGGTCGTCCTATCTCCTGTTCAATGGGAGATGAGACTTGTTTCTAGAGAAGTTGTTAAAGAAGACTCCGGCACTCAATCTTTTAATAATTTAAAAACATTCGATTCTGATATTTTTATTCAACAAAAAGATGATAGAAGAAAAACGTATCGCCTTGAATGTACGTCAGGCGGGTTAATTAGTGATGGAAATGTCAGAATGAGATGGCGTAGCATAGATGAACGTTTCGAAACTCGCCTGCTTGCCGCTGCATCTTCCGGAGCTTCTACTATAAGGATAACAAGCGGGATAGATAGTATAAGGAAAGGCGATACTGTCAAAATAGAAGGAGCCTTGTCGGTTTCGGAAACTAAAACGGTTTCTAAATCTCCGACAGATGCAGAAAAAGAAACGGGAACGGTTACGTTTTCAACAGTTCTAACGAATTCCTATACAATAAAAGGGACACTTTTAGAAGTAACGAATAATCTTAGTGAATGGAGCGATACAAGAGGGAATTTAATTCCTGATCCGTTTTTTAGAAATTTTACTTCAGATGATTTAGATGATTGGACGGAAGATACTGCATCCGGGACTATTGATGCTTCCAAAGATTCAACTACATTTCTTTATGGAAACAGTACAGCCAAATTAACAATGACGAGTGGAACTGACGCCTTTATTTATGTTGATATAGCAGCGAGTGAATTTAAAGCTTCTACAAGATATACTGTTAGCGCAAGAGTCAAGTGTGATGTGGGCGACAACACTAATATAAGAACCGAAGAAATGGAAGTGAAGGTTACTGGCGCTGGAGCTATTAGTGCTACGGTATCAGATTCATCAAGTAGTAGAGATTTCAATTTAGTTAAGGTTACTTTCCTTACTCAGTCGTCTCCTTCCGGAAACGTTAGAATTGAGATCCATATTAAAGGAACATCAACTACGGTCGGCTGGGTAGACTCCTGTTTTCTGATGGAGGGTGAAACGGCAGTCCCCGACGTTCTCTTATTAAGGAATTCTGCCTTTATACCTATTGCAGAATCTAACCTAGAGGTAAAATTTGCTCCCCAAACAGAAGAAACCGAAATGTTTACAGGAGATCAAATTATTATTGAGTGCCCCGGCCTTGATACCGTTCGAGAAGAGAACTCAATTATAAAAGCGATCGACATTGATTCTCGGCTTGATTTCGGAGACTTAGAATATCCTGAAGTAAATAATCCTTTTCTCGGTCGAAGTCTTGCGAGAGATGTTTCTAGAAGAAATATAAATGAATTCGCCTTTCCGAAATACCTCATCAAAGTAATTACTCCAATACTCCCATTTATTGATTTTATCAACTCGGATTCTACTAAAAAAATAACGAGCGTTACAGTAGTAGATGAAGAGGTCTTTAAGAAATCTCCGTCCTGGCAAGAAAGAGGCCGCATCCGATCTATCTCCGACAATCTTCAATCCGGAATTTCTACCTTCACTCTCCGAGCTTTAAAGAAAATCTAATATTATTCTGTGAATTGTGAAAGAGTTTTTCACATTTTGTGAAATGTTTTTTCACAGCTCAAAACTATGCCTCTATTAAACAGAATGAAATAAAAGTTGAAAAAAAACAAAAAAAAGCTTGACTTTCTGTAAAATATGTCGTATATATAGATGTACTTAAAAGGAGAAAAAAGATGATGAAAAGCTTAAAAAAACTTTCAAAAAACCTGCTCGGCTTGAGAGATAAGCCGAAAAGTCCGGTAGTCATTCGCCGGATTCAGTTATGTTCAATCGGAAATGTACTTGTAGCAAAAGAGGCCTGAGAATGAAACTCAGAGAAGATCATCCTTCCTACAAATTGCTTCGCAAGCACAAAGAAATTTCTAACAAATTAATCCGAGCGGTTAAGATTCTTACTCTTGAAAATAAATATCGCTTAATCATAAAAGGAGAAAAACGATGACGCCTTTCGAGAAAGTGTACGGCTGGGTTATGCGACCTACCTACGATCAGGTCTACAATGAGAGCCTGCGAGTTCTAGGACTCTTTGAGAGATTAGTTGACTGCGAAGAAATCATACTTGCAGTTTTCAATTTCTTCGGCCATTCCGACTTAGTTCACGACGCGGCAATCGAAGCTTGGATCACTTTTTACTCAGGAGAGAAATAAAAAATGAGAAATCAAGAGTTTAACCCGGCATCTGACGAATTTTCTTATGGAGAGGAAGTATACAACTCAAAATGAGAGCAGGACGGAGTTGTGATGAGAACAGAAGGTACACTTGTCCGAGTCAAGTATTATGACAAACAAACTGGCGACCTTGCTAGATACTCCGAACCTACAAGTATGCAAGACCTGATAAACATGAGCAGTAAATAAAGAATGAAAAAAGCAAAAATAAACGAAACCTTTTGAAATGCAAGTCGTAGAATAGTATGTAAGCAAAGGAGAAAAAACGATGAAACTCTTAGACTTAAAAAAAGGCCGAAAAGTTTACTACGCTCGAATTAGAGCAGGCGGGTATTGGGATGGAGATTTTAAAGCAGTTATCCTTGAATTTAAAAAGGCTCCGTTCGGCGGGACAAAAGTTAAAATTGAATACTGCTCAAAAAAAGTTTGGATAGACATACATAGACTTTGGGGAGAATGGAAATGAAGAAAACAAGATTTTATGAAGCGGTTGACGATGGCTCCTATTCTCATGTAGAGCCAGTTTATCTTTACGACGACTGGGATGATGGGATAGTAGGAGCCGGATACTTCCGGAAGTACTCAGATGCGAAGAAAGAAATCTACGAGAAACTCAAGAGACTGGCCGAGGATTATCGATACGCTGCCGCTTCTGTCCGGTCTCAGTCAAAGTCTGTAATGCTTGAAGAGTGGGACGAGTACGCAAAGGAAAGAGCAGGCCTAAAAATCAAGGAGAAAAAATCATGAAATATTTAGTGACCGGATATTCGAAGATAGAATTTGAAACTCTCGTCGAAGCATCTTCGGAAGAAGAAGCTCTCGAAGAGGCCGCGAATCGAGATATTAGTATTTGCGTTCATGGAACCTCTATGAGTGACGGAGAACCTTCGGAAGAAGATTGGACTTATAAGGATGCTCCGGATTTAGTCGAGACCGATTTTGTCGAAGAACACGAAAACTAAAGGAGAAAAGCTGATGACATTAAAAGAGTCAATTAAAAAAGCAGTAGAAAACAAAGACGCTGAAGCAATCGGAAAGATAGTTAATCGTCTCAGAGTTGTTGAACATTTTAATTACGATAGCTGCTACAAAATCTTCAAAAATGTTACCGGGATCTCGATTGGAGAGTATGACGAGTTTCTTTATGAATCTGATAATTTAGAGAGCCGATGAAAGGGCACTCGCATAGAAAACGATGTCGAAAAATCTGTTATCTGGATAAAGATAAAGCAAATGCGGCTCTCAAGAGGTTGCGCGGAACCGGAGCAGTAAGATTTTACAAGTGTCCTTATTGTCGCGAGTATCATCTAACAGGAGAAAAGAGATGAACAGAATTTTTGTCGACATGGACGGAGTGATTGTCGACTTTGACAAGTTAAAAGAACGACGCTTGCTAACAGGAGATCACCTTAAAAGGCTGCGCGGCGCATACCTAGAAATGGAGCCGATTCCAGGAGCTTTAGATGCTGTACGTAGC
>SDBV01002932.1_pt1 | contig 25456 bp, 20 predicted proteins | sample 2277081 | NCBI WGS metagenome assembly SDBV01 (sample SAMN10402039, study PRJNA504765) | marine sediment metagenome | isolation source: marine sediment core GS10_PC15, 223 cmbsf | place: Arctic Ocean: Southern Knipovich Ridge | collected 2010 | reverse complement strand
CGGTGAGTTCAGACTGCAAGCCACAGGAGTCGTCGTTGCAGGCCAATTCTGTTCCACCACATCCATCATAGACCGCCAGTGTGGTATCGAAAGAGCTGCCGCACAGACTAATCGTCACCAGCCTACTACTGGTTGGTGTGTAACTATGCCACACATCAAGATTGTCGTTTAATGCACAAGAGCTGATGTCCGTCCCAGTTGCATCAACGGTTGAACCGCTGAACAGAAATCCTTCCTCGACAACGACAGCATTATTACACTCATCCGCTTGGAAGGTCCTTTCTAACCAACGTTGACAGAGGATGTTCACGTCTGCGAAGTCTACCGAGCCAGACGCGTCTAAATCAGTGCTTTCGCACCATTCGGGACAACTGCAACCGCTCTCCAAGTAGTGAAGGGCTAATCTGGCAAAATCAGCAAAGTCAACATCACCATCATCATCAATATCCGGCGATAGGGTGGTAATGTTCACAGTAAGCGTCGCTGGATCAGATGTTGCGCTACCACAGGTATTGGTTACAACACAATCGTAGCTACCAGCATCTCCTGAAGCCACAGGATTGATCGTATAGCTGGAGTTTGTTTCTCCCGGAATATCTACACTGTTCTTACGCCACTGATAGCTAAAGGGTATTGTCCCAGATGCCGAGACATTGAATGTAACCGAATCACCCTCGCAAACTGTCTGGCTCTGCGGATGCAGCGTAATCGTTGGGCCCGTGCCAACTGAAAATGGATCTGTGTTCGAGTTATTGCCTTCATTAGTTTCACTAATGCTATCTGAAGGGTCCAAGATGCCAGTCAGGGAATATGAACCTGCTCCGGTAACTGTCCACGGTGATGAACACCAAACAGTGTGAACACCTATGCTACCAGGACCACTCCCAGTACCGATTGAACTACTACCAACCTTCATTTCCCAGGGCACACTGGCTACGCTTGCACCTGTTACTTGATATGTGAAATGTGCATAAACCACATCTCCTACACATGGATTTTCATTAAAAGTTCCACCTGTTGCTGGTTGAGTCATGAAGAATGGATTGGCTCCTGTCATAGCAATTAGATCGACAGGAGGTGGGATCACTGTAAGATTAACTGATACTGTTCTTGGATTGTTTTCAGCATCTGGGTCTCTAATATAAATGGTGGCAGGGTAACTTCCCTGTGACAAACCTGAAGTGCTATAATTAACCGTAATGGTGTCATCTTCACCCCACGAACTGCCACTTGATGGACTGCATGATAACCAGCTGACATTGTCGTCAATTGAATAGTCAAGGGATACACAATCGCGAGTGTTATGAACCTCGAACGTTTGGTTCGAAGCATTTTGCCCTTGAGTACATGAAGTGCTTAATGAGCTGGGACTGCGACCTATTCTTGGTGTAGCAGGAGAGGATTGTATACCGAAGGCGTACCAGCTGCCACCATCTACCTGGCAAGAATAATTTCCTGGCGTCGCGCTTGGGGGGGTAAATGCGTAGTAAGACCCACTGCCTGACCGAGTTTGGTCATATCCGGGTCCAATGCATCGAAAAGTCCAAGGGCCTGAGCCACCGCCACGGTAGATTAAAATCGTGAAACTACTACCCTGATCAATTGTCACAGTCCCTAAAGTCGGCACAGTCTCATCATAAATTCTGGAACAGTCACTATCATATGTTACAGCCATATGATCAAGGTAACCGCCTGTAGCAAAAGCCATTGCAGGAAGCATTAGCACTGAGCCCAACATACATAATAGTACAAAACTTTTGTAGTTCTTCATTTTAAAGTTCTCCTTAAAAAATTGTTGTTCATTTTCAAAGAATGTTTTGTAGTGGGGAAAACTTCGGCGGGAAACCAAAAAGTTTTCTCACCACTCCTCTTTTTGTTAATCCCTTAACTTCTCTTTGTTCAATCCGTTTGGTTTGATCTCATCGCATTGCCATCACCTCCTTTTCGATGGCGGCGCAAAGAAAAAGGGCACCGCTACATCGTGCCCATTTGAGGCCCACCAGAGCCTTTCGAGAACACGCAAGCAATGCCCCGTATCGGGGCACTGATTCCTGCATTTCTTGATTTTAAAACTAGTGGTTTCAAATGGACGCTAAAAACTCAGTACATATATTCAATTGTCAGAAATTCAAAACTCAAACTCCGTCCCATAATAACACGCAAAAAACCGCCAAGACAAGCAAAATCCGCCAGATTCTTGATTTTTTTGATATAATGTCGATTTTAGCCCCTAAATGCCTTTCTTACTGCACAAATATCTCGGTATTGCTCGGTTCGCATCACTTTTCTTGCATATTTTGTAACACTTTAACCATGTGTAATAGAGAAGAAACCGCCTGCGGCGGATGCTATTTTAATGTGGATTCCTGCTAAAAGCATGCTGGAATGACAGGGTGGGGGAGGTTTGCGTTATTGTTAAGTGAGAGATTGTGACGCCTGCCTATGGCTCGGGGCATTTTTTTTGTGCTCATCATGTAATGCCATGGTATGCGCGGACAAAAGCAGGGACAGGTACAACCTGCCTCCGGCAGAACGTAGCCAGTCCCTGTTTTTGCCCGTTCCGGGGCCTGTGCAGAGCAATGGGGGGGTGAGATAGTTTTTAGTTTCTGGTCTTTAGTTGTGGAATTCCCTGCCTAATGCAAGTAGGGGCAAGCTATAGTTAACCGCAATGACCGTATTGGGTTTAATTGTGTGTAAAGGTGGATTTTTAGATTGTGCTTGGTGTGATGGGGGGTTTGTTGTATAATGTGTCCTGTATTTATTGTTGGCTTTTGCAGTAAAGGAGATTGATATGGCGAGTATAAAAGACATTGTGGTTCGCAAACCGAGCGAGGAAGAAGCGGTTGAGTGTAAGAACTGGCCGGTATGGAGTTGTCAGGAGAGCGAATTTGACTGGGATTATACGCAGAGCGAAACGTGCCTTATCCTTGAGGGCAGAGTTGCTATAAGTGACCGCCCGGCTGGGGATGAGTCGGTAACATTTGGGCCCGGCGACCTTGTAACGCTTCCTATAGGGCTTAAATGTGTCTGGAAAGTTACGCAGGCGGTCAAAAAACATTACAGTTTCAGTTGAGCCCTTATAGGGTTATAAACTTTCGCGTTGTAAATGTAAGATATTGTCGAAAAGGAGCTTAACCGCAAAAATTGGTATCAGGAGCGATGGTTTGCCTGAGGAGTGAGAACATTCTTTTGGCTTATCCGTACCGGGAGCAAATGGGATTTATCATGGGAGTATCTCTATGAGAAATAAAAAAGGTGTCAGTGTCGTTTTGGTTATGGGGTTGCTGGGTTTATGTTTGCCGGCGGGGGCGGAAGATCATTTCGATTTCGGTACAAAAGCGACCTTTGATAAGTCGGTGGTGATGATCCGCTCGGTCAGTCAGGCGTTTGACTATACTACACCGTGGAAGCAGAACGATATGGGCCAGGGTGTTGGCAGCGGTTTTATAATCAGCGGCAGGCGGATCCTGACCAATGCTCACAATGTCAGCAATAACAAGTACATAGAGATAAAGAAACAGAATCTTGCCCGCCGTTATCCTGCAAGGATAAGCTTTGTCGGCCATGATTGCGATCTGGCGATCATTACGGTTGAGGATCCTGGTTTCTTTGAAAACACAGTAGCGCTGGAGTTTGGCGGAATACCGAAGGCAAATACTACGGTCCAGACAGTTGGTTTTCCGGTGGGTGGGCGGCAGGTGTCGGTGACGGAAGGTGTCGTAAGCCGGATACAGATGGACAATTACAGCCATACGCGTGTAGATTCACATCTTGTTATTCAGACGGATGCGGCTATTAATCCTGGTAACAGCGGCGGCCCGGTTCTGCAAGACGGCAAGGTGGTCGGGGTTGCGTTTCAGGGCCTTACAAATGCGGAAAACATCGGCTATATGATACCAACCACTGTGATCGATCACTTTCTTAAAGATATTAAAGACGGTCGCTATGACGGGTTCGGTTCTTTGGGTTTTTCTTTTCATCCGGGTTTGCACAGCGGAAGTTATGCAGAGTATCTGAAGGTGCCTGCCGGTCAGGAGGGGGTCGTAGTTATCGCTACGTTGATCAACAGTTCTATTGAGAATGTCTTCGAGGCCGGTGATGTTATTGTCGGGGTAGACGATTACGATATTGATAATGACGGCATGATTAATATCCACGGTTTGACGCTGCACATGTCCGAGGCGATCGAACAAAAACAGCTCGGAGATAAGGCGAAGATAACCTATTATCGTCAGGGGCAAAAGAAAGAGGCGATGGCTACGGTTGCATTAAATAAACCTGTGCTTGCATACTGGCGTGAATTCGATCAGCAGCCGCGGTACCTTGTTTTTGCCGGGCTTACCTTTGTTCCGGTGAGCAGGAATTTTCTTGAGACGTGGGGCCGCAGTTGGGTTATAGATATCCCATTTTACTTGCGGTATCTGTTTGTCAATTCGATGCAACTGAATGAAAACCGCAAGCGCAAGGAATATGTTGTTCTTGGCGAGATACTCCCGGATAAAGTCAATTCTTATGCTTCGGGTGCCGAGAACAAAGTTGTAAAAAGTGTAAACGGCACTGAGATACTTTGTCTTGAGGATATGACCGAAGCGATCTCAAACTGCAGCGACGATTTCTGTACCATTAACTTTATGGGTGTTTCCACACCGCTGATTATCGATAATTCCATGGCAGCAGAACGCCACATGTCTATATTGAAGCAGTACGAGGTACCCTCCGAGGCAAATCTGGAGACGCAATTATGACAAGTAAATTCATGCAGTGCTTTATGATCTTTATTTTGGCTGTTTGTTCGCAGGGTTTTGGCGCAAAAGCGAAAACTGACGACAAGCATGACCTGACCGATGAAATGAAAAAGTCGCTGATCCATCTGAATGTTTCCAGCCACAGTTATAACCAGTTCCAGCCGTGGAAACGTACCGATATCATTGACAACTTCGGATTCGGTTGCGCGGTCGGTCCTTATGAGGTGCTGACCACCGCGTGGAACGTTGTCAACGGCGTCTATATTAAGGCCAGGCGGCACGGGAAGAATGAGTTTATACCGGCAACGGTTAAAGTGATCGACTACGAAAGTAATCTGTGTCTGCTTGAACTTGAGAAAGGTGCGGCGGGGAAGCCTCTAAAGCCTGTCACATTCAACGGGAAATACGATAAGGGAGCCGAGCTTAAGTCATACTGGCTTTCAAGCGGAGGGCATCTTACCACGGGTCGCGGCTATCTCGATCGCGCGGAAGTAAACAAATCCACGGTCTCATTTTCGCGAGTGCTTAACTTTGTGGCATCAAATTCAGCTAGCAGTGCCGGCAGGGGTGAAATCTTTGCAATTGGCAGCGATCCGATAGGTATTGCTTACTGGGCGGACGGCGACGTTCAGGAAGCCGGGCTGATACCGGCGGAGACTATTAACAGGTTCCTGGCCGATGCCCGTGACGGCAGCTATGGCGGCTTTGGAGTTGTCGGATTCAGCGCAAGAAGTTTGATCGATCCGGCGATGCGAAAATATCTGAAGATACCGACGAACATCAAGCACGGTGTGTACATAAGCAAGGTATTTAATCTTGGGACCGGCAGCGATGTGTTAGAGAAAGCCGATGTTCTTCTGGCGATAGACGGCAAGACCCTGAACCCGTATGGCCGATATGAACATCGTGATTTTGACAGGATATCATTTCGCCATCTTATCAGCAGCCGTAATGCGGGCGATATGATGACTTTTGATGTCTGGCGGAAAGGCAAGCAGCAGAATTTAAAAGTACAGGTAAAGAATTTTAAGGCATCGGAGATGTTAGTGCCTTATTACGAGTTTGGGTCGCAGCCGGAATATCTTATAACGGCGGGGTTTGTGATCCAGAAACTTACGCGCGGTTACCTTACTATATGGGGTGAGGATTGGACAGGAAAGGTTCCGCCGCATCTTTATCATTACTACCGTGATATGGCATTTGCCCCGACCGAGGGGCGCAAGAATATCGTGGTATTAAGCCAGGTGCTGCCTGCTCCGATCAACTTAGGCTATCAGGGGTTGGGGCGAATGGTTGTAGAAACATTTAACGGCATGAAGATCACATGTATGGGCGATATTCTCGAAGCTAAAAAGTTGAACCCCGATTCGAAGTTTGACATTATTGAATTTGAGCATGACTATCCAACTGTTGTTATACCCCGCAGTCAAGCGAATCAGGCCGATGCGGTCATCGCTCGCAACTACGGTATCGAGAAACTTGTGAATATTCAATAGTCGCAGATCATGTTGCAGGGAAACGTATTGATGGGCAAAGGTTCAAAACGTATTGCTGTGCTTTCGCCTGTGGCATGGCGGACTCCGCCGCGGGCATACGGGGCGTGGGAGACGGTCGCGAGTAATATAGCCGAAGGGCTTGTCGCGCGTGGTTGGGATGTTACGCTGTTCGCGACGGCGGATTCGATCACGAAAGGTAAGCTCCATGCCGTTATCGAGGCAGGGTATGAAGAGGATAAGAGCCTGGACCCGAAAGTTGTCGAGATACTGCATATCTCCGAGATAATGGAGTGTGCCGGCGATTTCGATCTTATCCATAACAGTTACGATTTTATTCCGCTGACGTATTCGAGGCTGATCGATACGCCGATGCTTACGACGATCCATGGTTTTTCTTCGGATAAGATACGGGCGGTATATCACAAGTATAAAAATGACAGCTACTATGTTTCTATAAGCGATTCGGACCGTGACGCTGAGCTGCCGTATCTGGCGACGGTTTATAACGGTATCGATATGACGAATGTTACCCTCGGTGACAAACGCGGCGAGAGCCTGGTTTTCTTAGGTCGCATCCACCCGGATAAGGGAGTGCATCTGGCTGTGGAAACCGCGCAGAAGGCGGGTATGGATCTGATCATTGCCGGTATCATACAGGACGAAGAATATTTCAACACATTGATCAAACCGCATATCAACGATACGACGGTAAAGTATATCGGCTCGGTGAATCCTGTTCAACGTGACGCACTATTTAAGGATGCGTATGCTGTACTGCACCTGAACGAATTGCCTGAACGGTTCGGGCTTGTGATGGCAGAAGCAAACGGAGCGGGTGTTCCGGTGATAGCGTATGACCGGGGATCGTGCAGGGAGGTTGTCGCGGACGGTAAGACCGGATTCATTGTAAGCACGGTCGATGAAGCTGTGGCGGCGGTGCCCAAGATAGGAACGATCGACCCGAAAATATGCCGGAAACATGTTGAAGAAAATTTCAGTATTGATAAAATGGTCGAAGGCTATGAAAAGGTATATGAGGAAATATTCAGATCAGAGGCAGCGAAGAATTTATAAGGAGTATTGCTATGAGTAAGCCAATTGTAACTCGTTATGAAAATAACCCGATACTTACTAAGGATGATATTCCTTATAAAGTGGAAACGGTTCATAATGCTGGTGTTGCCAAACATGAGGGGACATACTATATGCTGTTTCGTTCACATCTGGATACTGGCAGGTCGATCATCGGGATGGCGGAGTCTACGGACGGTTTTAATTTTACGCCGAGAGCCGAACCTTTTATGGTGCCCGCGACGGAAGGGGTATTTGCCGAGTATGAGGCGTTTGGCGTAGAGGATCCTCGTGTGAATCCCGTTGACGGGGTGTATTATATTACTTACAGCGCTTATTCGAAGCATGGGGTGCGGATAGGCTTAGCCAAGACGAAGGATTTTAAGACTGTCGAACGTATTGCGTTCATTACGCAGGCGGACTATCGCAATACGGTTATTTTTCCAGAGAAGATAAACGGGTCGTATGTGAAGCTGGACCGGCCGCATTCGGATATTTCACCGTGGGCGGTGTGGATCTCTTTTTCGCAGGATCTGATCCACTGGGGTCAGTCGAAGGTTATTTTTAAGCCTGTAACGTATCACTGGGACGAGATGAAGATCGGGCCGGGCGCTCCGCCGATCAAGACGAAACGCGGGTACCTGAATATTTATCACGGGGTGTATCCGACGATGGACGGCAGCGTTTATCGGCTTGGCGTGGCGGTGCATGACTTGAACGATCCGTCGAAGGTAACCGTTGGCGACCGGTGGATACTTGCGCCGGAGGACCCTTGGGAGCTTACGGGGTATGTGCATAATGTTGTGTTTACCTGTGCGGCGGTTCCGGAAGAGGATGGGAGCTTGAAGCTGTATTGGGGCGGAGCCGATAAGGTGATGTGCGCAGGGACGGCGAATATCGAAGAGCTGGTTGACTTCTGCCTGGATAACCCGAGGCCGGCAATGTAAGCCTACCGGCGCAGTTATGGATTGAATGGAAATATCTCTCGTTCGATCTGGCCGAGGTAGAAACCGCCGCCTGCTTTTATGAAGTTTATCACGGTGTCCATCTGCTTATTGACGAAGGCACTATCATTGGAGATAACGGCAAGGCCAAGGACGGCTTGGGTCTTGCTGTCATGTGATTCGACCTCGGAGATGGAAAAGTTATATCTCGATTTGACCTTGCCGATAACGCTCTTGACGATGCTGCGTTTGTCCTTGAGCGAGGCTATGCCGTTTAGGTTCAAGCGGATTTTCAAAAGTCCTACTATCACGATCTATCCTCCTGGGAATTTACATGCCCCCTTATCTTGTGCCGTAAATTAACAATACCCTTAGCTCCTAAGAAACACCAGCAACCGATAGCAAATTTTACGATAGCCGCAATGCAAGTGACAGTGTACTCGTTATGCCATAAACGAGGTGGACGGCCACTGATGATCCCGGCATTCATAAGATATCTTGATGCAATTTTTATCAATTCAGGTATAGAACCCGCTATGACCAGAAGCCCTATGCAGGTAAACGCTATCGACATGATATTATCTTTGGACATTGAAGTGGAAAGCGGGACCATCTTATCTTCCGGGAACAACTTTGCCGCGATCTTATCACTAAAGACAATAAGAAGCACATAAACGATCGGAGTAATCAGCGAGCCAAGCGCATACATTGATGACATGAAAGCATATCCTGGATTATCTTTGTCTGCAAGGAACAATACAATTGCCCCCACCGCCATAGGTATTTGGCCAATATACTTTATTACAGCAACGAACCCTGCCAACTTAATAATCATTGAAACTATTTCACGTTTTGTCATAATTAATTCCTTTCGTGATCCTTAGTTTATCTATCCTCTTGGGTGGAACTGTTTGTGTATTGATCTTAATCTGTCGAGATCGACGTGGGTATATATCTGGGTTGTTGCGATGTCGACGTGTCCTAACATTTCCTGAACGCTTCTTAGGTTGGCTCCGCCGGTTAAGAGATGGGTGGCAAAGCAGTGGCGGAGGGTATGGACGGTAACATTTTTGGGCATGCCGGCACGGAGGGCGTATTTTTTTACGATCCGCCATACGTCGATGCGATCCATGCATTTGCCGGTGCGTGAAAGGAAAAGGAAATCGCCGCTTTGGGGTTTAACGAGTTGGGGCCTTAGATGTTCGATGTATTCGGCGGTGACCCGGCTTGCGACTTTGCCCAGAGGGACGATCCTTTCTTTGCTGCCCTTGCCGAAGACGCGGACGTATCCGATCTTGAGATTGACGTTGGGTATTGTCATTTTTGCTACTTCGCTTGCGCGGGCACCGGTGGCGTAGAGCATTTCGAGTATGGCTTTGTCGCGGAGGCAGTATGGGTCATCTTCGCAGGGGGCGTTGAGGAGTTTTAGTACCTGCTCTTTGGCGGCGACGGCGGGTAGTCTTTTCCAGAGTTTTGGGCCCTCGAGCATTGAGGTGAAATCTTCCTTGATACTCCCGGTGAGGATGGCGAATCTGAGCATCATTTTAACGGCTACGAGTGCGCGGCTGATGGAAGTTTCGGCTTTTCCGGTCTTGCTGAGTGTGTGCAGATAGGCGTAGATCACGGGGGGCTGGACCTGCTCGATGGCGCGGACGCCTTGGGCCATGCAGTGTTCGGTGAAGCAAGTAAGGTCGCGGCCATAGGCTAAGATGGTGTTTTCGGCCAATCCGGCTTCGATGTTAAGATAGTCAAGAAATGCGCACGCTGTCAGCCCTAAGGGGCCCGAGCGGCGCAGTTTATCCCTTAATTGCTGTAATTGGACCGAAAGCATAAGGTGGTATCGACATGGTAGAGAAGCCAACTTTAATTTCCTGAGAAGTAAAAATTCTACGAATTACCCCTTGTCTGGATGGAATATTCCAGATATAATTTTAAGTGACTATATCTACAAAAAGAAGAGGTGAAAAATCATGATACGAGACATTCTGTTTATTTTTACATTGACGGGGCTTTTTCTTGGCAGTGGAGCTTGCCAGAGACTTGATGAGAGTGAGCTAACCCTGCCTGCCAGCGATGCTATTTATCTGGAGGGCGTTGCAAAAGCCAATGCAATGGAGGCTGGGGAAAAAGCTCTGATGCGGATGCGTTTTGTGATAGACAAGTTTGATGTTGAAAGGGGCCTTGTGAAGACCCGCTATCTCAGCGCAGGTCAGTTCCTCGAATTCTGGCGGAAAGATAATGTCGGAGCTGAAAGGGCGGCTGAGGCAAATATGCACAGCATTCAACGGCAGGTAGTACTGCATTTTACCGAGAGCGATGGGAAGTTGAGAATACAATGCCTGGTCAATACCCGCAGGCTTTCGCTACCCGAGCAGGAGATAGTCGGGATGAGCCGCGCGGTCGGCATGTTCACCGGCGGCAGCAGATCATTACAGAGACTAAAGCTTAAAGATTCGGATGTTACATGGATGGATCTTGGGCCGGACCCGGGATTAGAGAAAAAGATCCTCAAATCAATTACGAAATATGCCCTTCAGGGTTAATTTTAGCGGTAACTTTATATGTTGGAAAGTGTCTATAAAATATGAAAGTATTAGTAGCCGGCGGCGCAGGATATATAGGGAGCAATATGACAGCCATGTTAGCAAGGCGTGGGCACTGTCCCGTTGTTTTTGATAATCTCTCAAAGGGCCACAGGTCAGCGGTAAAAGATGCCGAATTTGTCCGCGGCGATCTGGCCGATCACGATCTGCTCGTCAAGACCCTTCGAGAAAACGATATCAAAGCGGTAATGCACTTTGCCGCTTTCATAGAGGTTGGTGAATCTGTCGCGGAACCGTTACTATATTATCATAACAACTTCTGCAATGCTCACAGTCTCCTTAGCGCGATGGAAACGGCTGGCGTTGAGAAATTCGTATTCAGTTCCACGGCTGCGACATACGGTATGCCCGAGGATATCCCCATCACCGAAGATGCCGCTAAGAGGCCGCTCAACCCGTACGGTGAAAGTAAATGGGCGGTCGAAAGGATGTGCCACTTCCAGAGTCATACCGGCAAACTCAATTATGCCGCCCTTAGATATTTCAATGCGTGCGGGGCAGGCGGAGACGGGGCCATCGGTGAAGACCATAAACCCGAATCACATCTTATTCCGCTTATTATTCAAGCTGCGATGGGTAAACGGGCCGATATAAAGATATTTGGAACGGATTATCCGACCGATGACGGAACCTGCATACGCGACTATATCCATGTAGAGGATCTTTGCGAGGCTCATCTTCTGGCACTTAACAAGCTCGACACCGAAAGCGAACTGATATATAATCTTGGCAATGGTAAAGGTTATTCCGTGCGAGAGGTTATCGAGACGGTTAAAAAAGTTTCCGGTAAGGACTTTAAGATTATAGAGACTGATAGGCGAAACGGCGATGCGGTGGTTCTTACTGCTGATGCCACAAAGGCAAAGAACGAACTCGGCTGGATGACTAAAATACCGGACCTTGAGATGATCGTAGAGAGTGCGTGGAAATGGCACACCGGACATCCAAATGGTTACGAGGATTAAGATAATGCAAATTTATTTAGGTATAGACTTTGGCGGTACGAACGTGAAGACGGGTATCTTTGATGAGGATATGAATCTTCTCTCGAAGACATCGGCACCGGCTGGAGTTGAAATGGAGCCTGAGGATATCGTAGCCAATATCGTTAAAACCGCCAAGTTGCTTATCGCGGACTCCGGTCATCAGCTTGCGGATGTTGCCGCGATAGGGATCGGTACGCCGGGACCCGCCGATTATCTCAATGGCATAATTATAAAAGCCTCGAACCTGCCTACTTTCCATAACACGCCGTTGCGTGATATGATCGCTGACGGTTTAGGTAAACCGGCAGTACTGGAAAATGACGCGAATGTTGCCTGCTGGGGTGAATTTATCGCAGGGGCCGGGAAAGATATTACCGATATGATCTTTTTTACTCTTGGGACGGGGATAGGCGGAGGCATCGTCTCCAGCGGTCGTCTGGTTCAGGGTTGCGATGGAAACGGGGCCGAACTCGGCCATTTGATAATCTATCCTGACGGACGCCAATGCGGGTGCGGGCAAGAGGGTTGTGTCGAGGCATACGCTTCCGCAAGCTCTACCGCCAGACGCGCTGCCGAGCAGCTTGATAATAATCCGGACTCTTCGCTGGCGCAAGTGAAAGAACAAAACGGTGAAGTGACTTGTAAAGATGTCTTTGAGCAGGCGGAGGCAGGCGATGTATTTGCAAACGAGATTGTCGACGGAACGGCCAAAGCTCTTGCGATATTGTGTGTTAATATGCTTCACACAACAGAACCCGAGAAGATAGTATTCAGCGGTGGGATGATCGCCGCCGGGCAAATTCTGCTTGACCGGATAAGAAATCATTTCGACCGGCAGGTATGGAAACTGAAAAAGGAAACTGTTGAGATATGCTTTGCCACGTTAAGCGAAGATACCGGCATAACAGGAGCAGCGGCTCTGGCCAAATATGAACTTGGCACGAATTAATGGAATAATATAACGTGAAGATCAATCGAAGGTTTCTGATAATCGAAAGCGTCGTTCTTATTGGCGCCGTCCTCCTGGCAATTAATGTCCAGGTCGCCCAGCGTGAAAGGCAGAAACCTCCTCTTAGATGGGCCGAGTTTGCCGCTTCGAGAGTCTCGGTGCGATTGAAAGCCTTTTACGCAGCCTTTTCGGATGTCACCAGCAGCACGGTCAATGATAAATTTACACTTTATATTGTAAACAAGCCTCGTTTTTCGCTCGAACCCATGCAAGGCCCCTCCAGATTCAAAGGTGATTGCGGTTTTTACCTGATGTTGCCTTCAAAGCTTCAAAGCAACAGACGAAGACTCATGGCCTATACTAACCCTCGTCCTGACAAAAACGGGAACCCTGCACGAATAGGCATTTTTTTGACCCGTCAAACTATAGAGATGTCAAGGATGACCGAACTCCAGCTTGGCAAGTTCACAGGTTCCAAGAAGAATCGACCTACAGAACCGGCCTTTTATTTCACTATGAACAAGAACTGAGATCGTCTAACAAAAAAGGAACGATAGTGATGTCAAAACATAATACTCTTAATCGAAGGCGGTTTGTCGCAGCAGCGGCGAGCACGGCTGCTGCTTTTAGTATTGTTCCGCGTCATGTACTCGGCGGAGCGGACCACACCCCGCCAAGTGAAAAACTAAACATCGCCGGTATCGGCATCGGCGGTATGGGGGGAGGCAATGTGCATAACTGCAGCGGCGAAAATATTTCGGCTTTGTGCGATGTCGATAGCGGTTACGCAGGCAAGATCTTTAATGCATACCCCAAAGCAAAACGCTACGTCGATTACCGTGAAATGCTCGAAAAGGAAACCGACCTGGATGCGGTCATAATCGCAACGCCGGACCACACGCACGCGGTTATAGCGATGGCCGCGATAAAAGCAGGCAAACATGTTTATTGCCAAAAGCCTTTAGTACATAATGTTTATGAAACGCGCGTCCTTGCCAAGGCGGCAAAAGAGAGCAATGTTGTCACCCAGATGGGTATTCAAGGCCATTCTGGCGAAGGTATCAACCTCATTTGCGAATGGATATGGGACGGAGCTATTGGTAAGGTCGAGAAAGTCGATGCATGGTGTTCGCTGGGCTATTATCCACCGGGGCAGGCTTATTGGTGCACGACACACTATGACATTCCGAAGGACAAACCGCCGGTATCTGACGGGCTTAACTGGGATTTATGGCTTGGCCCGGCTCCTGTGCGCAGCTATCATCCAACTTATCACCCCGGCAGGTGGCGAGCATGGTATGATTTCGGTTGCGGAATGATGGGCGATCGCGGTGTTCATACACTTGATCCGGTTTTCATGGCATTAAAACTCAAACAGCCGGAAGTGATAAGTGCAACAGTGTCGAATTTGAACCACCAGACGCATCCGCTCAGCTCGATAGTGAAGTTTTATTTTGGCCGGCGCGAGGGTATGTCACCGGTTGAATTGACCTGGTACGAAGGTATTGAAGTGCCACGGCCCGAGGAACTTGAAGACGGCCGCAGACTCCCTGCTGAAGGGGGAGTTTTGTTCAAGGGCAGCAAAGGCACGATCATGTGTGGGATTTATGGCAACAGCCCGCGTATTATTCCGGAAACGAAAATGAAGGCTTACAAGCGCCCGTCTAAAACACTGCGGCGAGTAAACGCAAGCCACGAGCAGGAATGGATCAATGCTATAAAAGAGGGTCGCAAGGCCAATGCCCGTTTCGAGTATTCAGGGCCCTTGACGGAATTTTGCCTGCTTGGTAATGCGGCAAAACGCATGCGATCCAAACTGTATTATGATTCTGAGAAAATGGAATTTACCAACGATCCGGAAGCGACGAAACTGCTGACGAGGCAATACCGCCAGGGATGGACGCTTTAATACCCAATGGATTTTACAATCTTGCGATTCGGGCTATGCCGATTCCTTCTGCGTTTTTTTACCGCTATCGAACATATCCATATCACCACTGACAATATCTTCGGTGATGATATATTTGCCGCCTTTGTTTTCTTCCGGCAGGCGATACATGATGTCCAGCATCAGATCCTCCATTATGGCTCTTAGTGCCCTTGCGCCGGTGTCTCTTTCGATAGCTTTTTCGGCTAACATGGTCAGCGCCTCGTCTGTAAACTTCAGATCGGCCTTTTCCATCTCAAAGAGTTTTTGATACTGCTTAATGAGTGCGTTTTTGGGTTTTATAAGTATCTCTACAAGAGCATCGGTATCCAGCGCAGATAGTGTCGTAATTATCGGCAATCGCCCGACCATCTCCGGTATCATTCCGTATTCGATAATATCTTCGGGTATGACCTGTCGCAGAAGATCGCTGTACTCGGCTTTTGTATCTTCTCCACCTGCCTGTTCACTGCCAAAGCCGATCATTTTTCTGCCCAGCCGTTTTTTGACGATATTTTCAAGTCCTACGAACGTTCCTCCGCAGATAAAGAGTATCTGTGAAGTATCCAGTTGAATATATGCCTGTTCGGGATGTTTTCTTCCTCCCTGCGGCGGAATATTTGCGACGGTTCCTTCAAGCATTTTGAGCAGTGCCTGCTGAACGCCCTCACCGGAGACATCCCTGGTGATGGAAATATTCTGTGTGGTTTTGCCAACCTTGTCGATCTCATCAATATAAACGATCCCCCGCTGTGCGGCTTCGACATCATAGTCGGCTGACTGGAGCAGTCTGAGCAGAAAGTTCTCCACATCCTCGCCGACATAACCGGCTTCGGTAACTGTCGTGGCGTCACATATCGCAAACGGAACATGCAGGATCTTTGCAAGGCTCTTTGCAAGCAGAGTTTTGCCGCAACCTGTCGGGCCCAACAGCAGGACGTTTGACTTTTCGATCTCGACATCGTCATCTTCGCTGTCGGTGTGGAGGAGTCGTTTGTAATGGTTATGCACAGAGACGGCAAGGGATTTTTTTGCCCGTAACTGACCTATGACATACTCATCGAGGTGTTCCTTGATCTGACGCGGATTTAGCACGTTCTCCAATACAGCCGCCGCCCCGCCAAGCCGCCTGCGTTCCTGGCGGACAATGTTATAGCAAAGGTCGATACACTCAGGGCAGATAAATACGCCCCCCGGCCCTTCTACAAAAGTGTCTGCCCGTTTACGTGACCTTCCACAAAAACTGCAGATATCACGTTTGGCGTTACCATTTGTTTTTTTTGCCATTATTCTATCTCCACATCACTGACAAAATCACACCAACCATATCATTTTGTTATTCTACCACATCATTTGTTCATTATCAAGTCTTATACACTACAAAATCAAAAAATGCACATCAATTCTACGGGGCATCCACAAAATAGAAGACCCCCGAAATGAGAAACGGGGGGTCCTTTTGAGTAGAGTGAAATATTTTGGTGCCTCTAATACATTATATTAGAGGTTATTATCTTTTGAACTCGACGTCGAGCATGTGGGTTGAGCATGATACGCACGGGTCATACGACCTTATGAGCATCTCCATTGTCTGCCGGAGTCCGTCTTCGCCAAGGTGCATGAATTCCGGTACGAGTTTTTCGAAGTCAAGCTGCATGTTGGCGTGGTTCTGGTTCGTCGGGATGCAGAGATTTGCCCATGTACAGTTCAGGTCCTCGTCGAACTCATAGCTGTGGAAGAGGATGCCGCGAGGAGCCTCTACGGCTGCGTGTCCGCGGCCCGGTTTGGGGTTGATGTCTGGTTTTTCGTCGTTGATCCCCCTGGTCAGGAGCTTGTCGATAAGCTCAATTGCTTTTTCCACCACATGGGCAGCCTCGGCGAGTTGGGCGACGCTGTTCATGAAGGGGTTGCAGCAGCCCTTCTTGAGACCGAACATGTCGGCGACTTTCTTGCCCAATGGGGAAATATGATCGGCGTTATTGTTGAATCTTGCCAGTGCGCCAACGGCATAAGATTGGCGGTTCCACTTGGCCCATTTGGCGGTGGACTGGTCGACTACATATTCATTTGTTACCTGCTCCCACTGGTTTACCGGCAGAACCGTACCGTCGGTTGAGCCAATGTCGCCATGGTAGAAAGGATATTCGTTATCATTTACAAGAGACACATATTCGGTATCGCGTTCGAATGCGGGAAGTTTATCGGCTACGCTTAAGACGATCTCGACAATGGAAACAAGCGGTTCGACGAGATCCTTTAGAGTTTCTACCAAGCCTCTTAGCTGCTGTTCTGTTGGTACCTGTGAGAATCCACCGGGTACGATCGTTATCGGGTGGGTGACTCGGCCTGCCAGAAGTTCGGACCACTGGTTGGCAACACGATGTGCGGCAATGATAGTCTTAACGGCATCGGGAGCAGAGGAGACGAGCGGCACTACGGATTTTACACCGAAAAGATCCGGGGCGACGAGGTAGCCGACGTGAAGGACATGACTCTGGAGCTGCTCGGAAAAATGCATGAGCAAGCGAAGGTCATCAGTCTGTTCGGATACTTCGATGCCGAGCGCGTTTTCGACGGCTTTGGTAGCGACGAGCGAATGGCTTATCGAACAGATTCCGCAGATACGGCTGACGATGGTCTGGATGTCGTCGAAGTGGCGACCGCGAACCATTGCTTCGAAGAAACGCGGGGCCTCGGGAACCTGCCACTCGATCTTGTCGATGGAGCCTTTGTTTACGTCGACGACGATGCTGCCGTGGCCCTCGATACGTGTCATGTGCTTTACGTTTATTGTCATACTTTCAGTCATATCGTTGCTTCCTGTTTACTTCCAAACAAAACCATTTTACTTTGTAATTGCTCTACGGTAAGGTCGTACTTGTCCATTACGTCCTTTGCGGCTTCGACGTTTGGGTTATCGATATATCCGCGGCAGCCGAAACATCTGAAACTTGCCGACGGGCATTTTGCGCCGCAGCCTGCTCTGATGATAGGGCCTATGCATATTTCGCCGTATTCCCAACGGCAGATGTTTTCTTTTGTTTTGCATTCGACGCAGACCGGGTAGTCAGGTATCTCAGGGCTCTTGCCCATCAGCAGGCAGCGGACAATGTAGGCGAATTCCTCCGGTTCCATGGGGCATCCGTGGATCTTAAAGTCCACATCGACAACCTCGTCGACAGCCTTTGTCATTGCAGTTTCAAGATGAGGTTTGGTGGCGGCATCTGCATAGACGCAGCGTTTTACCTCTTCGAGATCGTCGAAGTTGTTCTTGAGTTTGTTAATGCCGCCCATTGCAGCACAGGCGCCCATTGCGATGAGGACCTTTGCCCTGCTTCTTATGTCCTTGATCCGTTCTTCGTCTTCGCCCCGCGTGATCGAGCCTTCGATGATGGCTATGTCATACTCATCGCTTTGTTCGCTCAAGGCTTCTCGCCATTCGACGACATCGACACCGCCGAGCAGGTCGAGGATCTCTTCTTCCAGGTTGACGATCTGCAACTGGCATCCTTCGCAGCAGGCGAAATCGAAAATAGCTACTCTTGGTTTACTCATTTATATTGCCTCCGGCACATTGGCCAAATCTGAATAACGGTATACAGGACCCGACTGACAGACATATTGCCCGTTCATCTGGCAGTGGCCGCATTTACCTACTCCACATTTCATTCTTCGTTCGAGATTTACAAAAATATTTTCTTTCGAAATCTTCTTTTCGGCAAGGGTCATCAGTACGAACTTGTACATGATGGGCGGGCCGCAGATGAGCGTTACCGCCGAGCTGAGATCATTTTCGACTTTCGGGATAAGTGTGGTGACCACACCGACGCTGCCGGTCCATTTTTCATGGCCTACATCGACGGTTTCGAGGAATTCGATCTTGTCATCGGCATTCCATTTTTCAAGCTCGTCGAGATAGAACCGCTGGTCGTAATCCTTTGTGCCGAGAACTATGGTCATTTTGCCGAAGTCGCCGGGGTTATCTATGACGTAATTTATTAGTGACCTTTGAGGGACGAGGCCTATACCACCGCAGATAAAAATAAGGTTCTTACCTTTGAGATCATCGAGAGGGTAGCCCGAACCGAAAGGCCCGCGTATGCCGAGTTTGTCGCCGGCTTTCATCAGGTGGATGGCATTTGAGACATTTCCGACTTTTCGTATTACCATGTCGAATCCGCTTTGGGTCGGCGATGAAGATATCGAAATGGGGGCTTCGCCGATGCCTGCGACAGAGACTTCGACGAACTGGCCCGGTTTGTGGCCAAGGGCCTGACCGGAGTCAAGTTCAACGTGCAGGTACATCTCGGTGTCGTTCATCAAGTCCATCTTTGTGATCGTAGCGAGCTCGGGCAGATAGATGTCTTTTTCCATAGTACAACAACATTCACACATTAGTGCTTCTCCTAAAGGTGCATTGCCATAAAGAATGGCGGATGCGAAAGCAAATTTAAATTCTTCTTGTTTTTGTTCCAAGCTGAACTATCAGCTTTTAAGCTCTTTCGTTATGGTGCCGCAAGTTACGGTGCTACATCCTCGAGTATCCGGTTGTAAACGGCAACTGGGTTGGCTATGTCGGGGATGCAGGCTCCTATGCAGCGTCCGCAGCCGACACATGCGATCTGGCCGTCGATCTTTGCCGGGACGTATTTTCCTTTGCGATATATTCTGTGGCGGAAGCGATCTTCGCGGGCTTTTCTAAAGTTGTGGTCGCCGGCAACGTTGGCGAATTGTTCGAGTAGGCAGCCGTCCCATGCGCGTGTTCGTTTGCCGCTTGCAAGATCCCATTCGACATCGTCCTGAACATCGAAGCAATAGCATGTCGGGCAGGTCAAGGTGCATGACCCGCAGGAGTAGCAGGTTTTTGCCTTTTCTTCCCATACGGGATGGTCGTAGGCTTTGTCGAGGACGGCAGGAAGGTCGGCGGGTGAGCAATTGAGTTTGTGGTTATTAAGTCCCGCATCGTTCTTGTCCCAGACGGCTTGGCGTTTCGCGAGGTCATCGTCGGAGGCATCGCCCGCGGCGACATTTGCCATAAGGACGGTACCCTTTGGCGTGGCTATTTCGACGATCCAGGCGTCACCGATATCGGTTATGAGGACATCGTAGCCTTTCTTGACGGTGGCGGTTGCCATGGTGGAAGCAAAGACATTCTTTGATGGCGTGATGACATCACATGCGATAATGGTCGTGTTTTCGCGCCGGGTCATGTAGTGGATGTCCTTTTCGTCCTGCGAGAAAATTTCATCCATCTGGTTGATCGCAACCATATCGTATGGATGGACGCCGAGGAGAATATTTTTTTCCTGTGACATTTCCGAACTGTAAGCTCCGCCAACCTGATAGGTCATCAGCGTCTCGACCTGTGGGAGGAGATACTTTTTGGGCGGCAGGAGCGTCACGTCATAATCGAGCCGCATATCGTCTGCGGAAGCGATAGGGGCGAAAGCGAATTTGTCAGCTTTGGCTGTGGGAGCGATAACCGTCTTGTCCGAAGCGATCAGTTCGTTTACAAAACTCTTAAATGCTTGTTTGTCCAGCTTCTTAATGCTCATGTTCGTATTCCTATATTTTTTGTCTTAAAAACATGGTAAAAGATTTACGATGCTCCTTGCTCCTAAGGCTCCGGAATACAAAAAAAACTTTGCGGATCCGGCGAGCCTTTTGCTGGAGATATTTTCCTGCGTAGGCTCCGGTAAATAGGTGAGGGTCCTTAAGTATACAGGCAGTCTCTTTATCGTTTCGTCCGGCATTCTTCCACTTATCATAGTTGATATTCCACTTTACACACGAATGCGATTGTGCTCGCATTCACAAACTCCTCTACGAATAATATCGACATATTTGTTCGGGGTCAACAGCAAAAAAATATCTGACGGCCAATAGCATAAAAGATACAAAGATCAGCAAGAAAGGTATAGTTGTGGTTATGGCATAGCGTGATTATGGTTATCTGGAGGTTCTATAGTCTGGCAATATGAGTAGAGGTGTGTGTCGTTGGCAATCGCAGTTTTGTATTGAGAAAAGTTATTGTCCCAAAGGTTGTAGGTGAAAATTCAGCGAATCGAACTCGCACTAAAAATGGAACAGGAATTGGGTGCAGGTCACTATCACACCCACAAACGTCGAATATCCGCCGAAGGAGGGCTAACACCCACAAAATTACAAGCCCCGACAAAGCAAAGATCGAAAGGCTAAGGTGTTTCCCAAGCATTCTGATTACAATGGTAGACTATAGCAAAGATCAAGATGACTATGGAGTAACCCCTTCAAGCCAATGCAAAGCAAGGACGGCAAAGTCTAAGAGGTTTACTATATTGTCACCATCGGGTGGCGGCGGGTAAATGTCCGCTATTGAATCAGCTTGCAGCCAATCAGCTGACATTATTATCAAATCGTCGCCATCAATTGCACCTTCGCTTGTCAGGTCGCCGAAATCAAGAGTAACCCAATATGTCGGCAACACCATTGCATAGATAGAAAAATGCTCCACTTCAAATGTGCAGGTCTTTATGAATGTCCCCGGCGGGTCTTCTATGGTATTGCAGTCTGCTGTTTCCATATGAACAAACTGTTCCTTAAGGTCATCCCATAGATACAAGCCCAGACGGTCACGCTGCTCTGCATTTAAGTGGCTTACATCTACAGTTATTGTTACAGTCACAGATTCGTCAAACACCAGCCCATCTGGTTCAAAATTATATACCGCAACTGGCTTGCCACGTCCCGACTTAGAGTTAATCATTATATCAGCTTCTGGATCGTTGTGTGGAACTTCCGTAACTGATATTGTTACAGGCACACTTAGATCGTTCGGTTCTATCTCTATTGTGAGAATACCATTCGGTGTTTTTATTGTGCCGCCTTCATTGGGGTCAATTATAATAGCATCGGAGCCGTTAGGGTCACATTCATTCAAATTATCGGCAGGGCAGATATCGCAAACATCGCCCATGCCATCAGAGTCAACATCTGATTGTGCATTGTTTGCTTTATTCACACAATTATCACATCCGTCTGGCACAAAGTCGATATCGGCATCAGCATTGTCATCTGAGCCGGGGCAAATATCAAGGCAATCCGGTATACCATCACCGTCACTATCTGTGTCAGGCACACCACAGCCACATAATCCAGGGTCAATCTTGGCCGGATCGTCAGGGCAATTATCAATGCAATCGGGTGTGCCATCACCATCGCTATCTGTCTCAGGAACATCACAGCCGCAGTCTCCTGGTTCTGTTTTAGAAGGATCTCTGGGACAGTTATCAATATTATCCGGTGTACCATCATCGTCACTGTCACTACTCGGCGTGTATTCGAAAGCGCCCATGTCCACGATGGGCCATGTCCCGCTACCGCTGTCGCCTGTTGCGGGGTCATCCGTAAATCGGTCATTACCCGCAAGATCGATAGGCGTCGGCTCAGCAGTATCGCCATCACTATCGAGGTCGGCCGTGTCAATAGGCACAGAGTTGCTGTCAGCGGAATCGATACACGGCGAACTATACGTTAACTGTAAATTATCATCTTCGGTGCCGAAGATGTCATCCGGCCCGTCAGCATCTTTGAATAAGGGGTCGGCGCCAAAGTTTCCAACTCCTCCCATACCGCCGGTCCATCCCTGAACGCAGGTATAATCGATCACAGGTGTGATAGATATATTAATTATCTGAGCAGACTCATCCGTAGGCCCGCTGTCGGTATTACCCCAGAGGATGCAGTTGGTTAGTGTGGGGCTGCTGCTGTTGTAATTGTATATCCCGCCACCAGAGCCGGCAGAGTTACCACTAAAGGTGCAATTTATTACCGTCGGGCTGCTGCCGGGAAAATTACTCATCCCACCGCCGGTGTTGGCCGCGGAGTTTCCACTAAATGTGCAGTTAATTAAACTCGGAGAACAACCAGAGAAATTACACATCCCGCCCGCCTGTTGGGCTGAGTTACCGATGAAAATACTGTTTATTACCACTGGACTGCTACTGCTTGCGTTTGTCATTCCGCCGCCTGAACTTACGGCCCCACTCACATTTTCATAGAATGTGCAGTTGTTCACCGCAGGGCTGCTGACGCTGTTGTACATTCCGGCCCCCCAGTTATTCGCCATGTTTTTTTCGAATGTGCATTCGTTCAGCGTTGGACTGCCGCCGGAATTATACATTCCGCCGCCATAGGCGTTATTTCCAGAACCGTCGGCGTTACCTGCGGTGATCGTAAAACCATCCAGAACCGCCGTCCCGTCAGTCCCGCTTCCGGTAACAACATGGTAACAGTTATCGCTATTGTCTCCGCCAATTCCGATATCACCGTCGAGTATGCTTTCATAAAGATCAATGTCGCGATCATTCGGATCAGCAATACCGTAACCGGCATATCCGCCGTAGATCGCTACTCCGTTTATCAGACGGAAATGTTTGCCACGGTCACCTATGCCCAATCCGTAATCATAAGTTGGATAATATGTCCCAGCCGCTACCCATATCTCATCATTTGCCATTGCTGCATCAAGAGCCGACTGCAATTGAGTAAATGCATCCGTCCAACTGGATCCGTCACCTGTCCCCGCCGCACTGTCATCGACGTAATAGATTATAACTATCTCGATCTTCCACAGGTCGTTGAGATAGCCTGAACCGCCCGCACTGTCATAGCCGCTCCCTCCGAACAGCCAAAGATCGCCCGCAGCGTCTGTCCAGGAAATACTCATATCCCTCCCGCCCGGGATATTTGAAGCGCTGGCAACGCCCTTGGTTCCGTAAACACCGGGGTTGTTTCTCGTATCATCCCCGCTGACCCACGTCCATGTTCCTGCCGGGACGTCATATTTCCACAGGTCGTTGAGACGGCCATAACTGCCCGCACTGTCCCAGCCTTTCCCTCCGAACAGCCAAAGATCGCCCACACCGTCCGTCCAGGAAATGCTTCCAGACCGCCCCCCCGGGATATTTGAAGCGCTGGCAACGCCCTTACTGCCGTAAACGCCGGGGTTGTTTCTCGTATCATCTCCGCTGACCCATGTCCATGTACCTGCCGAGACGTCATATTTCCACAGGTCGTTGAGAAGGTCAAAACTGCCTGCACTGTCGTAGTCGCTCCCTCCGAACAGCCAAAGATCGCCCGCAGTGTCTGTCCAGGAAATATCTGCATACCGCCCACCCGGGATATTTGAAGCGCTGGCAACGCCCTTGGTGCCGTAAACGCCGGGGCTGTCTGCCGTATCATCTCCGCTGACCCACATCCATGTTCCTGCCGAGATGTCATATTTCCACAGGTCATTGAGAAAGCCATAACCGCCCACACCGTCATAGCCTTTCCCTCCGAACAGCCAAAGATCGCCGCCATTGTCCGTCCAGGAAATGCTTACCCACCTTCCCCCCGGGATATTTGAAGCGCTGGCAACGCCCTTAGTGCCGTAAACGCCGGGGCTGTATGCCGTATTATCTCCGCTGACCCATGTCCAGTTTATCCCGTCATATTTCCACAGGTCGTTGAGATGGCCTGCTAAACTGCCCGCACTGTCGTAGCCGTACCCTCCGAAGAGCCAAAGATCACCCACACCGTCCGTCCAGGAAATACTTGCATACCGCCCGCCCGGGATATTTGAAGCGCTGGCAACGCCCTTGGTTCCGTATACGCCGAGTTGATTTATCGTATTTGAGCCGCTGACCCATGTCCAGTTTATCCCGTCATATTTCCACAGGTCGTTGAGATAGCCTGAACCGCCCGTACTGTCGTAACCAAACCCTCCGAAGAGCCAAAGATCGCCCCCAGCGTCCGTCCAGGAAATACTTACATATCTCCCGCCCGGGATATTTGAAGCGCTGGCAACGCCCTTACTGCCGTAAACACCGGGGTTGTCTATCGTATCATCCCCGCTGACCCACGTTGCCACCGTCTTTTGCCGACTTGTAGTAGCAACAGCGTTGGAGAGTACTGCAACGACCATTGTCAGTAATATTAACTTCTTCATTTCTTTCTCCTCTGAAAAACTATCCCCCACTATTACCGACCAGTATAACCTCAAATAAATATAAATCAAGCAAAAATCCAAAATATCCTGTATTTTTCCTTCGTGTCCATTTGAGGCTCCAGTAGTTAAAAATCCGTGGATAAAATTTCTTCATATTTCCCAAAAAATACTTGACTTTTACCAGAGATATTTGTATAATAGACAACTAACAATCAGGATAGATTGTGGTAGTTAATTTGTCTCTGTGGCCCTCGCTGTCCTCTGTGACCGTGCTGAAAGTCCGCCGAAGGAGGATGGCAAAGTATTTCAAAAGTGAATAAAAAGCGTTACTTTTTAACAAAAACTGACCAAAACATGAAAAAAATGACAAAAAAACGATTTTTTGAAAACACAAGAATACCCTCATGTTTTCAAGGCAGAACCGCACTTTCCCGAAACCTTTTTTTGAGGAACAAAGCCAATTTAAACAGCACGAAATTCATCGCAACCCCTTGCAATATAGGAGGTTACAACGATTTACATCCAAAAATCCAAAACGGAACAAAGCCAATCAAAGCCAATTTTTTCACTACTCCCAAACCCCATTTTAGCGCGGAGCTTTTTTCGGGAATCCTTACGATTACAAAAAAACCTTATTTCGCGAAACGAACCCAATTTCAAAAAGGAAAGCTGCACCTTAACTGTGGAAATGACAAAGGATTACAACAAATTACCCTGCAATGGACGACGGAAAAACGAACCCAAAGCAAACCCAATACGAACCCA
>SDBV01002931.1_pt1 | contig 25456 bp, 22 predicted proteins | sample 2277081 | NCBI WGS metagenome assembly SDBV01 (sample SAMN10402039, study PRJNA504765) | marine sediment metagenome | isolation source: marine sediment core GS10_PC15, 223 cmbsf | place: Arctic Ocean: Southern Knipovich Ridge | collected 2010 | reverse complement strand
CATTTCACCGTTCAAAAGGATATCAAGCCTGACCAGGTTAGCTTTCTGGTATCCTGTCTGGAAATAATCGAATGAGGCATACCCCCTTGAAATACTTTTCAGTTTATCATAAAAGTCAAATACTATCTCTGCCAGAGGCATTTCAAACGTTACTTCCACCCGGTCACTGGTAAGGTAGACCTGGTTCTTAAGAATGCCCCTTTTATCAATACAAAGCTTCATGATCGAACCAACATAATCGGATTTTGAGATGATCTGGGCCCGGATATAAGGCTCCTCAATATAATCTATTTGGGTAACCTCAGGCAAGCCTGAAGGATTGTGGACCTCTACAACCTCCCCTTTGGTTTTGTGTACTATGAAGGAAACATTGGGAACGGTGGTTATAACATTCATATCAAACTCACGATCAAGTCTTTCCTGAATTATCTCCATATGCAGGAGTCCCAGGAATCCACAACGGAATCCGAATCCCAGTGCGGCCGAGGATTCCGGCTCATAGGTCAGGGAAGCATCATTCAACTGAAGTTTTTCCATCGAGAGGCGAAGCTCCTCGTAATCATCTGCATCAACGGGGTAGACACCGGCAAAAACCATGGGTTTAACATCCTTGAATCCATCTATGGCATTTTCACAGGGCATGTCAACATGGGTAATAGTGTCACCTACCTTCACCTCCTTTGAATTCTTGATCCCGGATATAATATACCCAACATCCCCGGCACTCATTTGTTTCCTTGGTTCAGGGAGTAATTTCAGTATACCGACTTCATCAGCATAGTACTCTTTGCCGGTAGCCATAAATTTAACATGATCCTGTGGACGGATAGTCCCATTCAGGATTCTGAAGTATGCGAAGATTCCCCTGTATGAATTAAAAACAGAGTCAAATATTAATGCTTCAAGGGGTTTTTCTGCATCTCCTTCCGGGGGCGGGATCTTATCAATGATGGTATCAAGTATCAGGTCAACTCCATATCCCGTTTTGCCGCTTGCCCGTATTATATCCTCCTGGGAACAGCCAATCAAATCCACTATCTGGTCACTGACTTCATCGGGCATAGCCGCCTCAAGGTCCATTTTGTTCATTACCGGAATTACCTCCATATCATTCTCCAGGGCCAGATATAAATTTGATATGGTCTGAGCCTGAATTCCCTGGGTTGAATCCACTATTAAAAGGGCACCCTCACAGGCAGAAATGGATCGTGATACTTCATAGGAAAAATCCACATGCCCTGGTGTATCAATAAGGTTAAGGATATACTTCTTTCCATCCCTTTCATACTCCATCTGGATTGCATGGCTTTTAATGGTTATTCCGCGCTCACGTTCCAGGTCCATATCATCCAGTACCTGCTCCTGTGCATCGCGCTCCGAAACAGTTCCTGTCAGTTCAAGCAAACGGTCTGCAAGGGTACTCTTCCCATGATCGATATGGGCGATTATGCAGAAGTTTCGTATGTTTTCAATGGGTTGGGACATCCGGTAAAAATCAAGCACAAATATAGTGTAATTTTGCATTATCCATCTGGGATATCGGTGGCTTCACCGATATCCCGGTATGGATTAAAAAAGCCTCCCTGAAATTTCAGGAAGGCTTGAATATATATTGAGTTAGGTGATGAGCTTACATCATTCCGCCCATACCGCCCATTCCAGGGGCTCCTCCGCCAGGCATTGGCATCTCTGGTTCCGGCTCATCAACGAGTACACATTCAGTAGTAAGCAACATACCTGCAATGGAGGCGGCATTTTCAAGTGCAATCCGAACTACCTTGGTAGGATCAATTACCCCGGCCTTAAGCAGGTTTTCGTAAATATCCGTACGGGCATTGAAGCCAAAGTCAGCTTTTCCTTCCTTCACCTTCTGAACGGCAACTGAACCTTCAACTCCGGCATTTTCAGCGATGATCCGAAGAGGTTCTTCCATGGCCCTGCGTACAATTGCAATACCGGTTGTTTCATCATCATTTTCCCCTTCTAATCCTTCCAGCTTTTCAACGGTCCTCAGGTAAGCGACACCACCACCGGGAATGATACCTTCCTCAACAGCAGCCCTGGTTGCATTAAGTGCGTCGCTCATACGGTCTTTCTTCTCTTTCATTTCAACTTCAGAAGCAGCACCAACATAAAGAACGGCAACTCCGCCAGCCAGTTTTGCAAGTCTTTCCTGGAGTTTCTCCTTATCGTAATCAGAAGTTGTGTTTTCAATCTGAACCTTGATCTGGTTAACACGTGCATCAATGCTTTCCTTATCACCTGAACCACTAACAACGGTAGTGTTGTCCTTATCAATAGAGATCTTTTCACACTGTCCGAGCATTTCGAGTGTAGCGTTCTCAAGTTTGAGTCCTTTCTCTTCTGAAATTACAGTACCACCTGTCAGGATGGCGATATCCTCGAGCATTTCTTTTCTGCGGTCACCGAATCCGGGAGCCTTAACAGCTGCAACCTTCAGGGATCCCCTGAGCTTGTTTACAACAAGTGTTGCCAGCGCTTCTCCGTCCACATCTTCAGAAATAATAAGTAAAGGTTTGCCTGTCTGGGCAGTGGACTCGAGTACGGGAAGAAGGTCTTTCATAACAGATACCTTTTTGTCGAAAAGAAGAATATACGGATTATCCAGTATTGCTTCCATCTTCTCGGTATCGGTTACAAAGTAAGGTGAGATATAACCGCGGTCAAATTGCATACCCTCAACCACCTCAACATAGGTTTCCGAAACCTTGGCTTCTTCAATTGTTATAACTCCTTCTTTTTTTACTTTATCCATTGCTTCGGCAATGAGCTTTCCAATTTCCGGATCGTTATTGGCAGAAATGGAAGCTACCTGCTCGATCATTTTGTTGTCATCACCAATATCTTCAGACATACTCTTAAGGGTTTCAATGACCTTTACAACTGCTTTATCGATGCCCCTTTTCAGATCCATTGGGTTTGCACCGGCTGTAACGTTCTTGAGTCCCACGTTTACAATACTCTGCGCAAGAACGGTCGCTGTGGTAGTTCCGTCACCGGCATCATCATTGGTTTTTGAAGCAACCTCCTTAACCATCTGGGCGCCCAGATTTTCGAATCCATCTGCGAGATCAATTTCCTTGGCTACTGTAACACCGTCTTTAGTTACCTGGGGAGCGCCGAATTTCTTATCAATTACAACATTGCGCCCTTTAGGACCCAGAGTTACCTTTACTGCTTCGGCAAGAGCATCCACACCTTTTTTCAGCAGATCCCTTGCTTCAATATCATACTTAATTTGTTTTGCCATTTTTAAAAATATTTAATATTTATTTAATATCGTTTTTAGATTATAGCCAGGATATCTGCCTGCTTCATGATAAGAAAATCATTTCCATCGACGGCAAGATCTGTACCGGAGTATTTCCCGTAAAGGACTACATCTCCCTTTTTAACTTCCATCTTCTCATCACTGGTACCGGGACCAACTGCAACGACGGTTCCTTTTTGTGGTTTTTCTTTTGCTGTATCAGGAATAATGATTCCGCTAGCAGTTTTTTCTTCAGCTTCCATGGGTTCAACAAGAACTCTGTCAGCAAGTGGTTTAATTTTTACATCAGTCATTTTAATACATATTTTAAGTTAGACAATTTTAAATTTCGAGAAATTTCTTTTCACAATCTATGCCAAAACCAAAATCAAGCTATGCTGACAGAAAAAGTAAAAAAAAGTGTCAGGTTGTCAGTATCGATTACTATTGTGGATTTACATCGGGACTTCCGCCCTCGTCCGGAGTTGCTGATGGGAACGTAGGTATCGCAGTCGGATCAACAACATTTTCAATCTGGTCTTCGATTATAGATCTTTCAGTTTCAGTTCCCCTTGGAATGGTAAGGCTGCCTATGACACAGAATGACATTAAGGCTATTGCAAGGGTCCAGGTTGATTTTTCAAGAAAATCGGTTGTTTTCCTTACACCCATAAACTGATTGGAAGACTGGAAGTTAGATGCGAGTCCCCCACCCTTTGAATTTTGTACCAGTACGATCAGTATAAGCAAGGCGCAGACAATTAATATGAGTACTGATAAAAGATTATAAATCATGACTTAGTTAAATTTCTTTCAGGTTGCTCTTTATCCTGTTAATTTGCGTCGCAAAGTAAGTACTTTTTTCCGGATATTTCAAACTTAATTTCTCGTAGGCATATATGGCCTTTTTGAACAATCCCTGTTTTACATAAATCTTTGCAAGTGTCTCAGTCATAGGTGAATCACCGGCAAAGACAAAAGCTTCAGAACGATCGGTTTTATCCGGCTCAATTTCCGGATCAGGTCTAATGTCCGGGCTATCATCAAGGAATTTCTCGATCAGGTTATTCTTTTCTGAATCGGCAGAATCTCCCTCTGGAACTTCCAGAATATGGTCAAACCATCCTGTGAATGTATACTCATCTATGGATGGGGATACCGGATCCGGATCCGGAGGTATTTCCGGTAAATCATTAAGTGAATAGGCGGGTGCAAAATTAAATTCATCCTCAGTTGCCTCCCGGTTTAAAATATCAGCCAGCCGTCCGGCCAGTCCCGTATTAGATGCATCCTTGTCCCCCATGACTCCGGCATCCGGGTTTATAAGATGGTACAGCACGGCTCTGTCCCCTGCAAAAACAGCTGCGGAACGAAGCATTTCATGAAACTTGAGACTGTCCAGATTATGGTGGTTCCTGGCCAGCAGCATTCGGGCGGTTTGAAAATATGGGAAAGTTTCTATCAACTCCTCCACCTCCGTTAAACTGGACTGATTCAATGATAAGGGATCTTTCATGTATCCGGTCAGGTTTTCCCTCTTCATGCTTTACCAGTTTACAAATGCACGGTTAAAGATATCCTCCGTAATATCTTCAATTATCAATTCGGTAAGAGCCGCCTGAATTGATTCAAAGGATTGTCCGCTCTCATAGTCCCTGAACTGGGAAAAAGTTTCTTCAAAACTCAATTCATCGTCGTTAATATTGATAAAGCGTATCCTGATCCCGATCGTGAATCGTGTCAGCTCCACCTGATCTGCCCCGCCAATAGCCATTGGCCGGGTTGAATATGCTGTAATCTCACCTTCGAAATGAGCATCACCCGGACCTGTGACCAGGTTCATATTGGTTTGCCTTTCGCAAAGGTCCCGCAATTCCTCGGTAACAAACTGGCTCAATACAGGGGGGGCGAGCGCAGCACGGTTCTGTAAGTAATTTACAGAAACTGTCTCCAACGTGCCCGTGCTTGCACCGGAAAATGAGTATGACATCTTGCATGATGTCACAATTAATGCCATGAGTGCAACAAATATCAATTGTGTAATCCGCATCAATTATTCTAAATTGTGTTCCTTGATCTTTCTATATAACGTTCTTTCCGATATCCCTAGTTCCTCGGCAGCATATTTTCTCTTGCCTTTGTGTTTTTCCAGGGCCTTTATTATCATTTCAATCTCTTTCTCCTCAAGTGAGAGTGATTCTTCGACAATTTCCTCGGTATCAAGAATATTATGGCTTTCATTTGTAGTGAAGTGGCCGGTGGACTGAACTGCGGCTACCTCAGATGGGTCTGAAGTAGGGTAAAGCTTTTCAATTATGCTTGCATTATTATCATGCAGATCAGCTCCGCCCGGACCTTTATCTATTATCTCGGCCACAAGCTGCTTCAGATCATGCATGTCGCCTTTCATATCAAACAGGATCTTATACAGGATCTCCCGTTCTGTGTTGAATGTCTGCTCATTAATCGATTTTTCATAGAGCGCCGGTAATTTCACCCGTTGATAATCAGGAAGATACTGGGCCAGTTTTTCTCCTCCGATTTCCCTCTCCGGTTCAATTATGGAGATTTGTTCAGTTATATTCTTCAACTGTCTGATATTGCCAGGCCACCGGTAATTTGACAGGATAATTCTGGCCTCATCACTTAAATTAACCTGTGGCATCCTGTTTTTTTCTGCAAAATCGCTTGCGAATTTTCTGAACAGCAGATATATATCCTCTCTCCTGTCACGAAGGGAAGGCACGGTTATAGGAACCGTGTTCAGCCTGTAATAAAGGTCTTCCCGAAATTTATTTTCCTGGACTGAGATAATTATATTAATATTCGTGGCTGCAATCACCCGGACATCGGTTTTCTGTTCCTTTGAAGAGCCGACCCTTAAATATTCACCGGTCTCCAGTACTCTCAGCAATCTCACCTGCGTCGACAATGGAAGCTCTGCAACCTCATCAAGGAATATGGTCCCTCCATTTGCAACCTCGAAATATCCTTTACGGCTGTCTGTTGCCCCGGTAAAAGCCCCCTTTTCATGCCCGAATAATTCCGAGTCAATAGTTCCTTCTGGAATAGCTCCGCAGTTTACCGCAATATAGGTCCCGTGTTTCCTGGAACTATACTGATGTATGATTTTGGGGAAAAACTCCTTTCCCGTTCCGCTTTCACCTCCGATCAAAACGGACAGGTCGGTCGGCGCAACCTGAAGAGCTATATCGATGGCCCTGTTTAATGCAGGATGGTTGCCAATAATTCCAAATCTTTGCTTTACTCTTTGTAGTTCCATCTGACAATTTTTCCAAAAATGCATGACAAAATTACAATTTTCCGGGATTTTTACTAATTTGTACTCTCAGGAAAACCAATACCATTATGAAATTTATTGGAATAATACCCGCACGGTATGCCTCAACACGTTTCCCAGGGAAGCCCCTTGCAGACCTGGGAGGGAAGCCCATGATACAATGGGTCTATGAGAATACCCTTCAGAGCCTTGACAATGTTATTGTTGCGACTGATCACCCGGACATTGAATCTGCGGTGAATGGTTTCGGTGGAAAAGTGATTATGACCTCTCCTGAACACCCCAGCGGAACGGACCGATGTGCTGAGGTAATTGACATACTAAGCAAACAGGGAGAAGAGTATGATGTTGCATTGAACATCCAGGGTGATGAGCCATTTATAAGGAATACACATCTGAGCCTTCTGAAGCAGACATTTGATTTAGAAAACACACAAATTGCGACTCTTGCAAATGTAATTGAAGACCCGGAAGAATTATTCGATCCTAACGTTGTCAAGATTGTCACCGGAAAAGGAGGCAAAGCACTGTACTTCAGCAGGTCTCCAATGCCCCATCAAAGAGACCGGCCTGAGAGTGAATGGTACAACAACTTTAAATATCTGAAACACCTTGGAATGTACGCCTATCGTACAGATATCCTGCGAGAGATTACCAAGCTTAAAAGGAGTCCCCTTGAACAGGCTGAATCCCTCGAACAACTCAGATGGCTTGAAAGTGGCTACAAAATCAAGGTCCATTATACCACTGAAGTTAGTATGGGGATTGATACCCCTGAGGACCTTGAGAAAGCCCGTGAGATAATTTCCTCCAGGCCCGGATAAAGGATTCGTGTAAACATATTCACATTTCATGTAATCTGGGCCAACCTGATTGTGCACGATGGAATCATTGCTAATATTTATTTCCAGGAGTTTAATGAGAGATTTAAATACGGGGAAATTATTGCTGATGTGCCAGTGGCAAAGAATGATTATGCAAGCATGAAGCAGGGAGACACCCTGCATTATAATGTGCTTGATAACGATGAAATCACAGGTGCAGTTAATGTGGCAATTACCCGGGGTCCCAATAATGGAGAAGCGGAGGTTGAATCCAGTGGACTGGCAACTTATGTTCCTGATCAGGCTTTTACGGGACTTGACACGGTGGTCTACAGAGTATGCTCCGCATCCAACAATGCATATTGTGATTCTGCCAAGCTGATTATCCTTGTAGAAAAGCCATCTTATATCCCCAGCCTGAATCCTTCCGGTGGTGAATTTGTACTTTACAACCATTCATCCGAAAGCGGTTTGAATGTTATGGAGGTATTCTCTATGAGTGGAAAAAGGGTTTACTCCTCACAGATAGTGATGCAACTGGGTCCAAATCAAATTTCACTACCGAATTCAGTTAGAAAGGGACTCTATCTTATCAGGATCAGCGATACCCATTCAGTCACACAATTGAAACTGCTCCTGCAATAACACACTACTCATACCTCAATGCGTCGGCCGGTCTCTCAGTGATGCGGATATGGTCTGGAAGCAAAATCATCATCCAGGAAAAAATACTGAAAGGGTGAATCATTTGTAAACTCAGCCCATAGGTGGCTGGAAAATCCTGATCTGCCCCGTTAACCTCAAGAAGAAATGTCTGATCAAGAGGCCTTCCCTCCATCATAAAACCATTATAATTATTGACCCTTCCGGGCACCATAGTGGAAGATGTCGATGAAATAACACCTGAAATTTTTGCAATTTCCTGTTTAAAGGTTTCCACTCTGTCTTTTCCAACGGTAGATAAACGCTGGAGGACTACAAGCTGCTCCGAATAAAATCCCGGTTCCTTATTAACAAGGTAGTTTAACTGCTTGCTGATCACAAGGGTTCCCAGAATAATGAAAATGGATATCAAGTAGAGGCTGGGCTTCCACCCTGTAATAATTCCCTGCCGCCTCCCAATCGTCCAGCGTGATTCCGAGGAATTGCTTGATCTCCGGTCCGATATACTTTCTTGAGATCTGATCTATTTTCTCATTAAGAAGGCTCAGACTCATTTTTTTGTCGAGGAGCAGGTATGTGTGAATGTTATTGCTGGTCCACTGTGTCCTGGCAGCCCTTTGCGAACTACGGTAATCCACGATGAAATCACAGAAAAGATGGCTGTTATCCGGAAAGTCCTTCATAACCCCGGTGATACTGTAGATAGTACTGTCTCCGAATACACTCAGCACCTGCCCGACAGGATTCTCATCTCCAAAGTATTTCATGGCCATCTTTTCAGAGATTACCATTGACCGTGGTTCGTTCAGGACAGAGGAAGGATCACCGCTTATCAGGGGAAAAGAAAAAATCTCGAAGAATCCTGAATCGGCCCAATAAAGATCATTTTCAAGGAATGTCCGGTCTCCCTTCCGGACGATGACATTAGAGGAGTTGTCAATCCTGCAATAGTTAACCGCTTCGGGTATTTCTTCGAAAAGGATTGGCCCGGTAGGATTTGCGGTATTTGCGCTGGATATAACTGATTCAGACAATTGTCCTCTGATAACGATCCTAACAATACGGTCTGATTTCTCCTGGAAAGTATCATAATTTATCTCGTGAGTCACAAACAGGGTGATAAGAATGCTGCCGGCAATACCTATGGCCAGTCCTAAAACATTTATAAGGGCATAAGCTCTTTGCCTGACTATGTTCCGGATAGCAACCTTGATAAAACTTCTGAACGTTACAAATACATTACTCATGTCTTAACGAATCAGCTGGATTTTTTAATGCTGCACTTACAGACTGGAATGAAACCGTAATGAGGGCAACCAGCAATGCACCCAGGAATGGGATGATAAAAACTCCCGGTCCCATAGTAATCCGAAACGCAAATGCTTCTATCCAATTGCTCATGAAATACCATGAAAGTGGCACGGCAATAACAGTTGCAATCAATACGAGGATTATTGTTTCTTTTGACAATAATCGTACAATTGCGGGAACATCTGCACCCATTGCTTTTCGTATTCCAATCTCCCTGGTTCTCTGCTCGGTACTGTAACTGCTTAGTCCGAGGAGTCCAAGACATGCAACGAGTATTGCCAGCAGGCTAAATACTCCGAAAATTTTTCCCGTCCTCACCTCTTCAGAATAAATGACTTCAAAATCCTTATCGACAAATGAGTACTCAAATGGCTGGTTATTGCTGAACTCCAACCAGAGATTTTCAATTTCCTTGATAGTTGAAGAGATATCATCCGTTTTGAGTCTGACCGTAAGGTGACCTCCCCAGTTCATTCCTGTATTTTTATGAATAAATATATAGGGTTGTATCTCTTCATGAAGGGATTCAAAATGAAAATTCTTCACAACACCAACGATCTGGTGATAAACCTTCTCCTGATCCATGATAGCAGGTTGAATAAGGCGAATGCTCAGGGGGTCTTCCAGATTAAAAGCCCTTAAGGCAGCTTCGTTGACAACCACATTGGTACTGTCAGATGCAATATCAGCTGACAGGAATCTGCCCAGCACGACTTCAAGCTTGTATGTTTCAGCATAATCGAAATCAACCCAGTTCGTAGCAAGTACGGGGGTTTGCTCACCCGGCTGTCCTTCAATCATATAGGCATTCGAATTATTGGTATACCCCATTTTCATGGTATGGTTGCTTGATGCAAGGACGCCTGTCAGGCGTCCTACCTCCTGCTTGAAGGTCTGGATATGATCGGTCCCGACTGCACCAATCCGGTCGATGACAAGCATTTGTTCTTTCTCATATCCCAGGTCTTTCTTCAACATGAAATTGATCTGTCTTCCAACAATCATGGTAGAAATGATTATTCCTATGGAAATTACAAACTGAAGGATAACCAGAACATTTCGCAGCCATCCGGTTTTCATTCCGGTGGCAAGCTTTCCGGAAAGTACACTGAGTGGTTTAAAAGAAGAAAGATAGAAAGCAGGGTAGCTTCCTGACAGCAATCCAACTATTACAACCAGCCCGATTAGCAGCGGGATAACCAGATAACTGCTCAGATAATTTACTGAGAGATCAAGACCCACAAGGTTATTAAAAGAAGGAAGCAGAAGGCTTACCAGGACGATTGCAGTAAGCATTGCAATTCCTACCAGAAAAATAGATTCCCAGAGAAACTGGCTTGCAAGAAGTGCCTTTGATGACCCAAATACCTTGCGCATGCCCACTTCCCTGGCCCGGTTTGAGGAGCGGGCTGTTGAAAGGTTCATGAAATTAATGCAGGCAATCGTCAGAATGAAAATGGCTATGAGACCGAAAATATAGATGTATTTCTTCTCATGCGGTTCCTTCAAGGTTTGTTGGATTCCGGACTCCAGGTGTATCTCCTTAAGGGGCTGCAGATACATCCCGTAAGAGTTACCTTCTTCTGTCCATTGATCAAGCTGTACACCCAGGTACATCTCCACTTCGGGTCCGACATACTTCAGCATAACAGGCTGTATTTTTTCGGTCAGGAGTTCAGTATCTGCTCCCGGAATCAGAAGAAAATAGGTATGGACATTATGGCTCATCCATATAGTCCGGCTCGCATCGGACCGGGTATGAAACGAGGCCAGGAAGTTGAAGTACATATGACTGTTTTCCGGGCAATTTTCTACGACACCGGTTATTTGGTAAAGGGTACTGTCACCGAATACAGCTATTGATTGTCCGACGGGATCATCCCCGCCAAAATATTTTCGTGCCATGTCCTCGGTAAGTACAATACTATTGGGTTCAGTAAGTACCCGATCGGGTTGGCCGGAGATGAGTTTGAAATCAAACATATTGAAAAACGAAGAGTCCACCCACATCATGTTATCTTCAATAAACTTTGTCTCTCCGTATCGGAAGTAAACATTATCACGATTATCAATCCTGCATGATCCAATGATTTCGGGAAATTCCCTGGTAAAGGCCTCAGCAGTTGGCATAGCCGTAAAAGCCATATTCATATCCTGTTCACCTATCCTTCCCTTAACACAAAGCCTCTGGATCTGATCGCTTTTTGTGTGGAAGCGGTCATAACTTAATTCATGGATAATAAATAGTGATATCAGAATACTGCTCGCGAGTCCCACAGCAAGCCCCAGAATATTTATCAGGGAATAGATCTTTTGCCGGAGAATGGACCGGATCGCGATTTTAATGAAATTCTTAAACATAGGTCAGGAGTAAAAAGTTTAGAGATATGTATGCCGGATGTTGTAAATATAATATTATTCGTATTGCAAAGCCTCCATCGGATTTGCACGGGCTGATCGCATGGCCTGATATATAACAGTACCCAGGGCAAGGATCAGGGCAAGCAGGGCTGCTGTGAAAAACAGCCAGGCTTCGATATTAATATGGTATGAGAATTTTCCAAGCCATAGCTTCATACCGAGGTAGGCGATTGGAAATGCAATCAGGTTGGCCCAGATTACCCACTTTGTAAACTGGGCGGATAACATCATAGTTATCCTTGGCATGGAAGCCCCCATTGTTTTCCTAATACCAATTTCCCGGGTTCTCTGTTCAGCCATATGTGCAGCCAGTCCGAATAAGCCAAGGGATGCGATAAAAATAGCAAGAAATGTAAAAATGGAAAATATATGAGCTGTGGTTTCCTCCTCATCGTAAAGTGTATCCAAATGACTGTCAAGAAAATAATAGTCAAAAGGTTCATCTTTTGAAAACTTCTTCCATACCTTTTGTATGTAGGCAAGGGTTTCATCCATCTCCTCTCCCGAGATCCTGATGGAAAGATATTGTGGATGGTTCTTATCGTGTATCAGCCCTATTGCCAGGGGTTTGATTTCATTGTGCAGAGATTCATAATGATAGTCCTTTATTACGCCTTTCACTGTGTACTCCATTTCTTTTCCCATCAGACCAATCCCTGTAAGGGTCATGCCGACCGGATCATCATACCCCAGTTCACGCGCAGCTGCTTCGTTAATCAGGAGGGATCCATAAGAGGTACTATCATCATTCTCATAAAGACCTCCCTTTATTACATGCATCTGCATGGTATTAAGGAAATCATAGTCTGCCGCTACAGGTCGCAGGTAAACCATTCTTCCTCCGGCGGCAGAATCTATACGAAATGGGAACTGTTCGACAGCCATACCGGGAAGGGCCATGGAAACACTTGCAGCATTGATCCGCGGATGATCCAACAGCTTTTGCTTAAATTCTTCACGGTGTTCATGGATGGCATAGGCCCGCTGGAGCACAACAATATTGTTTCTGTTAAAACCCAGATTCGATTCTCTGAAGAATTTAACCTGCTGGTTTATGATCATACTTGAGATGAACAGGACAATGGTTACTGTAAACTGTGACAGTACCAGAAAACCCCTCAGCCGGGTACTGTACATTCCCTCGAAATTTCTTCCCTTAAGAATATTCAAAACTTTAAAAGAGGAAAGATAAAATGCCGGATAGCTCCCGGCGAAGACACCGATCACAAGAGCTCCAAAAAGGAATACCGGTATAAGCCAGATCTTATCGAAATAGAATATATCAAGCTCCTTACCTGTATAGGCATTAAAGGGTCTCAGCAATAACTCGAGTACAACAAATGACAGAGCAAGCGCGACAAAACTGAATATGACAGATTCAGACAAGAATTGCATGCTGATCTGCCTGCGAGTAGCACCGACAACTTTTCTGATCGCAACTTCTTTTGAACGGGCTGCGGATTTTGCCGTAGCCAAATTCATAAAATTGACACAGGCGATGACCAGTATAAACAATGCGATTACTGCAAAAACTAAAATGTAGACTTTATCTGTGCCTGCTTCAAAATCACCTTCTTTTGAACTCAGGTGAATATCTGACAATGGTTGAAGATAAAACCCGTAACTATCATTATCTGTAAAGGACCGGGCATTTTCACCCAGGTATTCATTCAATTGCCCTATTACATAATTATCCACAAAATCTGGGAAATAGGACTCAATCACATCGGCAGAACCATCCTCCGAAGCAAGAATATAGGTCGTAACAATGTCAGCAAGCCATTTTTCTTTCTCATACGGATCAAGAATTCCGTTCAGGGAGGCCAGGTAATCGAAATGATAATGCGAGTTGGGTGGAACATCCTGGCAGATTCCGGTAACCCTGAATTTCCATCCATTATCCAGGAAGAGTGTCTCACCGATGGGATCCTCGTCTTCGAAATAGATTGCTGCTGTACTTTCTGTAAGCACAATTGTATATTCTCCCTGCAATACAGTTTCAGGGTCTCCTTTGATAAGCGGAATATTGAATATCTCAAAATAGGAATCGTCTGCATAGTAGAATTCATCGGCAGACATGTGGATATCCTTATAGGAAACCTTTTTATGACTTCCTTTCAGCATACGAACTCCATTCTCCACCTGGGGTATCTCATTGACCATCGTTTCACAAAGTGCGATTGGAGTAAGAGACTTGTCCATACGGGTACCGTCAATTTCCGCAAGAAGGTTCACCCTGTATATCCGCTGCCAGTCCTCATTGTATTTATCATAACTCATCTCATCATGAACCAGGATCAGTATCAGGATGCTGATGCCTATTCCAACAGATAATCCCAGGATATTTACAATCGAGTGGACCTTATACTTCAGAAGATTTCTGAAGGCTATTATGAAGTAATTCTTAAACATACTCATTCCCCGGAGGTGAGGGAACATATATTATGCCAGTATGCTTAAGATGCTGTATTTGTGATTATTAGACTTATAAGATAATGTAAAAAATACGGTATTATGTCCGTTATTGAACACGAATGTACGAATGGGAACAGGGTGGATAATTCCGCCGGAATCAGTCCTCCATCTCAATATAATTGAATTCCAGTTCGACTGCTTCAGCCAGGTCTTCCCCGTCCTCCATCATCTTTTCATCACCCTCCTCATAATACCAGTCTACGGTAATATTTAATCCCTGGTCATTCAAATTTTTGACATGTCGCAGCAATTGGATAATGTACTTTGAGGATGAGGAATTGAAATAGGACATTTTAATGCTGAAGCTCAGGTCCTGAATTTCATATCGGTTCTCTGATTTCAGAACAGCATTTTCAAAGTCACCAAGCCACTTAAGAGGCTCCTCATAAAATCCTGCAACATCTTCTGGCCTTGAGACGCCTGAAATCTCAAAAATGCCCGTATCGGCCATAAATGTTATTTTGGGTGTGTAGTCGGTAGCAGGTAAAATTAAGTTATTCATGATTTAGTTTATCAATATGGTGAATATGCAGAATTAATTCGTAAACTGAGTACCCCGGTGCTGCGGGAGTAAATTTATATTCAAGATCTGAGTCAGAAATCTTGGCCATTTCAATAAAACCAAGCCCTGCCCCTCCTTTTTCAGTAAACATCCCATCGGTAATTGTTGCGCGGTAGATTTTCTTAAGCTCCTCCCCGCTTGAGGAATTGATCCGGTCGATCTTGGATGAAATGATCTCCAGGTCCTCATTCCTGACCGGATTACGCGACACTACCGAAAAACTATCATCGAACATATTAAGCTCAAACTCAGGGTACAAAACGGGTTGCTCGGCTATCAGATCTTCAAAATGATCCGAGTACTTGAATACGTTTTCCAGGATTTCGATCATCAGGGTCAGAAGCTTTTTATACAGGACAGGCTGGATATTAAATGAATCTTTCCTGTTTTTCAGGTCATTCAGCAGAATACCTATCCTTTCAAAGGTTAGTTTGCCTTTAAATTGCAGTACGGATGTAGTGGTTTGCTTCAAAATTCCGTATGATCAGATCAGTAAATTAATAAAAAATGCAGGATCAAGACTCGCTTTACTTAAACAAAGAATTGTCCTCCTGCTCGTAACCCTCGTCAACAGGGAGATTTGCCTGCCTTGATGCTTCAACTGCAAGGGCATCGCATCTTTCATTCTCAGGTATGTTGCTATGCCCCTTGATCCAGGTCAATTTAACATTATGTTTGCGGAGCGCCGGAAGAAACCTTCTCCAGAGGTCCGGGTTTTTCTTTTTCTTAAATCCTTTACGTTCCCAGTCAAAAAGCCATTTCTGATTAACTGCTTCACAGACATATTTCGAATCGGAATAGACTGTAACCGGTGAACCCTCATATTTCAACTCCTCCAGAGCTATGATCACGGCCAGCAGTTCCATCCGGTTGTTTGTCGTCAGTCTGAAACCTCCGGATAATTCCTTCCTGTGTTTACCATACTTCATCACAGCACCGTACCCTCCAGGTCCTGGATTACCCCTTGCCGCGCCATCCGTGTATATGATGATTCTTTTTTCAGTCATGCAGATCCATTTCTTTGATTAGGTGTCCTGCCCCGGCAAAATGATCTATCAGGAAAAGTATGTACCTGACATCAACGCAGATACTTCTCTGATAGTAGGGTTCGAATATGATATCCCCACTCATGGATTCCCAGTTCCCGTCAAAATTCAGTCCAATTACCTCTCCCCTGGAATTAAGAACCGGACTGCCTGAGTTTCCTCCGGATGTATCAAGGTTTGTAAGAAAACAAACCCTCATCAATGAATCCTTACTATATGGTGAATAATTTTTTTTTCGCCAGAGGTCCTTCAGGAGCTGAGGAACTGTATAATCCCGGTTCTCCGGATCCTCTTTTTCCATAACTCCGGACAGGGTAGTATAATAATCATATCTCACCGCATCCCTGGCCTTGTACCCGGAAATTGTGCCGTAGCTCAATCGAAGGCTTGAATTCGCATCTGGATAAAAAGAACTGTCAGGATACATCTCTATAAGTCCCTCCTGATATCTTCTTGAGGCAGAAAAATACCTGTCTTCAAGAATTTCATACTCAGCAAGTATTTGAAAATAAGTACTATATATCGCAAAAGCGCCCAGGAATGCCGGATCCTTTATCAGGATCTTATGTTTGGGATCCTGCAGGAACTTATCAAACCGCTCCCTGTCAGTGAAAACAGATTTCCTGTAAAGATGCTCGAGATACCTGTCTATGTCGCTCTTGTACTTTTTATGGATAGTACTGAATATCCCGGGGAAATATATGGGGTCAACATGCATGGCATACTGGTTAATAAGTGCACTTGCAATTTTCCGGTCAGTTGAGGGATTGAAATCCCTGAAAAAATTCACAGAAGTCTCACGCATCTCATTGATATATTCTTCCGGTTCATCCTCATCATTCCCAAATCCCAGCCTGTTGAAATAAATAGGAATGGCTGTCAATGCAAAGTCAAATATCTCCACAGCCTTATGCAGTAAAAAGACCTCCTCAATGTAACTCAGGGCATTTTCCATCTCCTTTCGTTCCCGGATGACCTCATCCATTTCCTCAATTACATCACCGTATTTTTCAATCCGTTCAGGGATCTCGCTGATCCAGTACCGGAACTCCTCTTCCTGGGCTTTTCTCCTTTCCACCACATTCAGCAGATAGATTCCCCGGTTCTGACCAATCGAATACTTGTAATAATTACTAAGGTGGGAATGCTTTGCGGTATACTGAATTCGTACCCGGTCACTGGTAAGCATATCTTTTTCGATCAGTTCAATGGCTGATTTTCGTATCCTGATCCTGTTCACATTCTCTATCTCCGCGATCTCCCTGACCCTTGCAGATGTCAGGTATCGATCGGTGGTACCCGGATATCCCATAACCATTGTAAAATCATTTTCTGAATAACCCCGGGTGGATACCGGAAGGTAGGTTGAACTGTTGTAAGGTATATTATCCGGGGAATATTCAGCAGGTGTTCCATCCGGAGATGAATAAATCCTCATCAGGCAAAAATCAGCATTATGCCTCGGCCACTCCCAGTTATCTGTATCTCCGCCAAATCTCCCTATGGATTCCGGTGGAGCTGCAACAAGCCTTACATCCCTGAAGGTTTCAAGAAGGACAAGGTAATAAATGTTACCCTCATAAAATGGAAGCAAAAAGGCCTCATAATGTGTCTCATCTGTAGCTTCCTTAATAATGGTTTCGGATACCTGTTCGATCTCATTATCGCGTTCCGTTTCTGTCATCTCATGGTGAACCATTCCCAGGACACGGTCTGTCACATCTTCCATACTCACGACAAAGGAGATGGTTTTTCCCGGATTCGGAAGTTCCTCTTCTTTTGTCATTGCCCAGAAACCGTCCGATAGATAATTGCGTTCAGGACTGGAATGAGACTGGATCTCATCCAACCCGCAATGACGATTAGTAAGTATGAGTCCCTCCCCGGAAATCAGTCCCGCAGTACAGCTCCCATGATCAAGAGACCCGATCACGTCTTTCAGGCTTGCTGAGTCATGGTTATAGATTTCTTTCGCTGTTAGCTCACAACCCAGTTGCTCCATCCGGTCCATATTTAATTCCCGGATCAAAGGCAGCAGCCACATCCCCTCATCAGCCCTGAGTGGCAGGAGTATAAAAAACAATCCCAGGATACCAATCCCCTTGCGAATCATGCAATTATAGCTCATAGGTATGCAATATTACTTTAATCTTCATGGATATCAAAGGATTCAGAACTCAATTCTCTGTAATTGATTATTTTTGTCAGCTATGAGAAACATCAGGCAGCTTGAGGAAAAGGAAATCACGGAATTCGTTGTCAACCTGGGCGAAAAACCATTTCGTGCAAGACAGATAACGGAGTGGGTATGGAAAAATTCAGTATTGGATTTTGATAAAATGGGTAATCTGCCGGCAACTCTCAGGAAGGCCCTGGTAGAGAATTTCAGTTTCAGTGGACTAAAGCTTAATCAGGAGCAGATCAGCAAGGACGGAACACGTAAATACGGCTTTGCCGGGGTAGACGGATTAATTGTTGAAGGTGTTCTTATTCCGAGTAGAGATAGAGTTACGGCCTGCATCTCATCCCAGATCGGCTGTCCCCTGAAATGCACCTTCTGTGCCACCGGAAAACTTAGTCCCAGAAGAGACCTGCTAAGCGGTGAAATATTTGACCAGGTAAGCCTTCTTCAGGAATACAGCCATTCTGCGTATGGAAGGGGACTGTCTAACCTTGTTTTTATGGGAATGGGGGAACCTCTGCTAAATTACGAGAATGTGCTCCGGGCAATACATTTTATCACATCACCCCTTGGAATGGGGATGTCTCCAGGCAGGGTCACCCTGTCTACGGCAGGAATTACAGGTGGAATAAAACGACTTGCAAAAGACAAGGTAAAATTCGAATTGGCAATCTCCCTGCACACGGCCAACAATGAAAAGCGCAATACAATCATGCCTGTCAATAAAAATAATCCCCTGCCTGCACTCTCTGAAGCGATAACACAGTTTCATAGTGCGACAGGAACCAGGATCACCTATGAATATTTATTAATGAGGGATTTCAACGACAGTCTGGAGGATGCACAGGAATTCGCTAAATTCTGCAGAATTACACCATGCAAGGTGAACCTGATCGAATACAATGAAGTTGAGGGGACCGAGCAGAAAAAATCATTGCCTGATCGGATGCAGGCGTTTGTTGATTTTCTTGAGTCAAAGAATATGATCGTGAATGTCAGGCGCAGCCGGGGTGAAGATATTGACGCTGCATGCGGACAACTTGCAGGATCTCACTCCTGAGGAAGCAGGCTTAAGAAATCCCTGAACCTGATCAGCCTGAGCGAAAAAGCCACCAGGCCTGTCCATACCATCAGAATTCCTATCCCCATATACCAGTTCCCGGAATACCTTGCTGTAATATACCCTCCGGCAGTGATTAAAGGTACTGTAAGAATAATCTTCAGGATAAATCCGGAATGCATTTTTAACCTGAAAACAAGAAATGCTATAACAATCTGTCCCACAGCCATATAAGCCTGTGTGGCAAGGCAGGATATTGCTGCCCCATACGCCTGGTGTACAGGAATGAGTATCAGGTTAAGTGTCAGATTAAGGATTACTGCAGACCCGGCCAGCATATTTAGCTCCCTCAGGTTCCTGTTTGCCGTAAGAAGTGTGCCGAAAATATGCGATAATGAAATCCCGGCAAATGCTATCATAAGCAGAGTAAAGACCCTGGAAGAGGCATCCGTATGCTCATTATACAACAGGTTAATAATCTCTGAGGAATAAAAGATCCCAATGGTCGCCAGAAAAAGTGCCGGCAGAAATATCAGGGTCAGAGAAAGACTTACCATTCCCGTTATTGATTCCCTTTTTTTAAGCATTCTTGAGAAGATAGGAAGCAGGAGTCCTGCGAAAAGCGTTGCAAACATATATGCTGCATCGAGTATCCTGAAAGACTGGGCATAGATCCCTACCTGTTGCTTACCATTATCGAGCAAACGCTCCAGTAATACTGAATCTATCCGGAAATAGAAAAACATGAGAAAAATAAGAATGGCGAATGGATAACTTTCCTTCAGGATAGAAGTGAATTTTCGAAAATCGATATATGGACGGAAATACCTTGCCCTGCTCAGAACGATGAGAAATGCAACAATGGCTGTAATGGTATATGCTGCAGTCTGTGCGAATATGAACCATTCAATTCGAAACATGCTGTCGGTGACATTTCCCCAGAGGAGGATTCCGCAAATAATAATGACCAGAGTCCTGTCAAGAACTGAGATTACACTGTCTGTTCTGAAATAATGAAGTCCACTGATATTAGAACGGAGATATAAAATAAAAACTGCGAGGAACTGGTTTAGGATAAGGATCCACAGAATCCTGAAATGTTCCTCACGGTATCCCATAATAAGTCCCAATACAAGACATACAAGTGCATAGAAAACTGCAAGTAGAAATTTGAGTCCCACAATACTTGAAAACGCCTCAGTAAGTTTTCCCGGATCACGGGCTATATTCCGGTTGTTGTAATTTGTAATGCCCATATCCAGAAGGATGTTGAGCAGAAGAGAAAAACTGAACAGGGAAAAATAAAATCCGTAGATATCTGCCCCAACCACATTTTGAACCGTACGGTCGATCCCAAATATCCAGAATGGCTTAACCAGGAGGTTCAGGAATATAACCAGTGCAAGATTTGTGACGAATTTTCGTTTCATCTGCAACAAAGATATCTGTTCAAATCGTTATTTAAATTACAAACTCTATTTTTGTTTGAATATTACCCTGAGTTCCCTGCCTATGATCATTGCTGTAAATACACGACTGCTTCTCAAAGATAAACTGGAGGGTATAGGATGGTTCATGCATGAAAATCTTAGAAGGATCACCACCGGCAATCCGGAACACACCTTCCTTTTCCTGTTTGACCGGCCCTGGTCGGATGAATTCATTTACAGTGAAAATATCCGGCCACTGCTTGTACCTCCTCCAACACGTCATCCTGTTCTCTGGCATATATGGCTTGAATACCGTCTCCCGGGAATCCTGCGCAGGCACAAGGCTGAGCTCTATCTGGGACCCGATGGCTTTATGCCCCTGCACCTGGGGATTCCCAGCCATATCACTATACATGATATAAATTTTCATCATCGCCCGATGGATTTGCCCTGGTCCTCCCGCTATTATTACCAAAGGTATTTTCCGCGTTTTGCCTCCGCTGCAGACAGGATTGCCACAGTATCGGAATATTCAAAGACAGATATTGTAAATAGTTATGGTGAAGATACGGGTAAGATCGATGTCGTTTATAATGGTGTGAATGAAATCTATTCCCCCCTTGCTGAGGATGAAGTGAAACGGGTCAGGGAATCACTTACAGGTGGAAGTCCATATTTCATTTTTGTCGGATCCCTGCACCCAAGGAAAAACCTGCCAAATCTTTTGAGGGCATTTGATTTGTTCAGGTCTGAGATGAAACGTGACTTTAAGCTGGTAATCGTAGGAGAAAAAATGTTTATGTCAGGGGAAATGAACCGGGTATATGAAAGAATGAATCATCGGCAGGATGTAATTTTCACCGGGAGAATGTCACCTGAAATCCTTCATAAAACACTCGGGGCTTCCGAGGGCATGACATTTGTCCCATTTTTTGAAGGCTTTGGCATACCCCTTCTTGAAGCTATGCGCTGCCAGGTGCCCGTCCTTGCTTCGAATGTTACCTCGCTGCCGGAAATTGCCGCAGATGCTGCAATCTACGCGGATCCAAACAATACAGTTGATATTTCTAAGGGCATGTTAAATCTGGCCACAGATCCGGACCTGAGAGCAGAACTGTTACAAGCGGGGAGAAAACGGGCCGAGGCCTTCAGCTGGGATATGACAGCAGAACGGCTCTGGAATTCTATCTGCCAGGTTATCGGTCAATGTTAAAATCATATTTGCATAAAAACCTGATTGAGGCCGGCTTGGATGAAGCCGGACGAGGCTGCCTAGCAGGTCCCGTTTTCGCAGCAGCTGTTATCCTTCTTCCGGATTTTTCCCACCCCGAACTAGATGATTCCAAAAAACTAACTGAAAACAGCAGGGAAAAGCTGAGAATTATTATCGAATCAGAAGCTCTTCAGTTTGCCGTTGCATCATGTAATCAGACAGAAATCGATTCAATGAATATCCTCAGAGCCTCACTACTTGCAATGCACCGGGCCATTTCAAAACTTAAAATATCACCAGAACATCTGCTCATAGACGGAAACAGATTCAATCCATATCCGGGAATACCTCATACGACAATTATTAAAGGGGACGCAAAATACATGTCAATCGCTGCTGCCTCCATACTTGCCAAAACATACCGGGATGGATATATGAGGGATCTCCACAAGGAATTCCCCTGTTATGGATGGGAAAGTAACAAGGGCTATCCCACTTCAAAACACCGCTTAGCAATTAGCCAATTTGGTGTTACAAAACACCATCGGAAAACTTTTACTCTCCTGCCCCGGCAATTCAGCCTGAAACTGGATTAATTCATTTCCATTCGAACTTTATTACATATTATATTACATACATATATTCCATCTTATTAACATATATTGAAATAATATACCATGCATCTGCCTTCATGTTAGAAAAATGTTAATTCTTTAGACTACAGTTCATAGCTTAACCAATTATTAATCTCTAATTTTAACACTGGTCCTCCAACAACTAACCTGATTCCCTTGAAAAGAAAGAAACAAAAGGATATCAATCTTAAACGGATAAATTGTCATTCAATTCTGTTCAACAACAGGGAGAAAAGGGTGATTGATGAATACTGCAGGAAACATAAGATAGGAAACAAATCCAAGTTCATGCGTGAATCCATTATGGCCACAATTTTGCAGGATTATCCCACGCTTTTTGAATTTGAGGAAGAGAACACTCTGTTTAGGGCCAAATAAGCTGTTGATTTTGTCCCTGAATCGTTTTAACTTTGACCTAGCCTAAAACCAAATAATTATGGCATTCCAAGTTGAAAAAACACCTACTACTCCCCAAGTTTACATAGACCAGGGAGAGATTAAAATAGAAGGACGCTCAATTCCCGAAGACTCGTTCGAGTTTTTTGAACCAGTCATTGATGCATGCAGGAAATACATCGAAAAGCCAGCTAAACATACTATTGTCAGCATCCATCTGGAATATGTTAACAGTGGTTCCAAAAAGTACCTGACAAACATATTGACGATACTTGAGAAAAGCTACCTCGATGGTAACGGTTATGAGGTTGCATGGACCTATGACAGTGATGATGAGGCTATGCTTGATCTTGGGAATGATCTGAAAGGGATAATTAAAATTCCCATTTCCATTAAGGTCTCATAGTGAGAAACCTGGATACTGTTCCTTTACAATATGAGTTCGATAACTTAACCTTCAGAGGCAGAACCGGAAATGCCTAATCAGAAGCTGCTGGCAGGATAATTGAGACAGTTGTGCCTTCTCCTACCTTACTTTCAATTTTAAGTTCACCCTTGTTTACCACAACCAGCTCATTGCATAGTCTTAATCCAATTCCGGTTCCTCTTTCCTGATCAGTTCCTGCTGTACTTATCATCTCTGAAGTACCAAAAATATTCGACAAACGTTCAGCAGGGATCCCGATTCCGTTATCACGGACCGAAAGTAAAATCTTATTACTCTCGGGCAGAGGACCGGCTTTCACGTTAACCTTACCGCCTTTTTCTGTAAATTTTATAGAATTGGATAGTATATTTCTGCATACTATCTCCAGTAATTCCCTGTCTGCAAAAACTGTACTTTCCCCCCGGGATTCCCACTCGAGTGTAATATTCTTCAGCCTTGACATTTCTGCAAAAAGTTTAAATACCTCTTCGACAATCGGCTTCAAATCAATTAGTTCCGGATTATAACCCAATTCTGATCCCTGACTTCTTCCCCAATACAACAAATTATCAATCAGATTTAGAGCAGAACTGCTAAGTTCCCGGAAAGAGTCTAACAGCTTTTTATTTTCTTCCTTTGAAAGATTATAATCAAGCAAAGCTGAGTTTTGAACAAGACTTGCCACGGGACTCTTCAAATCATGTGCTATGATTGAGAAGACCCTGCTTTTAAATTCCAAAGCATCTTTAAGCTCCTTATTCCTTGCCTCTATATCCTCGTTTTTTCTCTGTATCTCCCGGTTTCTTATATTCACCTCAAGTGTCCTCTCGTCTACCAGGGCCTCAAGGTTCTTGTTAATATATTCTACTTCACCCATTAGTTTCTCCCTATCGATATATGCACGGATCCAGTTCCGGATAATAAGGACGGCCTGGATAAATACAAAAATCTGTAATGAAAAATGGATAATGTAACTTTTCGATGCAGCCTGGACCGAATTGGCAACGAGAATGTCGTTGATCAGTCCACCAAGAAAAATTACCAAGCCCGCCAGAAAAAGTATCTTATTCCTGTCTCCCTTGTAAATGGCCCATATGCAGGCAATCAGATAGTATACCAATACCAGGATAACAGCCGGCTGAAAATACAGCATGGTATATGAAAATACAGTTACCTTGAACATAAGGATTACCACACCTGCTATGATTACAATCAATGTATTAATCCGGACAATCCAATTCATATATTTTGCCGGGAATAATCGATGGAAATACCAGAGTGCCGCACCGAATGCCAGAAATGTTCCCAGGTACTCCAGCCGGATAATCCAAATCCATGAAATATCAAACAGATAGGTAATGGAATAAAGTTCTGTATTCAGCATGCGAACAAATACACCTGCCATTATCAGTGAGAAAGCCAGAACAACTTTGTCTTTCGGGTAAAACAGGTAAAAAAAGAAAAAGAACAGGGAGAAGGCCATCAGAGTACCCAGTGAAATGTTCCCTATCAGGCGATGCCTTTGCTTTGTTTTAAGGATCATATCCGGATGACCTATCTGCATGGATTTCCAGAACCCCCCCCTGCGGTGTTGAAAGTTAGAAACATGCAGCAGGATTTCCATGGTATCCGTTGCAGGCCTGTGAAAAAGAGTGGCCGGTTGGTATCCAGCCTCACTTAATTCCTCTGAGCTGCCCGGCAAACCGGCAGAATACATTTCCTGTCCATCAAAGAACACCTTTGCAGAGGCGTCAAAAACCGGCATATCGAAACCAATATTCTGTCTGAATCCTTCAGGTAATAGGATCCTCAAACGATAGGATCCATATCCGTTGCCGGTAAAAGAAATATCCTCATTGCTATAATCAATCCAATATCCGGGAACCTTACCAAAAAGAGTTGGAGAAGGCGGATCGGAGGATTTTAAATCAAGCGGTGAAACAAATTCCTGCCAGTAGAACTCCCACTCACCGTTGAGCTTGATAAGGGATTGTTCGTTGAAATTGTAATCTCTTAGATCAAGTATTCCTTTTTCGGGAGGTGTCAAATCCTGCGAAACTCCGGTAATTGAGCCAAACAGAAACAGGCAGATTGCCAGTAGTTTGTATAAAATATGCATTTATTCAGCCACGGTAACTAATAACACAAAACAAAGTAAAATATGCGCTCCCGGCAAGACTCTTAGGATGAGATATATCACCAAAACAATTAACATAATACGAGTCACCCGGCAATATGT
>SDBV01002930.1_pt1 | contig 25460 bp, 19 predicted proteins | sample 2277081 | NCBI WGS metagenome assembly SDBV01 (sample SAMN10402039, study PRJNA504765) | marine sediment metagenome | isolation source: marine sediment core GS10_PC15, 223 cmbsf | place: Arctic Ocean: Southern Knipovich Ridge | collected 2010 | reverse complement strand
ATTATGTAAAAACAAACTTCTGATCAATTTGTACTGTCGGAAACCTGACAGAAAGGAATATTATGCCCTTTTTAAAAATACCATTTTTTACCTCTTTCTTTTCTCTGACTTAAGGAATCGCTGCTGAACAGGGAAAGCGTGTGTTATTTATCCCATTGCACCGTTTTGATATTGAGGACCAATTGGATAAGGCGATAAACAATTTTTTAAAGTTTGATAAGTATTTTTCTCACGACCCAATTAATGAGGAAGATCGCATAATTCTTCTTTTTGATGGGCTGGACGAATTATCCATGCAAGGTAAAATGTTGACCGAAGTAGCTCAAAGTTTTTTGAGAGAGGTTGAAAGAAGTGTTGCAAATTACAATAGCCGAAAATTGAGAATCCAGGCTATTATAAGTGGCAGGGATGTGATAATTCAACAAAATGAATCTGATTTCAGGAAGGATGGACAAATATTAAGATTATTACCTTATTTCCTTGAGGAAGAAGAGCGCGAGGAGTTAGTTGATCGTAATCATTTATTAGATAAAGATCAGCGTGACGATTGGTGGATTAAATATGGAAAGGTAAAGGGATTCAGTTATGATGGTTTGCCGGAAGATTTGAAATCAGATGAGATTGATGAGATTACCGCTCAGCCATTGCTCAACTATCTGGTCGCTTTAAGTTATGAACGAGGTGAAATTGATTTCACAATAGGAACAAATCTCAATGAAATATATCATGATTTACTGGAAGCTGTTTATGAACGGAGTTATGCAGAGGGGAAAAGGCATCAGTCCATCTGTAAAATGGAAAAGGCTCATTTCAATCGAATGCTTGAAGAAATTGCTCTGGCTGCCTGGCATGGAAAAGGAAGAACGACTACCGTAAAGGAAATAGAGAAACACTTCGAAGAGGGTGGTTTGAGTAGATTACTAAACAGTTTTATAAAAGATGCTGAAAAAGGAGTGGTTTCTCTTCTTGCTGCATTTTATTTCCGGCAGGCAGGGCAGGTAGCTGATGGTATGCAAACTTTTGAATTCACGCATAAGAGTTTCGGGGAATATTTGACTGCAAAGCGGATAATTAATCAAATCAATTTGATTCGAAAGAGGCTTGCTGAAAATGAAGCAAGCCTTGAGGATGATGGTTGGAATGTTAAAAAGTGTTTAGTGGAATGGATTAAGATTTTTGGAAATAAAGAGCTTGATTATGATTTAATGAGATTTATCAGTAATGAGATACATTTGCAAAAAGATAAGGATAGTGTATCCTTAATTGACATGCAAGAAACAATTATCAAACTTTTGAACCATGTACTGCACCATGGTATGCCAATTGAAAATTTAACGCCCCGTCCCGAAACATATAAAATGGAGAATGAATTTGCTTTAAATGCAGAAAAGGCATTATTGATTTTGCATAGTATTATTGCAGAGGTGACCAATAAGGTAATGGATATTAATTGGCCTCATTATTCTTCCTTCGGAGAATTGATTGGGCGATTACAAAGTCAAGGAATAGGTTATTCTATCTTTGTGTTACGGTCTTGTAATCATTTAAAAATTGAGGGCGGTGAGCTTTTTGCATCTAGTCTTTTTGAAGTCAATTTAAATAGCTCCATATTACCATACTCCGATTTGAGTTATGCTAATTTGACTGGAGCAGATTTAATTGAAACTAATTTTAGTGAATCGATGCTATCTTTCTCAATTTTAAAAGGAGCTAATTTAAAAGGTGCTAATTTGGAAGAGACTGATATGGAGGAGGTAAATTTGGATGGGGCAAATTTGGATGGGGCAAATTTGCAAAATGCTGACTTGCAACGTGCAAATATGCGATATGCATCCTTGCGTGAAGTAAATTTGCAAGGGGCCAACTTGTTGGGAGTTATATTTGAAGAAACTGATTTACGGGGTGCGAACTTAGAAGGTGCTAGGTTAGTTGAATCTGAATTGCGTGGTGCCAATTGTGAAGGAGCAAAGTATAAGGGGAAAATCTTGAAAAAGAGAATATCTTAAAGGAAATGGTCTTAATGCGTTATTCAGATGCCGAGCATGTCCAGGCATTGATTAGATCGGATTTTCAAACCGCTAGCAGATCCCGGAATAAATCCGGAAATTAATGCCTTTAGATATTTTTATTGATGCCTACGCTTTGATAAGATTGGGTTTGTGACCCGGAATATGAACCACTTCCTGAATGAATGAAGCTATTGAATTTATAGCGAGCGGATCTCAATCTGAAGGATGGCATTGAATTAATAGGCATACATGTCAACCTTTATGGGAGCAGCTACAGTTATTAACTGTGCTGTTTGAGCGAAATGCCTGGCATCGCAGTTCAAAACTCTGCCGTCGGAGCTTTGAACTCCGTGAACACACCTTTTATCTCTGTCATCAGAGCTAAGAACTCTATGACCGGAGCTATGAACTCCGTGTTCGAAGTTAAGAACTCTGTTATCACAGTTATTAACTCCGTGATCGGAGCTTTGAACTCCGTCGGGATAGTTCAGAACTCAGATGACCTACCTCTGGGGGTACCCCCATGGAGTGTAAAGTTGTGTGTGACTTAAGTGATGAGGGACTAAAGTTTGTGGCGAATCAATGTTGGCTTTGGAGAAGGTTATACCAGGTGACAATCAGAAAAGAAAAGTATCCGGTGGCGGTGAAATTATTTCTTTTTTTTGCCCTTGTTCGTGAATTGTACTCTCAGGTCTTTGTATATAACATCTGCACCTGGTACATTGGCTTTGGCAGCGCCTTGTATATAATTGTAAAAGGTCAGGGCATATACCAGGGCTTCGCTACCGGAAAGTAAAATGCTGTCATCAAGCATATTTGCACTTTTACCTAAGGAAGATTGAAATTTAAATAATGTTTCGACAGCCTCTACATCTATTTTCATATCCGATACATTGATATATTTGGGAATCAGATCTGGATTTTGTTCCATGTGAATGATACATTTCTGGACAAAACTTACCGATCCGTCGCCCATTTTGGGTATAGCTTGCCTTTCTTTAGCGTTTAAATTGACCAGTTTCGGCAAGAGTATGGTATCAAGTGTGTCGATCGCCTGATTGATTTTTATTTTTTCCTCTTCAGAGAAAATTGCTGCGATTTTATTTTTCATTTTTTACGTAGTTAAGATTAAACATTTATACATGTGGTGTCACCGGACAATACAAAAACTGAATTTGGAGTTGATTTGTTTAACATGAAGTATTTCAACTGCCGGCAGATTCCCGAATAAATCTGTGAATGTAGCCATTAGCAGGCAAATTCCTTGCCTCGTGAGGTAATGTGGGAGAAGCTGCCTCCGGGAATAATGGAAAATACTAAATCAGAAGACCAGACATTTTCAGCCCCCAGGTACTTTACATTAATTTGGTGAATCACATCCCCAAAAGGAAAGCCGTGGCAGGTAGTTCATGCTCTCTTTGTTAATTTCTTTTTTAAAAACGGACTCTTTAAGCCAACAAAGCCTTCATCATTTCAACTTGGATCGCTGATTGTATTCCTTTATCAATTGATTCAGTTTTTTGTATTCTATATTTCCTGCTTCAGTTTTTAAATGATCCAATATGGCCAGGCCTTTATTCAGTTGACTGTTGATATTTTTCACTTTACCAACAAGGTAAATCAGGCTTCTTTTTTTTCCTGGAGTTAATTGATCGAAATACCGAAGGCCTTCAGCATCCTGATCCAATAATACCCTAAATGATTCCGGCATGGGCATGCCATATTCAGATCTGTCCTTTTCCAGTTTTAAATTGACCTGATCGCCAATGGACAAGTTAAGTTTTTTTACCAGGTCTTGATTTACCAACAAAAAATAGCCACCTGAGTAAGGCATCAACGCACCCTGAATTTGAAGGTTTTGGTTGATGGTACAAATTACCCTACGATCATTACCCTCGATGAAAGTAACGGCGATCTCAGTTGGTACAGGAAAATGAAACCCATAAACATTCGAATCAAATTTTTGTAGTGAGGTAGATAACCGTATCATGGGCAACTTTTCGCTAAAGATCAAAAAACGAAATTAATTATTTATATGCAAATTTGGCTGTATCATTTGCTGACCGCGCCAGAATAAAAAGATTGAGACGAAGATTGATCAAAGATTGAAAATCAATCTCTTCAATCTTATGCAAATATTTAGGATAATCACTTAATACTAAAAAAACCGACTATTTTTGCGTTAAATCATAAAAATTATAATCGTGAAAGCACTTGTTCTTGAAGCCTATAATAAACTTGTCTACAAAGAGGAGCCTAAACCTGACTACAAAGCGAATGAAGTACTGGTAAAAGTGAAAGCGTGTGGCATTTGTGGCAGCGATGTACATGGCATGGATGGCAGTACAGGTAGAAGAATTCCACCTTTAATTATGGGACATGAAGCTTCAGGTATAATCGAGGAAATTGGAAGTGAGGTAAAAGCTTTCAAGCCCGGAGATCGGATTACTTTTGATTCTACAGAATACCAACTAAACGATTGGTACACCTTGCAAGGGAAATATAACTTAAGTGACAATCGGAAAGTTCTTGGTGTTTCTCCACCGGAATACCGAAGACAGGGCGCCTTCGCAGAATATATTGTGGTGCCTGAGCATATTGTATATAAATTACCGGATAAGGTGAGCTTTGAACAAGCTGCGATGGTCGAGCCTGTGGCTGTAGCTTCTCATGCCATTCGACTTACCTCTATAAATTTGGGGGATACCATACTTGTAGTAGGCGCTGGAATGATTGGTTTGTTTTTAATCCAGGTACTGAAACTTTCAAATGCCGGGAGCATCATTGCCATCGATCTTGATGATCAAAAACTGGAATTGGCTAAAAAATTTGGTGCGGATCATACCATAAATTCCAAATCTTCTGATATTCACCAAACAATATTATCCTTAACAAAAGATCGTGGTGTTGACATTGCTTTTGAGGTGGTGGGTATTGAGCCAACAGTGAATATGGCCATCGAAAATGTTCGGAAAGGAGGAATGGTGACACTTGTTGGAAACCTTGCCCCAAAGGTGAATTTTCCTTTACAATCTGTAGTAACCAGGGAAATTCGTGTGCAGGGAAGTTGTGCCATTGCAGGTGAATATGCGCAGGTGTTGGAAATGATGGAGAGGGGACTTGTTGATATTAAACCACTGTTAAGTGCAACCGCACCACTGAGCGAAGGAGCATCCTGGTTCAAAAGGTTGTATGATAAAGAACCGGGATTAAATAAAGTTGTATTGACGCCCTGAGCTGGAAGGGAAAAGATTGAAGGGAGATTGAAGGGAGATTGAAGGGAGATTGAAAGGAGATTGAAGGGAGATTGAAAGGAGATTGAAGGGAGATTGAAGGGGGATTGAAGGGAGATTGAAGGGAGATTGAAGGGGGATTGAAGGGAGATTGAAGGGAGATTGAAGGGAGATTGAAGGGAGATTGAAGGGGGATTGAAGGGAGATTGAAAGGAGATTGAAGGGAGATTGAAAGGAGATTGAAAGGAGATTGAATACAGATTGAAGGGAGATTGAAGGGAGATTGAAGGGAGATTGAAGGGAGATTGAAAGGAGATTGATAAGGGATATGTTAAGAACAGGAATAGTTGGATGTGGAAAAGTTGCGCATTTGCACGCACAAGCGCTGAAAAATTTAGTTGATTCTGATTTTGCAGCAGTATTTAGCAGGACATTAAGCAAAGCCAAAGATTTTGGAAACCAGTACGGAGTTAGCGCTTATGATAATATTTCAAACATGGTAGCTGATGAAAAGCTGGATTTAGTAATCATTTGTACCCCACACCCCAATCATTTGGAGCCAGCGCTGGAGGCTATGAATTCAGGAGCCAATGTTTTGGTAGAGAAACCACTTGCCTCATCATTGCAAGACTGCGACGCCATGATCCAAGCCGCAAATGAAAACCGGAAGAAATTGGGAGTCATTAGTCAGCGCAGATGGTATGGCCCCGTGCAAAGAGTAAAAAAAGCGATTGAGGATGGAAAGATTGGTCAGCCCGTGCTGGGTACGATTAATATGCTTGGCTGGAGGGATGAAAATTATTATACATCCGATCCTTGGCGAGGCTCATGGAAGCATGAAGGAGGAGGTGTTTTAGTCAACCAGGCTCCACATCAATTAGATGTTCTGTTATGGTTGATTGGAGAGGTGGATGAAGTATATGGCGCCTGGGCCAATTTCAATCATCCTTATATTGAAGTGGAAGATACGGCACTCGCCATAGTTAAGTTTAAAAATGGGGGACTTGGAAATATCATCGTGAGTAATTCGCAAAAGCCAGGGATTTATGGAAAGATTCAAATTCATGGAAGTAATGGAGCTTCAGTCGGGGTGCAACCAGAAGGAGGCGCCATGTTTATTGCCGGTATGTCAAATATTGCTGAACCTCCTGTAAATGATCTGTGGACAGTTCCCGGTGAAGAGACATTATTGGACAATTGGATAAAAGAGGATTCATCATTTTTTAATAGCATTGATCCTACTGTATATTATATAGAAAGACAGATTGAGGATTTTTTAGATGCAATTAAAGTGAATAGGAATCCTCTTGTGACAGGTGAAGAAGGCAGAAAGACAGTTGAACTTTTTACGGCAATATATCGATCTCAACGTGATCAGAAACCAATAAAATTTCCATTAAAACCTGAGATTGGGAAAGACGATTATGATGGCCGTATTTCAGGTTGATATACAATTCGGAAAATTGAATTAGCTGTTTTAATATTGAGTGTACTCCGAAAAGTATTATTCAGCCACGAATGCACGAATATAGAATTACAATAACCTGATTATCAATTATATATAATCGTAAAATTTCACAAATTCACGAAAATTTTGTTTTCGGAGCAGATTCAATTATTTTTTTGTGTAATCTATTCTGATCGCTTTATCAAATTCCTTCCAATGTGCTTCGGTCATTCTTCCCGGTGTAAAGAGACAAATGCCTGCAGCGCCATTTTCCATCGATGACCTGATGGCGGTTTCAATTTCACCAGGAATCAGCCCATGATTTTCGGGGTCATTTTCCGCAGTTTTATTTTCAGGTCTTGGGCAAATGAACAAACCACTATATAGTGGGATTTTATTCCCTAATGCGGTAACTCCTTCTTTTGTAACATCTCCCACCCATTCAGGGCCTTCCAGATAAAAATCATTGTAGTTCAATGGAAATACGGCATCCAAATCCCATTTATCCCATTCCTGGCGCACTATTTTTTTTGCTATTGAATTCGGTCCTGGAAATACGGCAGCATTGATTTGTTTGCCTTTAGTATGGATTTCCTCTGCCAGGCGATTTACAATATTTGTAATGAGGTCATATCTGAATTGTTTCCATGCCTGTACCTGTGATGGATCTTCAACGGATTTGATATCAATACTTGTTTTTTCTTTGAAATCACCAACGCATTTATCACAATAGCAATAGTCGTACGCTGGATATTCGCGATCCATCACCAAACCATATTTGTCCCAAAGTCCTCTGGCCAGAATTACATCCGGGAAACGGATATAATCCAGATGAATGCCATCTACCTCAGGCACATCAGCAACAGTTCCGTACATATTTGCCAGGAATTGATATACCTCTTCTCTGTTCGGACATAAAAATTTATAGTAATTTACATAGGCAGGCTTGTCAAAAGCAGATTCCCCTTTTCCGTTTATAGCATACCATTCAGGCTTAAGCTTTGGATTTTTAGCCTGTACCATCGTTGGGATCCAGGCATGAAATTCCAGACTAGCTTCCTTGGCAATTTTCCCAACTCTTCTATATGTTTCAGGATTCTGTCCACCGTTATACATCAAACCATCAATTCCTTTATTTTTCAGATCAGTAAATTGATCCTTTAGCTCCTGATCGGTAGATTCTCCCGGACCACCAAGCCATCCATAAACCGGAACTTTATATTCTTGAGGTTTACTGCATGAAAAAAGCAAGACAATGAGAAGAAGAGTGAGTAGATTTTTCATTCGATAATTCTTAAGAGTCGATTAGCTTCTATTTGAAATATACGACATCAATTTTTTGTATTTTAAGTCTTTACAGAATTTTTTAGTAAAATTAGATTAAAATATTAAGGCAATTAATTAAACATGAAATATTCATACTTTTTATCATAGAGGTAAATATTTTGGATCATGGCCCGTGGATGATGTATAAGGAGTTTATTGTGAAACCGGGTGAAACTGTTGATCACGTATTAGAAGATGATTTCCAGGCAAGATGGGTCAGGATAATTGCTGATAAAGATTGTCGGGCTACAGCTATGTTTGTTTATGAGTAGAGATTGGATATTTAAAAATTGAAGATATAAAAAAGCCCCTAATTATTGGGGCTTTGCATTTTTATGAAATCATTGCCTAATAATGCTACTTTTTAATTCCTGAAATATTACCGAGTATCACATCTTCAATTTCCTTAAAATATTTTACAGTTTGTAGCTGCAATTCCGAAGTTGAAGCATCGTCACAGACAAGAACAGCATATTGGTGTAATTGCAACATGGATACGGTCCACATGTGATTGACGCCACATTCTACAACTTGTCTTAGCGCTCTAGCCTTATTATATCCGGTGCTGATTAACACGACTTCTTTCGCATCCATCACAGTGCCCACACCTACAGTTAAGGCAGTAGTTGGTACTTTTGAAACATCATTATTAAAAAATCTGGCGTTTGCCAGTATGGTATCATAATTAAGTGTTTTAATTCTTGTCCTGGATGCAAGAGAAGACCCCGGTTCATTAAAAGCAATGTGGCCATCAGGTCCGATACCACCCAAAAATAATTTGATGCCGCCCAGACTTAAAATTTTTTCTTCATATCTCCTGCATTCTTCATGTAAATCAGGTGCGTTTCCATTCAATATATTTATGTTTTCTTTTGGGATGTCGATATGATCAAATAAATGTTTGTGCATGAAAGCATGGTAACTTTCAGGATGGTCCTCTGCTAAACCCACATATTCATCCATATTAAAGGTGATCACATGTTTGAAAGATATATCCCCCTTTTGATGTCTTTTAATCAATTCGACGTAGGTAGAAATTGGCGATGAACCGGTTGGTAAACCAAGAATGAATGGTTTATCCGCAGTGGGTTTTGCGGCATTGATCTTATCAATAATATAGTTCGCTGTCCATGTACCAACTGCTTCTTTTTTTGCTTGAATTATAATTCTCATTTTATTCTATATTTAATGTAAAATAACTTCACTAATTTTTTAACTAATATTATATTAAAATATTAAATTACCAATAACTCAAGGCTAATATAATAATTGAAATTAAAGAATGAAATATTTTTATATCCATAAAAGTATAAATTATTTTATGGTTTTGTATAGGTAATGACTTATGAAATGTGTTTACTAATGATTAATATTTAATATTGCAAAGTTTTTAATTATCGAACCAAAAATGAGTAAAAAAGACAAAATACCAACACCAGATTCAAATTTATCCAATCTCAATTATCCGAATTATTCAGATCTAAAAACGTTTCTAAGATTCGAAAAAATACCAACCACAATTTATAAAGATTCCAACCTGGCATCAATGGCCGTGGCTAATGAGGTTGCTTCAATCATTAAGATAAAGCAATTGAGAAAGGAGAAGTGCCTGCTTGGCCTTGCTTCAGGATCTACCATGGTAGCATTTTATGAAGAACTGGTCCGATTACATATGGAAGAAGGATTGAGCTTCAAAAATGTGCTTACATTTAATATTGATGAATTTTATCCTATGCTCCCAGGCGCTATTCAGAGTTATACAAAATTTATGCAGGAGTATCTTTTTGATCATATTGATATTGAAAAGTCAAATATTAATATGCCTGATGGATCTTTACCATTGGAAAAAGTAAAGGAGTTTTGTGATGCATATGAGGATAAAATTGACAGCAATGGTGGATTGGATGTAATTATCCATGGATTAAGTAGTAGAGGGCACACAGGATTTAATGAGCCCGGATCAACTATCAATTCAAAAACCAGACTCGTGACGGTTGATCAGGCCACAATTACTTCAGCGGCGAGTGATTTTTATGGAGAGAAAAACGTGCCGCGAAAAGCGATCACCATGGGTATTAATACCATGTTCAAAGCTAAAAAAGTTTTCCTTTTATCCTGGGGGGAAGGGAAAGCTCCTATTATTCACAAAATAGTTGAGGGTGAAAAGACTGACCTGATCCCGGCAAGCATACTACAGGATCATGAAGATGTTACAGTTATTGTTGATGAAGCTTCAACAGAAGAGCTGACGAGGGTAAAAACACCGTGGATCGTTGACATCCCAATTTGGAATGAAAGCATGATCAAGAAAGGTGTGGTCTGGTTGTGCCAAAAAGTAAATAAGTCTATTCTAAAACTCACCAACAAGGATTACAACGAGTATCACATGAATGATCTGCTTACTGCTGTAGGAACAGGTTATGACATTAACATAAAGGTATTTAATGAGCTGCAAAATACGATAACGGGTTGGCCGGGAGGCAAACCAAATGCAGATGATTCGCGCAGACCTGAGCGAGCAAAACCTGCTAAGAAAAAAGTCATCATATTCAGCCCTCATCCCGATGACGATGTAATCTCTATGGGGGGGACATTTATCCGGCTGGTAGATCAGGGACATGATGTGCATGTGGCTTACCAAACTTCAGGAAATATCGCTGTTTTTGATGAGGATGTGGTTCAGTATACTGACTTTTTTCAGGAGGTTGAAAAGGAGCTTGGAGTACAAAATAAAGAAGCGTTTGCTCTGTATAAAAAAGTAAATAAGTTCATCAAGGAAAAGAAACCGGGAGATGTGGATAAGCCTGAAGTAAAGAAAATTAAGGATATTATAAGAAGGAGTGAAGCACGGGCAGGATGTCGTTATGTAGGTTTGACAGATGATAAAGCGCATTTTTTGAATTTACCTTTTTATGAGACAGGTACGGTAAAGAAAAATCCTGTGGGTCCGGCAGATGTGAATATCATCAAGGATCTTTTGATGGAATTAAAACCTCAGCAGATTTATGCTGCAGGGGATCTTTCTGATCCTCATGGAACACACCGTGTTTGTCTCGATGCAATTTTTATGGCATTGGATGAATTGAAAGAAGAACCCTGGATTAAAGATTGTTGGGTGTGGATGTATCGCGGCGCCTGGCATGAATGGCCAATAAATGAAATCGAAATGGCAGTGCCACTGAGTCCTGATGAATTGATGCGAAAGCGTAAGTCAATTTATAAACATCAATCACAAAATTCCGGGGCGCTTTTCCCCGGATCGGATAGCAGGGAATTTTGGGAACGAGCAGAAGATAGGAATAGGGGGCTTGCCAACCAATATGATCAATTGGGATTGGCAGAATATGAGGCTATGGAAGGTTTTAAGAGATACTTTTTCTTGTAATCAAAAAACAATTGAGCTTGAATGGATTTGGCCCTTCAAGATTAATATGTGAGTTCATTCTAAAAAGCACATTTTCTCGCAAACCTGCCTACCGGACAGGCAGATTTGCGAGAAATTCTTATCTGAGAGTTTTTATACCTGACTCATATATTATTTGTTAATCCTTGAACGGCTTTTTGTATTGATGGTTTTGAGTTTGTTTATGCTACTTATAATTATCTTATTGCCTGAAAGTCTGTAATGATTTTATAAGCAAATTTGGCTGCGAGTTTTGAAGTTTTGGAATCCTGATCAAGCGATGGATTTAACTCGGCTATGTCAGCCGAAATTAATTTCCCTGAAGCAACTATTTCTTCAATCAATTCCAGTGCAATACCGGGTTGCAATCCGATAGCAGAAGGAGCGCTGACGCCTGGGGCAAATGAGATGTCAAACACATCCAGGCAAATAGTTAGGTAAACGTGGTCAACCTTTTCAATAAAAGGTTTTATTTGATTTAAATAATCGATACTTATGGTTTGGTTTAGCTCGTTGGCAAAAATATAATCCACACCAAGTTTATCTGCACGTTCAAATAGGGCCTTTGTATTGGCTGATTCCTGGATGCCAATGCAGAAGTAATTAAATGCCAGATTGTTTTCGATGCATTTTTCGGAAATCTGATAAAATGGAGTCCCTGATGATGCAATTTTTTCAGGTTTTCTCAAATCAAAATGAGCATCGAAATTTATTATTCCTATACTTTTCTCTTTTGGACAAGCATCGAATGAACCCATATAGTGTGGAAAAGCCACTTCGTGGCCTCCTCCAAAAACAAAGGATAAATAGCCTTTAAGCCTAATGGCAGAAATTAGATTTTGGAGTTCTTTCTGAGCATTTTCAAGATCCCCATCCTCACATATTATATCCCCACAATCAAATATTTTTGTGTCATGATGAAAATGATCTGCATGATTGCTACAGGCTATACGAAGCGAATCCGGACCATATTTGGCGCCGGTTCTACCCTTATTCCTTTTGACGCCTTCATCACATTTAAAACCAATGATAGCAATACCTTTTTCATTCTCCTTAAGTTCAGGAAGTTTTTCTTTACTCAGATCAATAAGTTTGATTTTCTGATGCCACCGATGACCAAGATCTCCTTCGTTATGATCAATTCTTCCTTGCCAGGTATTTGTTGTTGAAGGGCTGTACATTAGTTTAAAGGTTTAAAGGTTTATGGGTTCAATTATTCAGATGTCCCATTTTCAAATCAGTTAATTATGTTTCCTCTCTTCAAAATAAAATTTGGACGTAACTGACCCTGATGATATAAAATCTCCCGATAATCAGCACACGGGAAAGCGACTACATCAGCAAGCATTCCTTTGCCTAACAAACCTCTATCATGAAGATTTAGCGCTTTTGCAGCCCTGATGGTAATTCCTGCAAAGGTTTCTGCATTAGTTAATTTTTCCGAAGCGCTCAAAATGGAGGCCTGGGCCAGCAGATCTCCCATTGGTGCAGAACCTGGATTCCAATCCGATCCTATGGCCACGGAATTACCGGCATCCAATAATTTTCTTGCCGGGGCAAAGGACATTCCCAATCCCAATGAAGCCCCTGGGAGCACAGTCGCGATTACATTACTATTAGCCAGCGATTGAATCTCTTTATCTGTCGAAGATTCCAGATGATCAACGGAAATTGCTTCGATCTCAATAGCCACTTTACTGCCAATGGGTGTAAATTGATCCCCATGGATCGTTATGTCAAATCCAAGCACTTTGACTTTTCTCAGATAGTAAACAGATTGGAAGTAATCGAAGGCTCCATGTTCAATAAAGATATCTACACGATTCGCCAGCTTTTTACTTTTGACCACAGGCAAAAGATGATCGATTATTAAATCCAGGTATTCCTTTGTGTCGCCATCAAAATCTTTGGGCACGATGTGGGCTGCCAGGCAAGTTGAGATCAGGTCGGTATGTGTATTTTTGTCTACCTTTTGGATGGTCTCCAGCATTTTAATTTCATCTTGATGTAAGAGACCATAGCCGCTCTTTACCTCAGCGGTTGTTACACCGGAATTCAGGAGCACTTCAGCTCTTTTTAAAGTTAGTTCGAACAACACATTGGAGGAAGCCTTACGTGTTTTTCGGACAGTTTGCCATATTCCACCTCCTTCTTTAGCGATTTCAAGATAAGATTTTCCAGCAATTCTTTTTGCATAGTCATTCGCTCTGGAACCTGTAAAGCAAATGTGAGTATGAGGATCAATAAAACCAGGTAAGGCTACTGCATCTCCTTCAATCTCAATACACTGACCAGAAGCTAAGTTTGCTTCTTTTTGTAACTTCCTGAATCCACCAACTTGCTGTATAATATCGTCTTTAATTAAAAGTCCCCCATTTTCAATAAGGATCAATTGTTGATCGTTGATCGGCCCTTTTTCTGGCAACTCAGCCATCGTGATCAACTGGGTAAACGGGCCAACTAATTTTAATTTATCCATTTTACTAAAGATTCAATCCGTTAGCATTTTGGACATTTATTGCTTTTTCATAACCTGCATCTGCATGCCTGAATACTCCCATTGCCGGATCGTTGTGCAATACACGTTTTATACAATTTTCAGCCCGTTCTGTTCCGTCAGCTAATACCACCATTCCGGCATGTTGCGAGTATCCGATGCCAACCCCACCACCATGATGAAAGGATACCCATGTTGCACCGCCGGCGGTATTGGACATCAGGTTGAGTAATGGCCAGTCTGACACCGCATCACTTCCATCTTTCATTCCTTCAGTTTCTCTGTTTGGAGAAGCCACTGATCCGCAATCCAAATGATCTCTTCCAATAACAATTGGAGCTTTTACTTTTTTTGTTTTCACAAGGTTATTAAAAATGAGACCGGCCTTTTCTCTTTCTCCCATTCCCAGCCAACAGATTCGGCAAGGCAATCCCTGGAAAGCTATTTTTTCTCTGGCGCTTTCCAGCCAGGCAATCATAGATTTGTTTTCCGGAAAGGCCTCAATAAGCGCCTTGTCAGTCATATAAATATCTTCGGGGTCGCCGGATAATGCTGCCCAGCGGAATGGTCCTTTCCCTTCGCAAAACAAGGGCCTGATATATTCAGGGACAAATCCTTGGAAATCAAATGCATTTTTTTCGCCTCCTTGTAAGGCAAATTCCCTGAGGTTGTTTCCATAATCAAAGGTCTTGCTTCCTTTGTTTTGTAGTTGCAACATCAATCCAACATGACGGGCCATACTTATTAAGGATAAGGTTTTATATTTTTCTGAATCTGTAATTCTTAAATTTTCTGCCTCTTTCAGTGAGATTCCATTCGGAACGTATCCATTCAAGGGATCGTGTGCAGAGGTTTGATCAGTTAAGACATCCGGAATAATCTCATCATTGAGCAGGTTCTCCAGAAGATCTCCAATATCGCTTACCAGCCCAATGGAAATTGGCACTTTTGCTTTTTTAGCTTCCAAAGCCCAATCTCTGGCTTCCTGATAATCGTAGGTCAGTTTGTCAATATACCTCGTTTCAAGTTTTTTTTTAATTCTTTCCGGATCGACATCAGCGCCAAGAAATGTAGCGCCCGCCATGGTTGCCGCCAATGGCTGAGCGCCACCCATGCCGCCAAGGCCACCACTAACTAATAATTTGCCTTTCAAATCTCCCTCGAAATGCTTGTTTCCACATGAGACAAAAGTTTCATATGTTCCCTGAAGTATGCCCTGTGTGCCAATATAAATCCAACTCCCTGCCGTCATCTGACCATACATCATTAAGCCGCGTTCTTTCAGATCATTGAAATGATCCCAGTTGGCCCACGCAGGGACAAGATTGCTATTGGCAATTAATACCCTTGGCGCTTCAGCGTGTGTTCTCACTTTTCCAACTGCTTTTCCCGATTGTACGAGGAGGCTTTCGTCATCTTCTAATTCCAGCAAACTTTTGATGATTTGAAGTAAAGCATCACGGTTTCTTGCTGCCTGACCAGTTCCTCCATAAACCACCAGTTCCTCCGGATTTTCGGCAACTTCTGAATCCAGATTATTGAGCAACATGCGCAGAGGCGCTTCCGTTTGCCATGATTTAGCGTTTAACTCATTTCCCACAGGAGATTTATATTGTGGATGATTGGCATATTGTTTAATAAATTCCAAATACTTCATGGCCTTCATTTTTAAAATCAATGTTTTCGTTAAGCGCAATTTCATTTACCACCTCAACCAGTTCTTTATTTTTAATAATATCAAGAGCGATATTAATGTCCTCAGAAAAGATTCGGTCTTTATCTACAGTAGGAATTTTCATGCGCACATAATCATGGCATACATTGAGAATTTTGGTCGATTTTAAGGGCCTGCGGAAATCAAATCCCTGAGCTGCACAGATTAATTCGATAGCAAGGATTTTCTCTAGATTTTGGATGATAGTCAAGGTCTTTCTTCCACTTATCGATCCCATGCTCACATGATCTTCCTGCCCAAGGGATGTGGGTATGCTGTCGGCGCTGGCAGGAAAGCATAGCGATTTGTTTTCACTTACCAGTGCAGCAGAAGTATATTGTGGGATCATAAACCCCGAATTCAATCCGGTGTCCGTCATCAGCAACTTTGGAAGGCCTTCGATTTTTCCCTCCAAAGAAAAATATATTCTTCTATCTGATATGTTACCCAATTCTGCTGCCGCTACTCCAACGTAATCCAGAGGTAAAGCCAATGGTTGTCCATGGAAATTTCCTCCGCTTATGGTATGATTTTCATCGAATATAATGGGATTATCAGTTACTGAGTTCAGCTCAACTTCTACAAGGTTTTTAAGGTGCAACCATGCATTTCTGGAAGCTCCATGAACTTGAGGAATGCACCTTAAGGAGTATTGGTCTTGAACTCTTTCGCAATGGGCATGGGATTTTAGTATCTCTGATCCTTTCAGCATTTTGTGCATCCGTCGGGCGACATATTTGTTGCCTTCATATGGCCGGAGTTTATGGAGTTCCGGTAAAAAGGGTTGTGCTGATCCCAGCATAGCCTCCAGGTTCATAGCACCTATAATATCCGCATGATCCAGGCAATTCTGTAACTCCTCGACAACCTTTATGGCAAATGATGCTATAAATTGAGTGCCGTTAATTAATGCCAGTCCTTCTTTTGGTCCAAGCATTAATGGTTTTAATGCATATTTTTCAAATATTTTAGAACTTGGAACTTGTTTGTCATTTTCCCAAACATATCCCAAACCAATAAGCGGCAAAAACAAATGTGCCAGAGGAGCAAGGTCACCGGAGGCACCAACCGAACCTTGTGAAGGAACGACAGGGATAATATCATGTTCAATATGCCACTGAATTTGTTGAAGGGTTTTCATGCGAATCCCTGAGAATCCAAAGGATAAAGAGTGCATTTTAAGGATCATCATCAGTTTAGCAATATCTTTTGACACCGGATCTCCAAGACCAACACTATGACTTTTAAGAATGTTGTACTGAAGTGTAATCGTATCTTCTTTAGAAATAATCGTGGTGCAAAGAGGGCCAAATCCTGTGTTGATGCCATATACTATTTTTTTGTGCTCGATGATTTTGTCAACCGCATCTTTGCATTTTTGAATGTTGGTTTTGGCTACATTCCCAATTGTAGCATGTAATTCCCCCGAGCATATATTAAGCGCCCTTCCAACAGTCAACTGATTTTCACCATATAGAAATTTGTTATTCATTATTGTTTTTTTATCGCAATATCCAGTTTCAACATATAATTAGGATTCCTTTTGCGAAGTACAGTTTTTTATTTCATTAAAAAAATTACTTTGAATCAGAACATTAGAATTTTTATGTTGTGTTTTACGCTCAATTAGAATTTGATATACATGGCTTTAAATTCCAGGGATTTTATATATTCACGGGATATTTTTTTAATTTGATATTTATTTTAAGCCACGAAAATTGTCCAGACTAGTTGATCAAAAAAAAGGATTTGGAACCATTCCGGTATTTTTAACTGCTATTTCTACCATTCTCGGAGCAGTGATGTTCCTGCGATTTGGATATGCTGTGGGCAGTGTAAGCCTTTATGGCACCTTGCTCATCATCATTATAGGACATCTGGTTACCGTACCAACAGCTCTTGCCATTGCTGAAATTGCAACGAATCAAAAAGTTGAAGGCGGGGGCGAATATTATATCATTTCACGTTCCTTTGGCATTAACATTGGCGCCGCCATTGGTACAGCATTATATTTTTCCAGGGCAATTAGTGTAGCATTTTATATCATTGCTTTTGCAGAGGCATTCGACCCTGTTTTTGATTGGGTAAATAACCAGTTTGATTGGAATATTGTTGACAAAAGGCTTGTGAGTATTCCTGCTCTTTTGCTGTTGATATTATTGATGCTAAAAAAAGGGGCAAGCATGGGGATGAAAGCCCTATACGTGGTGGTCGTTATACTTTTTACTTCCCTTCTCTTCTTTTTTATGGGAGACACAGGATATGCAGTGGAGAAATCTTATAAATACCTGAGCAGAACAATAGAAAATCCGGATAACTTTTTTTACGTATTTGCGATTATTTTTCCGGCTTTTACCGGTATGACGGCAGGAGTGGGCTTGTCAGGAGATTTGAAAAACCCTAAAAAATCGATACCCATCGGTACTGTTGCCGCTACAATTGTGGGGATGATCGTTTATGTATTTATAGCGTTCAAGCTGGCGCTTTCCGCATCTTCTGCCGATCTTGTAAATGACCAATTGATCATGAGCAAAATAGCTTACTGGGGGCCTATTATTCCAATTGGACTGGCCGCAGCAACCATTTCATCAGCATTGGGGTCCATTATGGTGGCGCCAAGAATTCTTCAGGCATTGGCGCAGGATGGCGTCTTCCAGATAAAGCAAGTCAATTCGTTTTTGGGTAAGGAACGATCGCATGACAGGGAACCTTATAATTCTACTTTAGTCACCAGTGTCATTGCCTTGTTTTTTGTAATTATTGGAGATGTGAATTTCGTGGCGGTGATCATTTCCATGTTCTTCATGGTAACTTATGGCTCCATCTGTATGATTTCATTTTTGCATCATTTTGCCGGTGACCCAAGCTACCGCCCTGCATTTAAATCCAAAGGATTTATTTCTCTGATTGGTGCAATTGCCTGCCTGTATTTGATGCTGAAAATGAATTTGACGTATGCATTATTATCCCTTGCGATGATGACCTTGTTTTATTTGATTATATCATCATCAAATAAAAGTAATAAAGGGCTGGCTAAAATTTTCCAGGGGGTAATATTTCAGGTGAGTAGAAACCTCCAGATTTTCCTTCAAAATACGGAGAAAGAAAAAGTGGAGGATTGGCGACCGTCAGTTATTTGCATTTCGGAAACTTTCTTTAACCGTCCTTCAGCATTTAATATGTTGCGATGGATTAGTCATAAATATGGATTTGGAACCTACTTGCATTATGTAAATGGTTATTTGTCGAAGGAGTCTATTGAATCTTCCAAAAAGGAATATGAGGAAATCCTGAATTTGAGCAGCTCTACAAAAAGCAATGTGTTTATCGATACCATGATTTCACCATCCTATACCAGCGCTATTGCCCAGGCGATGCAGATGCCAAGTATTTCCGGCAAGGAATTTAATATGATCCTGTTTGAGTATCCAAAAGGAGAAGAAAAAGTGCCTACGCGCATTACAGAGAATTTTTCCCTGGTGAAGGCGGCAAATTTTGATGTTGGAATTTTGCTGACATCCGAACGGGATTTTGGTTTCCGAAAGCGCATTGATATCTGGATCACAAAAAGTGATTATGAAAATAGCAACCTGATGATTCTTATGGCTTACATCATTATGGGGCATCCGGAATGGAAAGGCTCAAGAATTAATATATTTGCTATTTTTCCTGAAAATGACGTTGAAAAGGAACGTGAAAATTTGATTGAGCTGACACGTCAGGGGCGCTTGCCTATTTCTGCAAAAAATATTGAAGTGATCGAGAAGAAAGAAGAATCCAGCAATCGGGATATTATTAATTCGAAATCCAGATATGCCGATCTTACCATTATTGGTTATAGATCTGAAGCTATCAAGCAGATGGAAGGGGGGATCTTTGCAGGATACAATCAGATAGGAAACACCCTTTTCCTAAATGCCTCCAAAAGCAAGTTTATTGTGTGATTTTTTGAGGGTAAAAATAAGATTGATAAAGATTGAAGGGATTGAGAAAAACAACCTATTTATCAATCTTCCTTCAATCTTCTTCAATCTCTCATCAATCTCTCATCAATCTTCTTCAATATTAAATGCCTCTTCTGCGGCGGCCATTTTCCCTTGCTTCTTTTCTCCAGGCTTCCAATTTGATCCATTGGTCTGCAGTGAGTATTTTTTTCAATTCCACATCTTTTTTCTTATTGATGGCCATCATCGTACTTCTCATAGCATCACGATCTCCATCAGCCTTATCCCTGGCGGCCATAAATTTATCAGCATATTTAAGATTTAGCGCTTCGACTTTTGGCAATTGCCCGGCAGTCAGATCTAGGGTCTCCTTCATTTGATCAGTCTGTCTTTTTGCCATTTCTTTTGGATCCATATTGCCTCTTCCCTGACCACCCTGGCCTTGCTGAGCAAAAACTTCTGGCATGAACATTAGTAAAACAATAAAGGATGCGATAAGGACAAATATTTTTTTCATGACTATAAATTTTAAAGATTTAATGTGATTTTTTTTGTAACAAAATAAACTATGTGTTTTAGTGGATTTCTTTTTTCAATGGCCAAGCTATTAATATGGTGTTTTTGACTATAAAGACCATCCTGTTTTTCTCTCGGATTCAATTTATATGTAAAATCCGAAAATTGAGTGCAGCAAATAATTGCGACGATAATACCGATGAATATAATTGATTTACTTTTCATGGAATTTGAGTTTATCTAAAATCCATTTCAAAGGTTTTAAATTGTTTGACTCGTTCAAAATTAAATCAACCAATGGTCTGGAAATATCAACAAATGAAAATCGATACATTAGTGCCCTCCTGACAGCGAAGCATACTGATTGTTTCTCTGAACCTCTCAGTTTAAAGGTGATTGATTTTATTTACTCATTGGTTGTGAATAACAAGATATTCATTGAAAATAATTGTTGGTAAACTTTAATTAAACTACTTTCAAAGCTTATGAAAGTCAATATTTTATTAAATAAGTACAATGTGTTGATGCACCTCCTTTTTTGGGGAGGGTATTTATCCTTATCTGTTTTCGTATTTAGTGGGAGAGAGGAATTCGAACGCGCATTTTTAATCAGTTTGATTCTGATCATACCTCAGGTGATCATTGCTTATATCAATATGGAGCTTCTGATACCTCGATTTTTTATTAAAAAGAAGTATTGGATATATGTAGGGCTTGTCCTTTTGTGTTTTGCCGGGTTTTATCTTTTTTATGAATTTGTACTCCCTTTAGTTTTTGAGAAAATAGGTGCTCCACAGCATCAAGGCGGACGGCGTTGGATTCGGGAAAATCCTGAAATGAGCGGGAAACCATTTTTTAGTCCAATGCGCAGAATGCGATTGATTTACTCGTTTACCCAAACGTTGGCGATCTATTTTTTGTCAACAGCATTTAAGACTTCGCAAATTGCCCTAAAAAGAGAAAAGGAAGCCTCAGATCTGAAAAGTGAAAACCTGAATTCAGAGTTAAAATTTTTGCGATCGCAAATAAATCCGCATTTTTTATTCAATGCATTAAATAACATTTATTCTTTATCGATTATCAAATCTGATAAAACTCCGGATAATATATTGAAATTGTCGGATATGCTGAGGTATATCATTTATGATTGCAATGCGAATCGCGTATCTCTGGAAAAGGAGATAAATTATATCAATAATTACATCGATTTGCAAAAACTCAAAGATGACCAGATGACAAATATCGAGGTGAATTTTGAAAATGCTGATTCACAATGCATAATTGCGCCCATGATATTTATTCCATTTATTGAAAATAGTTTTAAGCACAGCAAAATTGAAGACCTTGAAAATGGATGGATCAAAATGAAAATTGAGCATACGGATACTCAGCTAATCTTTTCAATTGGAAATAGCCTGCCGAAAAAGATGTATACAAAAGATAAAATTGGAGGAGTTGGTCTGGAAAATGTAAAGCGCAGGCTTGAGCTTTTGTATCCAAAAAAACATCAACTCAAAATTGAAGAAACGAAAAACGAGTTTTTAGTAGAACTGAAAATTCCTATAGAACTGTAGCACACGCTACGATTATTTACAAGTGACGCTACTATGAGTTATACCTGTCTGATTGTCGATGATGAGCAACTTGCTCGAAGATTACTGGAAGAATTTGTATCGAAAATTCCTATGCTTGAACTGAAAGGGATGTGTAAAAATCCACTGGAAGCCATGGATGTTCTTTCTAAAGAGCGAATTGATATTATGTTCCTTGATATTCAAATGCCGGAAATTACCGGAGTAGAATTCATGAAATCATTGCAGCAAAAACCTGCGACAATCTTTACTACAGCTTATTCTGAATATGCCCTGGAAGGGTACCAACTTGACGTTATAGATTATTTGGTAAAACCATTTCCCTTGGATCGGTTTATAAAAGCGGTAAATAAAGCCATCGAATATATTGATCTGAAAAGAAACGCCAATAGCAACGATCAGCTGAATGTTGTGGATTCGGATTATCTGTTATTGCATGCCGATCATAAAATATATAAGGTAGCCCTGGATGAGATTAAATATATCGAAGGATTAAAAGAGTATGTTTCCTACTATACAAAGGAAAAAAGAATTATTGTACTTCAATCGCTCAAATCAATTGAAGAATCCTTGCCGTCAGACAAGTTTATTCGGGTTCATCGCTCGTATATCGTTCCAATTGACAAGATAAAAACATTGGATGGGAACCAGGTTCAGATTGGTGATAAATTGATCCCCATAGGTAGAAGTTATAAAGAGGACGTCCTGAAACGAGTTTTTCGTGAATAGCTTCTTGTGTGTTAATTAGTAAATTCATTCAATATTTTCGCCCCATTTTTCCTTTCTACTTCGTTAAAATTTTCGACCATAGCGTTGCTATGCTATCAAATTTTGCCTCGTACAAAAAAAAAATTGAATCAAAAATTTAGTAAACCAATTTAATAATTAGCACACTAGCGACTGATTTCTGATATTATTGCATTTTCTAGAGAAGATTGAATGGATTGATGTTCCAACCTCCTCTCTATCCCTTTTCAATCTCCCTCAATCTCCCTCAATCTCCCTCAATCTCTCATCAATCTTCATTCAATCTCCCTTCAATCTCTTATCAATCTTCATTCAATCCCCCTTATTAACCGAAACTTTAATTTCATAATCGTATATTCAGCCTTTATTTTGAGTCGTAAAAAAATCTACAATTTGTAATGAAGCCATACCAATTTATAGAGCATTATTTTTGGGTTTTTATGCTGGCAGGTCTAGTATCGGGATTGAGCATTCCGGTTTACAATGACAATCTCATGGTATTGCTGGAGCCATTGCTCATGATCATGCTGTTTACGGTTTTTTTAAAATCTGACCTTGTTCACATCCTTGGTGAAATTAAAAATTACAAACTGATGTTGTACCTGGTATGTGCATACATGATCATTATTCCTGTTGTGTTTTTCTTTACGATAAATATTTTCGATCCAGAACTCGCCATCGGTATTTTATTGCTAACTGCTATGCCTGCCGCAGTAGCTGCTCCGGCATTAGCCGATATTGTGAAAGGGAATACAGTGCTTGCCACAAGTATTACCATTGTCACATCAATTATAGCCCCTTTTACCATTCCACTAATATTTAGGTTTTTAAATTTTGAGCAGCTATCTATTGATCCATGGCGCATCTTTAGGGATCTGGCCATCATTGTATTTGTGCCAATGATTATATCACAAATTATCAGGAAATACTTTGCTCAAACCATTCATAAAAAGAAACATTATTTAACTCCCATTAATATTATTATACTTTCTTTTATGGTATATATCGTTTTGGGTTCGCAACGTGACGTCGTGCTAAGTAATACTTCAGAGGTGGTTTTTCAACTTGCATTTTTATACCTCATATTCATTATGCTGCATGTCATAGGTTATTTGTTGGGCTACAAACACAGGAAACAAAACAAAATTACGATAACCATTGGTGCGGCTTATATGAACAATGGTTTGGCTATTGTATTGGCAGCCAAGTACTTTGATCCATCAATCCTGGTCTTAATGGTGCTTACGGAACTGCCTTGGAATACCTTAATTGCTCCATTCAGGAAAATAGTTAATTTGAGATAGGTAAATGGTGTAGCCACAAAAGTTTCACTGGGATTTGTATTTATGGAGTATTATAGAATAGCTGTAAGTTAAACTCTATTTTGGACCTTGAGTCACTTTGTGTTTCCCAGGCCTGTAGATGAGGCAGGCTTTTGCAGAGAAAAAAAATGAAAATATGTTAGAGGCATCTCTTTTTATTATTTATTTTTACACTCTTACATTATAGAAGCGAAAGCATGTTAATGTATATGCGTACATATCTTATCAATGTTTTGGTGCCAGACGCCGGAGATATTAGTTAGTTGCTCAGGCAGCTACTCCTTCATGTCGGCCCATCCGACAACAATCAATTTAATTTCTATTCGCTTCAATTTCATTTAAATGAATAAGATATACAATCAGCGCAAAAGCGCCATTTTGATTTCAAAAAGAAAGTTATCAAAAATAAAAATTCTCTGGAGGGATATTCGGAAATCCATATCTGGAACAGAACGGGATTTTACCAAAGGATCATTGACAAGGGCCATTCTATTGTTATCCATACCTATGGTGCTGGAAATGGTAATGGAATCTATATTTGCTGTTGCCGACATCTATTTTGTCTCCAAATTGGGGGCGGATGCGGTAGCTACAGTAGGGCTTACAGAATCGTTAATGACTTTGGTCTATGCCATCGGAATTGGATTTAGCATGGCGACAACTGCCACAGTTGCCAGAAGGATTGGAGAGAAAAACAAAGCTGGGGCATCCATCGCGGCCTCACAGTCCATCATTGTGGGAGCTATCATATCATTGGTTTTAGCAATTCCCGGTCTATATTTGGCAAAGGATCTATTGAGTGCGATGGGGGCGTCTGAGGCAATGATAAGCTCAGGATATTCCTATACTGCCATCATGATTAGTGGCAACATCGTGATCATGTTGCTATTCATTATCAATGCCATATTCAGGAGCGCCGGTGATGCGGCCATATCAATGCGCGTATTGTGGTTTGCTAATATCTGCAATATTATCCTTGATCCATGCCTGATATTTGGCCTTGGCCCCTTCCCTGAGTTGGGGATACAAGGAGCAGCGGTTGCTACAGTTACAGGCAGAGGTCTGGCTGTTGTGTACCAGTTTTATATCCTGTTTTCCGGAAAAGGGAGGATCAATTTAACTTTGAAAAGTTTCCGTATTCGATTTGGTATTATTCAAAAACTAATCAAACTATCCTATGGGGGAATTGGACAATTAATCATTGCTATGTCTAGTTGGATTGTTTTAATGAGGATTTTGGCTGATTTTGGTAGCGATGTACTTGCCGGGTATACCATTGCGATTCGTGTGGTGATTTTCTCCCTGCTGCCATCCTGGGGATTGGCAAATGCCGCAGCCACTTTGGTTGGGCAAAATCTGGGAGCGAACCAACCCGAAAGGGCTGAAAAATCTGTTTGGAAAACTTCGTTTGTCAATATGGGATTCCTGGCGATTTTTGCCATAATATTTATCACCATGCCAGAAGTCTTTATACGATTTTTCATAGATGACCTGGAGGTGATCAAACATGGTATCCAGGCGCTACAGATCATAAGTTTCGGGTATTTGTTTTACGCCTTTGGTATGGTAATGCCCCAGGCCTTTAATGTAATGCCATTTCTATAAGAAATTGTTATTTGGAGGTTTTGTGTCCAAACGCTCACAAATCATCTATTTTCCCTTACGAATTTCAGATATTGATGCAGGTATAAATTGAGGGAGCTCAATTGT
>SDBV01002929.1_pt1 | contig 25460 bp, 18 predicted proteins | sample 2277081 | NCBI WGS metagenome assembly SDBV01 (sample SAMN10402039, study PRJNA504765) | marine sediment metagenome | isolation source: marine sediment core GS10_PC15, 223 cmbsf | place: Arctic Ocean: Southern Knipovich Ridge | collected 2010 | reverse complement strand
GCCCGGCCCATCTGGTGGCAAAGCCGTGGATTTTCCATGAAACGACGGATGGAATCTGCCAGTTGTGACGGGTTTTCGCGTTGTGAGAGCAGACCGGTCTCACCTTCGACAATCACCTCGCTCATCCCCCCCACGTCGGTCGACACGCACGGCAGACCGCTGGCCATGGCCTCGATGGCCGTCAGCGGGATGCCCTCGGTCAGACTGCTCAACAGGAAAACGTCGGCCGCTTGCAGCAGACGGGCCACGTCGTGACGCATGCCCAGCAGCCGAACGTAGCGGCCCACGCCCAATTCCGCCACCAGCCGCTGGATACTATCTTGTTCCTCTCCTCCGCCCACGATCACAAGCCGAAAGCGGTCGTTATTATTGATGCCTGCAACCAGTTCGGCAACCGTGCGGATCGCCGTGCCGTGGTCCTTGAGATGATTCAGCCGCGCCACCTGCATGGCAACAAAGTCGCCCTCATGCAAACCAAGTTCGCGCCGCACTTCCTCGCGCATCGGCCGGGCGCTGTCGTAGGCGGTTAAATCCACGCCGTTATAAATCACCTCGACCCGCTTTCGCGGGATGCCTTCGCAACGCACCAAGGCCTCTTTGACACAATCGCCCACGGCCACCACTCGGTCGCAACGCCGCAGCAGAATCCGGTTGGCCACGATCCGTTTCCACACGACCGGATCGGGATCTCCACGCCCGTGTTCAGTGAAAAGGATGGGTATCCGCCGCCGCAGCCGCGCCAGGGCGGCGTAGAAAAACGGCGTATTTTGCTGCGCATGAATAATGTCGACGTCATGCGCCCGGCAAAACTCGGCAATCCGCCTCGCGCAGCCCAAGTCGATGCCCTCCTCACGTCGCAAAACCTCCACGCAAAACCCTTCCTCCTCCAGCCGCCGTCCCAGCACCCCCGTTTCGTCCAAACAGGCAAAGACCGTATCGAACTCGTCTCGAGCCCGCAGCGCATACTCACGCGCGAGGATCTCCGCCCCGCCCACCTTGAGCGTATGCACAAGTTGGCAGATGGTCGGTTTCGAATTGCCGTTGGCGGCGTGTTGCATGTTTTCTGTGATTGCGAGTTGATGTTATCGTGGACGAAAACCAATATCAATTTATTTACCGCGGCCCGTTTGGCGTCGGGTGGTCCACAATCGCATCTGCTCCGCCATCCAATTGCGTCGCGCGGCGTTTATCCATCCGCTCGGCCGCACGGCATGTAGTGCCGCCCCGACAATGCCCCGTGGGCGGCGCAACGCAGCCCGGACCTGCTGCTTCTGCGGAACGAACCGGCTCGGCTGTCCATGGTCGCAATCCGACGACTGTGAAGCGATCTGCTCGGCAGTGTTTTTCGAGCATTCCAACTCCGCACTGGCTGGCAAGCAGCCACTGGCACCCTTTTTCAACTGACTGCTCAACCACATCTCGATATAGCCCTGCTGAAGCACAATCGCCAGCGGCCGCGTTGCCGCGCGGGTTTCGAACGACATCAGCATCTCCCACGCCCGGTCGAGAATCTCATGCCCTCGCCGGCAGAATAACTTCCGCTGGGCATCGTCGTCCGCGTATCGGGCCGCCATCAGCAGGACCGTGCCCTTGCGAAGATCCTGTGCCGCCCAGGTTTCCGTGGGAAATTCCAACTCCTCCGGCTTGTCGAGATAGCAACCCTCATTCTCGCCCATCCAGCCGGCATAGCACAAGAGGCTGCGGCGGACATATTGCCACATTTCTTTGTTTGTTTTTTCGCGGGCTACCCGTAGATAACGCTCAAGTGCTTGCAAATAAACGGTATACGACCAGCGAAGCTCGGCGTTCAGCAAATCTCGGGTTCGGAGGTCGTCATTGGGGTGAACCGTGCGGCGGATGAACTCTTCGGCCTTGTCCAGATACCGTCGCTGGCCGCTGGCCTGCCAGGCATCGAGCAGCGTATTGATCGAATTCCCGGCCCCGCGACCGGGTCCGTGGTATGTGGTCTCGGTTGTGCTGGTTGCCAGACCCGTCGGCTCATCGCAAACAATGCCCAAAAGATGATTTCGCCCGTCGTCCATGTCGATCGTCCACTGGGCCAGACGGATCGCCGTTTCCCGCGCTCTGCGGTCTCCGCCGAGGTGGTAGTAGAGCATCAAGCCCGAGGCGTAGTTGTGTTCGTTGGCCGGGCCGCCGCCTTCGATGGGCATGGCGGTGTCGATCATTGCACGCGACGTGGTGCGGTGCGTGCAGGTGCCGGCGTCGTGGTAATGGGCCGTGTGCCAAAAAAGCCCGCCGCTATAAGCAGCCTTGTCCTGCTCGGCGTGATAGACGTCCACGTCCATGATATGCCGGGCCAGCGGGTCGGCCAACTCCCACCATCGCCGCTCGCCCGTCCGCAAAAACTGCACCAACAGCCCATGCAGCACGTCGTACTGGTTGTTGTAGTGCGAGATCACCGGTTTGGGGCCGTTGTAGTATTGCTGCTCGTGGTCGGCCCATATATCGCCGAAATTCCGCCAGCCGAACTCGTCGATAACCTCCCGCTTGGCGAAGAAACCGTTTGAACCGCCCAACGCCTGGCCCAAAATTTCTTTGCATTCTTTGCGAGGTTCGACGCTTGTATCGGGCAGATAGGCAACCGCGCCGGATCGGGCGGCCCAATCCGCATCGCAACAAGCAACCAGCGGTTCGTGCGTCTGCACCAATCGCCGACAAGATTTCTTTGCGTTTGCGATAGCGTCGCTGTCGAAATCGAACCAGATCCTGCGCGTGTTCTGCTCGCCGCCTTGCAGTTCAAAGGGCCCCTCGGCCTGACGCGGCAGCAGCCCCACCCGCAAAACGTCGCCGTCGACCTCCACGGCCGTGGGAAACTGTTGCCAGAACTCGATCGGTGCGCAACCCACGCTCAAGCCGCCGCCGGCAAGGCAAACCGCCGGGCTGGCACGCCGGCCGCTCGATTCGCTGGTGCCCTCGGCCCCATGCTCCCGCACGCGATAGCCGCGGAACCGCAGGGGAATTCTGTCCTCGGCGTCGACGTGGTTACGGCTCTGCCAGTTCTCGCCGCCGCTGGAATCCTGATAGATCTGCAGCCGCGGCCCGTCGCTGGTTTTCAGCGGTTCACGCGGCCCTTCCGTCCAAGTAATTTCATTTGCGCCCCCGCAAAAAAGCTCCACGCCGTATTCGCCGATCATGACCGCGCCCGGGTCGCCCAGATCCCAATAATTTCCCGGGTGCCGCGCCCTGGCCGGGTTGTGGATCGTAAGTTCCACCTCGACCAGCCCGCTCCCGGCGAAAAACGACAGCCGCCCCGACAGCCGCACGCCGCTGCGGCGTCCAAAAGAACCACGGAGCCGCACAACCGCCCGCACCGGCCCCGATTCTTCCACCGCAAGGTTATCGATCCTGGCCTCGTGCCCACGCCCACCGGCGTCGGTCAAAAAAATCCTACTACCCGGCGCCCGCAACCATTGCGACCCGCCTTTTTCCACACTAGCCAAAATCCGCGACCCGCCGCAAAACATCTCAAAACGAGCCGCCCCCGTATCAACCATGGCCCGCCGCCCGTCACTATTGACCTCCAAAATCCCTTCCCGACGCCCAGCTTTCGTCCCACCGTCCGGCCGCAGCGAATATTTTGCCGCACTTTCCGCACCAACATCCGCCAGAAAGCTGACCAGCAGCCATTTAACCGACCCGTCGCCCCAGCGGGCCAACGCCTTGGCCTGACAAACCACTTCCCGCCCGCCATCGTCCGTAAGAATCCACTCCTGCTCATCCCCCGCCATCCCCCGCGGCAGCGGCACGCCGACCGACACGGGCTCTTGCCGTCGGGCTTGGGGCGTGGGGTTGGTGATGTGGATAGGGATATTGCGGTTCACGTGAGTTCTGGGATTCGGATGATTTATTGATCGTTCCGATCTTCGAAAATCTGTATCGCCTGTCGGCTGAGTGATTCCCAACCGAAGTTTTTGACGGTCCATTGCCGCGCGGCCTTGCCCATTCTATCCCGCAACTGCGGGTCTGTCATTAGTTCGACGACATTATCGGCAATTTCGTCGACGTTGTCACAGCATACAACCCGCCCGGTTTCTGGAATCCGCATGGTTTCGGCCGTCCCGCCCGACGCGCCTGCCAGAACCGGCCTGCCGCACGCCTGGGCTTCGAGCAATACCATGCCAAAACCCTCGAAATCACCGTCCACCGTGCGATTGGGCAACATGAACAGGTCGCATTGCTGATAACACCGCACCAACTCGGTGTCCGACACCTGGCCCACGAATTGCACATGCCGTTCCAGCTTCAATTCAGCGATCAGCTTCTCTAACGCCTGGCGCTCTTCGCCGTCGCCGACAATCGCGTACAGCACCTCGGGCACTGCTTGGCGAATCCGCTCAATCGCTCTGATCAACTGGTCATGCCCCTTGCGTTTTTGCAGCCGCGAAACCGTCAGCACCACCGGCCGGTCGTTCCAGCCGATATTTTTTCGAAACAACTCGTCGCGCTCGGCTGGAACAAACACCTTGATGTCCACGCCCGGATGAAGAACCCGGATACGCTCGGGCGGAACGTTCCATTGCTCTTGCAGTATGGACGATGTGTTGTGACTGTTGGCAACCAGAAACTCGACATTTCGCAACACAGGTCGCATCAAGAGCCCAAGTTCGCGGCTACATGCTCCGATATTTAGTTCCTCGCCATGCACATAGCAAACATAGGGCAGGCGGTGCATTATTTTGAGCATCCAGGCAATACCGCCTTCGGGCAAGATCCTGGCACAGTGGACTTGTGAAATATCATGCCCTCGGGCAATCTTTCTCACGGCTCGGTAGTTGCCGAGATAATTCTTGAGCCCGTAAATACTGGCGATCCCCCAATCTTTAATCCACACAAGCGGCGCCCGCCCGATGCGAACATCATGCGCCGCGTCAAACTCCTCATGCCCTGGGTGCTCTCCGGCCGCAACAACAACGTCCCCGCGCGGCATGCGTCGATAAATCTCCCAAAGCCAGCGGCCGCTGCCGCCGACTCGGGGAGGAAAGATCTCGCTGACTAGAAGAGTTTTTTGCATGGTTATGTGAGCTTTTTGTATATTTGCGTATAGGCTTTGATGAACTCTTGGCGGGAGAAGTGTTTTTCGCTGAGACTGCGTGCATGCTGTGAAAGAGTATCCCAATTGATTCTCAACTCATCCAGGCCGTTTGCGAGTGCCGGGGCATTTGATTCACAAACAATCCCGGCCATGTTTTCTTCGATTACGTCGGCTAAGCCCGTCTCTTTTGTGACCACAACGGGCCGCCCACAGGCAAGGCTTTCCACGAGTGAATTGGGGGCCGGTTTACAGCGGGCCGGGTCGGTAAATGGGACGATTGTGGCGTGTGCCTGATTATAAACCGATTGCATATCGGCGATTCGACCCACCAGCAATTCGACGTTAGCGAGTCCGCTCGACTTAATCCATTCTTGGACCACCGGCAAACTGTCGCCCCAGGGTCGCCAAAACAGTCGGAATTTCATTGCGGGTCTAAGTGCTGCTACTTGCAAAATCAGGTGGACACCGCGTGCTTCGAGCCAGTCGGACAACTCGGGACTGGATGCAAAGGCCACGGTAAACGGTTTGTCCCCGGCGGGCATGGGCCGAAAACGTTCGAGGTCTACCGGTGGGAAAACGAGCCCAATGCGGTCCGATGCAATTCCAAGTTTCTGTAGTTGCGCCCGGCCGCCCGGCCACTCGGCCACGAAATAGTCTATCTTATCGAGCAACTCTTGTTCACAAATCGAATTGCTCACGGCCATGGTTAAAATCGTCGGATGTTTGCGAACGGCTTTCAAATGAAACCAGTCGCCCAACCCGCCAAAAATGTGATTGATGTCAAAAGCCAACTGTGCCGGCCATGTGGCACCGCGGAAAATCCAGTGCAATCGACGATGAAAGCTGAATCCGCGCCGCCAGGACAAATGGCCCGGCCCCCGCGCGGCGATTCCCCATGCGATACTGCCCGGAAACTCTTGTCGCAGGCAGGCCACTTCCGAGGCGATTCCTTCCATGCCGGACTCGAACGAATTGACCCAATATGCTACGCGCGGCGACATGTTACAATCCACTCCAGCGCCGGCCCTTGACGCATTCGTTCCAAAGCACGTATCGCCAGACGGCACAAAAAACGGCTGCGTGGGCCCAGCAATATCTGTGCACGATACTGGGAGCCATACCACCGCTGCACCGGTTTTAATTGCACGTCGACAAATCCGGCGTCTTCGAGTTCCTCGGTAACTTCCTTCGTGTCGCCATACAGCTTGTCGTAGATCGGATAGGCTCCAGGATCAGCCTCCCGCAAAGGCCCCGACACACGTCTGTTCACCGCATCGAAGACGAGCAGCCCTTGCGGTTTCAGCACTCGGTGGATCTGGGCATACAAACGCCGACGGTCTTCAAGATGGAAGTGCCTGATGAACCGGAACGAATAGAGCAGGTCGAATTCCTCACCAAACGGCAGGTCGAATCCGCTGCCTTGCACCCACCACACCGAGTCGTCGCAAGCCTTCCGCCCCTCGTCGATCATGCCCTCGTTGAGTTCCAGGCAAACCAGTTCACCGGCCAGCCGAACATCGCGGGTAATTCGCCCGGGTCCGGGCGCGATTTCCAACGCCTTTTTCGCTTTGCCCACTGTGGCCGAGTCCAAAACGGCCCGCACCTGCCGCTCGTGCAGCAGCCGGTTGAGTTCCGAATCGAACCGCGTGCCCACATAACGCGCGGCCACCGCTCGGCCTTCGTAAGCGTTTGCGATGTCTTCTTGGGTGAAAATTGGCATGGGATTCAGTAGTTAAAGAAAGGATTGGCGTTCAGTTGCATTGGGCTGGGGGGCACGGCTCTTTGTCACCAGTTGCGAGAATAACTCTTCGTATTTTTCTAAGTGCTGAGCCCAGGAGTGATTTTTTTTAACGAACTTGCGAGCTTCTTGACCAATCTGACTTAAATGTTCAGGATGGCGAATAAGTCGATGTAATTGTAGCTGGAAATCATCAGAATCATTGGCCAAGAAACCTGTCTTTTCATGTGCGACTACTTCTTCGTTTGCGTTGATGACACCTACACGAGGCTTAAAGACAAGACATGGAACACCGAAGCTCATTGCTTCCAATAAGACGATAGGGCAGTTCTCAAGCAGTGAAGGAAATACGAATAAGTCAGCTTTTCTGTACCATTCATCAAGGTTATTGCAAAAACCATGAAAAGAAACACGTGAACTTAAATCTAAAGATTGGACACTCTTTTCAAGACCATCACGATTGTTACCTTCACCAATGATGTCGAGATGCCATGGGATCGTATTGAATTTCGCCAGGGAAGAGAGTAACAAGTCAATGTTTTTCGAACGAATTAATCTGCCAACGAATAGCAACCGAATTACATCGGCATGATTTCTGGGGTTCGATGATGGAATGTTTATTCCCATGCGATTAACGACGAATCGTGGGTGAATACGACTCCCATAGTAACTTGATAGCATATCGCAAGCCGTCTCTGTGAACCTGATAGTGCAATCCGCGTTATTCAGAGCCCAAAGCTGAAGTGTGGAAAACAACCATTTGGCTGGAATTCTAGATGTGAAAGGCAAGCCATAGCTTTCAATTTCCAATGGCGCAACCATGGAATGTGGCAGGTAAAGGAATGGTGTTGCCGGAAATCTACGATTGTGTGCTTTGAGTAATAAATGGTTGGTGCAAATCACAATATCGGGGCGCGATAATTGCATCTTGGCAACAGTCTTTGAGCAATGTCTTTGTTCTAAGAAGAATGCCAAACGCCAAAGGAATGGGAGTTTTTCGGCTTCGCTAGTCGGAAACCTGATAACATGGCAATACGCCTCTACTTCTGGCATGGCATCGTGGCAGAGGACAGACACTTCGTGACCACTCTTGGCAAGATGCAAAGCAAGTTCCATATCGTAGGCATGGCTGCCTGCTCTACGATCCAGATATCTTGTTAGGAGACGCACGTGAAACGACATTAGCTTGTCTGTTGCTTTGTTTGCAGTTGGTTGTCGTGATCGATTCCATCAGGCATTACGGCTTGTTCTGTTTCGACAAATCCCGGCCATAAGATCATCGAAACAATCTTTAGCCTTGTATGTGATTTGTGGATAAATTCGTTCGTTCAGCGCTTCGGGAGTCCGATCGTCCCATTCCAGGCTTGAAGCATAGTTTCGAAGATTCCAGTATGTATCCCATTTGCGACTCCATTTTGCATCAAGGGTCCACTGAATTAACTGCTCGCGGAGTTTGTTTTCAATATTGTCCGCCGTTGCATCTCCCAGTTGACCACGCATCATTTTAACCCAGCGAATTCGGCTTTCGATATGTGGTGCCATCAGCGAAGCTTGCCGGGATTGCTGCGATGCATGGGTGCGATACCCTGTTAAGGGATCGTCAACGAAAGAAATTCCACCATGGCTGCAGAGTTCCGCAAAATAGATCATATCTTCTGCACGCTGGGTCCATGTTGGAAACCTTACGCTGATGTTACGTCTTACGATAGCCGACGAAATGTGGATGAGCGGTTGAAGGAGCAATGCTTCAACGTCGTAGCGGCTATGGCGTGCCTCATGCGATGTTTCAGAGAGTTCGTTCTTGAGTCCAAATGTGTAGACTCCGGTATGAACACATACTAGATGTGAAGTGTTTCCGATTTCTTCCATTTGCAAATCAAGCTTCTCTGGTTTCCACACATCGTCGGCATCAAGAAAGGCAACCCAGTCACCTTTCGCATCGTCGATGCCTCGATTTCTTGCGACCGATTCCCCCTGGTTCTCTTGCCGGACCACCCGTACAGGCGGGCCGTAAGATTCCGCAATCGCCGCCGAATCGTCTGTCGAGCCGTCGTCGACCACGATCACTTCCAGCGGCGGATGCGTCTGGTTCAATACAGAATCCAACGTCTCTCGCAAAAAAGGCGACGCGTTGTAACAGGGAATTACCACCGATACCGTATTGCTCATGGAAGTTTATTGCCTGATTTGTGCGGTGTCTGCTATCTCGCCGATGTGAGCCGGTTCTTACATTACCGCCATCACGGTATTGCCGGCTGGGCATTCAGCGGGCTTGTTGACGACGGCGGCTCGATATTGCAGTTCCTGGCCGCGATCTTGTGCGGACAGTGTGGTTTCACTTTCGATGGCCATGCCGGCCTCGGGCCAGAGCCCTTCCAGCCGATTTGCCATACTTCACTCTTCATATGTCGCATTCTACCTTATCATTTGACTGTATGCAAAGGTGTGGGTGTGATCCAGTTCGTGGAACAGGACGCTTCAGCCGGGATGCAGGAAGCGATGATTGCCCACAAGCGGTCAATGTGGTGATTCATCGAGAACTGATCCCGTACTCTTGCATGTGCGGCTTGTCCTAGTTTTCCAGCTAAGTCCGGTTTTGTTGCGATTTCCACCATGCAACGCGCCATTTCATCAATATCATGCTCGTCCACAAGTAAGCCAGTCGTGCCTTCGATTACTACATCTGGAATACCCGCATGTCGAGTTGACACAACAGGAAGGCCGCTTGCTCCAGCTTCAATAATTCCCACGGGCGTTCCCTCGCAATCACCGGAATCAGCTTCAACTGAATGCTGCACAAAACACCGTGCTTTTCTCATTTCATCGCGAACTACTCTCGGCGGTTGCGGTCCCAAGAAGGTGACGGCTTCTTGAATCCTCAAGGCTTTGGTCAAATCCTTACACGAGGCGAGAAGAGATCCGTCGCCAATCATGCGCAAGCGAGCTTCCGGACACTTTTGTAGAACTTTTTCAAAAGAAAGTAACGTAACGTGCGGTGCCTTCTTTTCCGTAAAACGCCCTACCGCAACAAATAAGGGGGGAGCCTTAGATGGGTTGGCTCCGTCGAAATACTCACAGTTCACCCCGCAGGGACTCCAATATATCTTATCAGAAGGAGCCCCGAGAGACACAAGAGCTGCCGTCATATGCTGCGATACGGACACAATGGCTGCCGCGTGTTCAAATAGGGCTTGGTATTTTTCAAGATGCACTGTAATAACATCTTTCCGACTTGCATCGTAGCCGTGGAAGTGCACGATCAGCGGCACCCCACTGAGCCGACAGGCATCGAGCATCCGAACACCTGTTGGCCCGTATTGAGCCAGGACGGCATCGGCACGGGTCTTCCTAAAAGCCTTCAAGAATGCCGAGGTAATTTCCCATTCCCAGGGACGTTTTTTCACGACCCGATGTATTTTCCGCAATCCGCGGCAAAACAACGATGGCGAGAGTACTGGGGCATTGCCAATATGCGGTTCCCAGCCATGCACGACCGTAACGTTGGCCGGCAAACACTTCGCCTGCATGTCAAGAAAAGTTTCTGATGTTGCGCTAAGCTGAGGCTGAACGATGCAAAGGTTATAGTTCGGCTTTTTGGAGTTGTTTATGTTCATTATTCATAGAGCATGGGTTTGTTTTTATGTTTTGTGGGCTGCTACGGATCTGAATTCCGCTTGACGGCTGTTGCAAACATTCCAGTCAGCATTACGCTGGAATTAAGATCTGGCACATCATCGCGTTTCAAGAGGCTTTTCATCACCCGTTTTGCTAGCACTGAAATAAACCATCTTTTGAAACCACCGAGTGGCCTTCGACGCGCCCAAAGGCCAATCATTTGCGCAAGACTTGCATCCCAGCCGCCCAATGCTTGTATCTCGACTTCACGAAAGCCTACGTTTTCCAAATGTCGCCTTAACGAAAAAGGAGTGTACCGATACTCGTCGTATGGCACATCATGCAAGGGCCAGAGAAAGGGAACCGTTAAAAAGAAACCTCCACCGGGCTTCAATACCCGAAATGCCTCCGCGGTAACGATCTCTGGGAATGGGCAATGTTCAAGGACTTCTGTGGCAATTGCCCAATCAATACTATTTTTTTGAAGGGGCATGACTTTACCGTCCCAGACAAGGTCCGGTTTTTCTTTGTAATGTACACTTCCGTCCAAGTCTAGGCCGATATATTCTTGTGCTTGACTAGGTGGAAGTAAGGTTATCGAACGATAGGGCATATGTCCGCAACCAATGTCAAGAACTGTGCCATGAAATCGAGGCAATACTTGTTGAAGTGCTTTGAGTATTGCGCGTCGCGCAATAACTCTGTCGAGGTTTTCTAAGCAAAATGGAGGCTGAAGGTATTCGTCAATCATAAGCTAAAATCCTTTGCTGCCTAGTTCGAGTGTTTCCGGTAAACCTTATGACACTCCGGGGAGAAGACCTTCGACATCCTTAAGTGGAAGCTTTGCATGCACCGCACTATGTTTGCAGCGAGTAGACCACTTCGCGGTATTCCAACGACGACATCCACGACAACATCCACGTTGCGGGGCAGCCGGTGCAAGTTTTGGCGGATTGTATGGTTCAGATCCGCTATGTTTCGATAGTTCATGTTATTCAGGGGCTATGGGCCTCGCACACATTTGGCAAGTTCAGCACGGAGACCCCAATCAACGACATGAGGTCAGAGTCAAGTCCGGCTGAATTGGCTAAACTGGTAATTTCCTGTTTGAGTTCCTTTGAGAGCGATGCGCCTCGTCCGCGCACTCCTTTGTTGAGGCGAGTGTCTCTGTGTTGAATGTTGATGACTCCTTGCTCAATGGCCTCGCGCGAGACCGAAATGTCCCAGAAATTAAGCACTTCATCGAGCACACGCTTCTGATCCTGGAAAAGCTGCTCGTAGGACAACCAGTAAATGGGAAGCTCATCTTGCGCTTCATACCATGAAAGCAGGAAATTGAAGAACCATGGTAAATGGAAACGTATGACAAACATCAACTGGTCCTCCTGAGGTAGAGCGCAGTGACCTCTGGGGACATAGCCAGTTGGACAGTCGCAAGATTCGTTATGAAAGTGGTCATTGAGTGAGATAACCACGTCGTAGATGTTTCGCACGAGGACAACCGGCCGGAGATGATGTGCTTTGGCAAGCTGACGATTACGGGTAGTTCCCTTCACATGCTGATTGCAGACCCCATCTTGGTAACGTACTCTATGGAGTATGCTGGCACTGAAATCCTGCTCATTCGCGCCGCGTTCTTCCCCCAGATACACTCTCGGAAATTGTGTAATCTCATGCATAAGCCGCATTAGATAGGTAGAACCGGATTTCGGGAAACAAGCAATTAGCGCCAAACGGCGGCTATTTACGCCAGTCACCTTCGTCTGAATGCGCCTCCGTTGGAATGTTAGATGTTCTCGAAAAGTTATTGGTCCGTTTTGAATTGTCTGGTAATTCATCAACGTACTCCTTCTTGTAGATTATTTGAGGCACCTATCACTGATGGTGCTGACGGAAAAGTTTAGTTGCAGCAAGTTTATTATGGTTTCGCGCTGCGGAACGTGTAAACTGATCTGAGATAATTGCTTGTTGATATTAGTGTTGTGTCAACCTCATTTGGCCAGCCTCAGGCCCAAACGTTCACCGGCGAGGAGCCATCTGCGTGGCAGGAGTCTTGCTGCGTCACGGAGGGCAGGGAGTTTGAAATAACAGGCTGCACTACCATAAACTCCTGCTCCAAAGGCAATACATACCATTAGTGTCTGATAGTCGCTTGGAAGTATCGTTTCACAAAACGCCTGGCAAAGCCACACGGCAATTGCCATCGCAATGGAAATTGCAGCATAGGGAAGAAGGGTCATGAGTAAATCACCGCATATGCCTCGCAAAAGGCGTGAAACATACCATAGGTGCAGCGGGATCATCAGCAAAGATGTTGTGCAGTACGCCGTAGCGACTCCAAGAACGCCCCAATTCACGCCAATGAGGAAGCCGCATACATGAAGAGTGCCTGTGATAACCACAAGCCGGAACATCCAATTCGCCCGGCCCTTTGCAAGGTAGATCTGTCCAACTGTTCCCAGAATCGATTGTATCATGCCAAGTGGTGCCAATAGATAGATCAAAGGAATGGCCGGCAACCATTTCGGCCCCAGAACAACCTCGACAAACGGCCTTGCCACAACCATCATCCCCAGCATCATCGGAAACGTCAAGAAAGCAATCGCGCCGCACACTCGCAGGTAGGCCGCTTTCAGCCGAGCATCGTCGTCTTGCATCTTGCAAAACGCGGGAAATAGCACGCGGGTCAGGACGCCTGTGATTGCATCGCGCGGAAAAAGCAAAATCCTATACGCCAACGAATAATAGCCCAAGGGCGTGGCCCCCAGAAAGGCACCGATAATAAACTTGTCGGCGTTGCGGGCGAAGTAGTTGAAGATGGAAAAACCGGTCAGGTTGGCACCAAAGCCCAGCACCGAGCGGACCTCCGCCCAGCGAAACAGCCACCGCGGACGCCAGTCGCTGACCATGTATAGAAGAATTGTATGCACAACCACACCGGCGACCGACGACCAGACCAGGGCCCAGACTCCCCAGCCGGCCAGGGCCAGGGCGATTACGGCGACCGCGCGGACGGCGGAAACGGCGATTTCCACCCATGCCAGACGCTGGAAGGCCATTCGACGGGTTAGCAGGGCCGAGGGCACGAGCGACAGGCCCGAGATTATAAAGGTGACGCTGAGCACGGCCACGACCGGCCCCACGCGGGGATCGCCGTAGATCCAAGAGAACAGCGGCGCCCCCACCGCCAGACCCACGGCCATTAAGGTGGAGACGGCCATGTTGACGTAGAAGAGGCTGCTGGTGAGCGCGTCGCTGATCTGTTTGCGTTGGATCAGGGCCGTGCCGAAGCCCAGGCTTTGGAAGACTTGCAGGAAGCCGGTGATGACGATGGCCATGCCCAACAGCCCGTAGCACTCGGGGGCCACGATCCGGGCCACGTAGAGCGAGGTGGCGACCTCGACAGCCTGGGTGCCGTATTTTGCCACCGCGCTCCAGCGCACGCCGCTATAGACGTCCATCTGCTGCTGGGGCTCGACGGGTTTTATTGAGTCGTCGGGCTGCTCGGTCGTGTTTTTCGGGCTGTCTTGACTCAAGTTTGACGCTCTGGTTTTTCAAGGGTGGTTGATGATTTTGTGGATTCGTGAACCTCGGGGGTATTCTCCGACGCGGGGTCACTTGCCAGCTTCAGGGTGCCCGCGCCGACCAAGGCGACGTAATACGGCAATTCAAGTGCCTCAATCGAAACAAACGAGACAGATACCCCGAACCCCACCAAGGCGGCGATTACCATGCGGGCGTTTTCGGGAAATGGTGTGTCGGCATATTCTGGCCGTCGGGTTATGGGCCAGAGTAGCCAGATTGTGGAGCCATAGAAAAAGAGCAATAGTCCCCCGCCGGGGAAGCCCAATTCGGCGCCTGTCTGGAACCAAAGGCTGTGAGCCTCGTTGCCGCGCCCGAAGCGTTGGTTTGCCGCGCTTCGATAGTGGTCCGGCCCCACGCCCAGCAGTGGATTTTCCTGCATGAAAGTCCAGCAGTAGCCCCAGAACTCTAAGCGGCTGCCGGCCGAGGCGTCGCGCTCTTCGGCATCGGTGAACACCGTGGCAAAACGGTCCACTACCTCCGGACCGGCCAGACGGGCGGCCAGCACCACGGCCAGGGCGAAGGCGAAATAGTGCTTGGGCTTTTTGGGGATGAGGATGAACGAGACCAGGCCGACCACGCAGAGCCCCAACATGCCGCCGCGGGACATGGCGAACATGGGCACGTGGGCCATCAGCCCGGCGCAGCCGAAACTCAGCCACTTTCGCCACCAGATGTTTTCGCCCAGACCCAAGAAGAAGGCCAAGCCCGCACCGCAGACCATGGCGATGGAAACGCAATTGTTATCCATGCCCCCGAAACCTTCGACGACAACCCGGTTGTAGCCGCTATAGAAACTCCTGTTCAGTTCCAAGGCCACATAAGCCTGCGAGAGCATCAGCACCCAGGCGACTTGTTTGAGTTTTTTCAGCGAGTCGATGAGCGTGATGCCGACCACGAACGGCAGGACGATTTTGCCTTGTGCTTCCAGGTAGCCGATGGCCAGGGTTTGGTTGGGGGCGAAAATTGCCGAAAGGCAGGCCCAGGCGTAGTAGCCCAGCAGGGCGTAGACGATGGGTTTGGCGCGGCCGAAATTCCAGTTGCCAAAGCCTTGCAGGGCCCAGCCGGCCAACAGGGCGATGGCGATGATGCGGCTGTAGTTGCCCGGCGGCACGGCCCAGTGCCACATGGAAGGCGGGCGGATGATGGCAAAGCAGAAGTAGATCAACAGCCCCACGAAGGGGTTGAAGAGCGAGACGGCGGCGCCGCCGTAGGTCAGCAGATATGTGAACAGTAGGCCTTTCAAGCGACGCTTTCTCCCGTGTTAGGGCCTAAGTGCTGTTTTTTCATAAAGTGCTTCCCGCACTGGTGATGCACAACAGATACCAAGTATGGCGGAACCCGGCGACTTTTTCGTTCGCGGGGCGGGTTGCGGGTTGACGGGATTGTTGTAAGTCGTTTTCAGGCATTGCTTTGGGCGGATTCGACGGGGCTGAAATCATCGGCGGTGGCGGGGATCGGATCTTTGCTCAAAACGCCGGCCAAGCCCGGAAGTGTGGCGAACGGGGCCAGTTGCACTTCCCAACGATGATTTTTTTCAACGTAATCCCGCCCCGCTCGACCCAGGCTGGCACGGAGGTCCGTCTGGCTGAACAACCGACCCACGGCCTGGGACCACTGGCCGGGCGTCTTGGCCACGAGCAGATGTTCGCCCGGTGTGATTGCTATGCCTTCGGCCGCTTGCGGCGAGGCGACGACCGCCTTGCCCATGGCCAAGGCTTCGAGGACCTTGTTCTGTATGCCGCGGGCGACTCGTAGCGGCGCGACCACCACGTCGGCCTCGGCCAGATGGGGCCGCACGTCGTCGACCTGGCCGATAAGGCGGACGCCTTCGCGGCGGGCGATTCGCCCGACGATGGGCGTGGGATTGCTTCCCACCAGATCGAAGGTGGCCTGGGGGAAGCGGTCGTGGATGGCGGGCCAGGCGTTTTCGACGAACCAGTTGATGCCGTCGATGTTGGCGCGGTAGTTGAGCGCCCCGACGAACGTCACGCGGCCCGCTGCCGGTGGACCGTTCGTCGCAGTTTCGTTAAGACCAGTTTCGTTAAGACTAGTTTCGATTGAAAAATCCGCGGGCGAGAAATAATCGAGGTCGACGCCGTTGGGCACCGCGTGCGTGATATCGTTGGGGCAGTGTCCGCGGTACAATTGGGCTTCGGCCTCGCTGACGAGCGTTACGGCCGAGGCCGCTTGGGCCAGGGTAGCCTCGAGCCGTCGCAGCCGGCGTGCTTCCAGGCGGAAGAACAGCCGGCCCGGGCCACGGCAGCCGTCGGCATAGCCGTGCCATTTCTGGCTGTCGACGTCGACCAGATCGACGATGACGGGCACGCCATTCAGGCCGGGCACGCTCGTGTATTGCACCATGCTCGAACAGAAGACCACGACCGCGTCGAAAGCCGTTTCGCGGGCCCAACGCTCAACGATTTCTCGTAGCTGGTTCGAAGCAAAGAGCCCTTCGGTGGCCGTGCGGCCGCGAGCCAGCGACCAGGCGGCCTTTGCCCAACGCGTGCGGCGGCCCAAGCGCCCGGCGGCAATGCAGTTGTGCTGCACGCGGCGGCATTTGTCGCCCAGCACCGACATCGTTTGTGTTGAAGGCTCGCTTTCGGCCAGAAAGGCCAAATGAACGTCCGCCCGCTCTGAAAGAAATTTCAGCAGGTTGAACGAACGGATGCGGTCGCCGCGATTGGGCGGATACGGAACCCGATGTACCAGGAACAGGATTTGCGAGCGGCGGTTCATGTTTAGCCGGCGTTGTTTATGTTGTTTTCTTGGTTCTGTCGGCGTTTTCCGCGACGACTTCGCTGATGGGTGCGAAGCGGAACTCGTCGAGCAGCCGGTCGAGTTTTGCTTCCGTGGATGCAAGGTTCAGATAGTGCCTTGTCCGCGAGAGCCGAGATCCGGTTTTGATTCGCGGCTGCTGCGGGTCTAGTTCCCATGGATGAATATAGAACACGAACGGCCGTTTTTGTTTTTTGTTGATGCTGGCCAAGCAACGACGCGTCCAGGCGAAGGGGTAGAGGCGGAAATATCCACCGCCGCTGACCGGAAGGTTAACCGGCCCCATGCGCACGACCGACATGGGGAACTCCCAGATCCGCCCGGCCGGCGTGTCGACGTGATGGATGCCCGGCTGTGCGTCGGGAATTCCGTAGCGGTCGTGGTGCGTGGGAAAAATGCTCGAATCGACCTTAAATCCTTGTTCGGCCAGAACGTCCAAGGCCCAGCGGGATCGCTTGGTAATGGAGAAACTCGGCGCTCGATAGGCCGTGGGTTTTTCGCCGACGGCGTCGAAGATCGCCTCGCCCGCAAGTTGCATGTCTTGGCGGAACTCCTGGGGCGATTGGTCGTATATCAGGCGGTGCCAATAGCCGTGCGAGCCGATCTCGTGCCCGGCGGCGTGGATTTCTTGCACAAGTTCGGCAAAGCGATTTGCCACCCAGCCGAGAATGAAAAAGGTGGCGCGAACCTGGTGACGCCCTAGCAGAGCGAGGACGCGGCGGGTATTGGGCACGACGCGGTGTTCGAAATCTTCCCATTGTTCGCGGCGAACGTCTTGTTCGAAAGCCGAGACTTGGAAGTAGTCTTCAACGTCGACGGTAAAAGCGTTTGTAAAATCCATGTGTTTTCGGCAAATCCGCCCCGTTAAAGTACTGGCGATGCCGTGTGCTGGACGCCGCTTCTGTGCTGGAGGTTGTTTGTTCTGGAAGATCTTTCTATCTTGGTTTGTTGCAGACGAACTCGCTGGGTATGTTGTCAATATCGTCGAAAGTGCCGTCGAGGCATACGTCGCATAGCGTATCGTCCAGATCGGTGTCTGTGTCGATGTTGTTCTCTAGGGTGGCGATGGCATATTTGCCTTTGCGGGATGTTATCTTGAGGCTCAGCCCGAAGACGTTCATGGCATAGAGCCCGGGGATTCCGACCACTCGCGTTAAGGTGCACAGCAACATGCGAATATCCAGCAAAACCGACGCTTTTGTGATATACTCCATGTCGAGCACAAGTTTTTTACGCACGCTCTGCAGGTCCGTGTCCGGTTCGAGATTGATTTGGGCCAGCCCGGTGATACCCGGCTCGACGGCAAGCCGTTCGAGGTAGCCGGGAATCATTCGGCCCAGGATGTGTACGAATTCGGGCCGTTCGGGACGCGGTCCGATCAGCAGCATGTCGCCGCGGACGACGTTCCAGAGTTGCGGGAGTTCGTCTAGATGCAACTTGCGCAGGATTTTACCGAGAAAAGTGGTCCGCCGGTCACCGTGCTTTGCCCAAACGGCGCCTGATTTCTTCTCGGCGTCGTGTCTCATGGTACGAATCTTATACATCGTAAAGATACGGCCCTTCTTCCCCACGCGGGCTTGCCTGAAGATACCGGGACCGCGGGAAGACAGCCGCGCCAGAAGGGACAGGAAAACAATGATCGGAACCCCCGGCACTAACAACATGGCGGCAAGCAGCCGGTCTAGCAGTGGTTTGTAGCGGTAATACGAGGACGGCTTGGTCTTGCACTTGAAGCCGTTGTCGCCCGTCCTTGAGTTTTCCCCGGAGAGATTGGTGAGAAAATCCTCATTGCCAAGAAGCTCGTCGCCGAGTTCCTCGGCGCTAACATTTTTGCTGACGTCGGCATTTTCGCCGATGTCGGTATTTTCGGCCGGGCAGTCGCCACCGATAACCTCCTCCGTCTTGCAGTCGTGTTCGAAGGCGGGAGGGGCGGTGGCCCGTTGTCGTTTCATCCGTGATTGATTTGTGACCGACATGATGGCATCTCCAAGTCAATGTTATTGTCTACTGCTGGGTTGTGTCTGTATCTTGTTGCGGGATTGGGCCCAAGTGTTTGCCCAGTACCGGGAGAAACTCCCGCAAAAAGCTCTCGTAGGCTGTTACCTCTTGCTCATCTCCGCTCTCTTCCAGACGGCTGGCGATCTGGATTTTATATAAAAATGGACTCGCTCCAAATGAAAATCGCGGTTGTTCGGGCGCGCACCAACGGTCGCCGGTACTCCATCCGTAACAAACCTGAAGCGATTGGGCGTTGACGTCGGTCGAACGGAAAGTGTTCATCCAAAGTTCATTGCTTTCGCCTTGGGGAGTTTCGATTTGAATTCGCCGCCTTTGGCTCGATTTGTCGAAGGCCTGGCTGGAGTAACAAACCTCGGGTGTATGCACGGAAATCGGGCCGCTGGGGCCCATCGTCACGGCCAGGTTTACCGAGCGTCCCGTTTTTCGGTTGAAGTAGGTGCGAACAATCGAACCCTTGCATTGCAAGATTTCCTCGACGACTTCGCCTAGTTTTCCCGAGGACTTGAGCGTCCAGTCGCCGAAATTCTCGGGCACGTCGTTCAGACGCGAGCCGATAGCGATTAAATCATGGCTGCTTCCCCATCGCCCGCTCATCCGTCCCTGGATCAAACCGGAGAGAACGGTCAGGGCCACGGCCACGGCGGCACTCACTGCTATTAAGTTACGTTTCATTTTGTATTAAGTTCAGCTTGCGATTTGTCCCAGCTTTGCTTGGACAGTTTATCTTTAAGTTGCTTAAGTTCCTTTGTGTCCGTTTCCATCAAGAGTTGTTCTTCGAGACCGCCGTTGATGGCCTTGTCGAATGCCGTCTTGGCCTTTTCCGGATCATCCAGCCGGTCGTATGCCACGGCCAGGTGGAAATCAAAGCGAGGATCGCCAGCCGGTCCGGTGGCTGCTTCTGCCAGCAACTTCACACCCTCGGCCGGTTTATCTTCGAGGACAAGGATCCATCCCTTTGTGTCCAATAACGTGCCCTTGGGGCCCAGGTCTTTGATCGCCTTGTCGATAATTTGGATTGCTTCGGCCCGTTTTTGTGGTTGCTCGGCCAGAACGGTTGCCAGATTGTTCAGTACTAGTGTGTTGTGGGGTTGCTCTTTTAGAATTCGTCGGTAAAGCTGGGTGGCATCGTCGTAACGCTTTTGCCTAATCCGAACGTTGGCCAACTGCATTAGAAGCTCTGCAGAATTTCCGTGCGATTTCAGGGCCTTGTGCAAAAGCGGTTCGCCCAAGCGGAAGTCCGATTCGGAGGGGCTGCCCGAGACCAACGCCGTGGCCAATACCAATGCCGGCAGAATCGTGCCGTCGCTGTCGGCCGCCTTGAGGCAAAGCCCGACTGCTTCTTTCATCTCTCCCTGTTTCGCCAGGCAAATGGCCTTAAGGTCAAAACGTTTGGGCTGAAGAATCTCCACCCAACTCAGCGCCGCCACGTATTGGTCAACGCCCATGTAAATTCCGCCGATGGCCGCCGAGAGGGCCGCTTTTCGGGGTTCGTCCTTGTCTTTTTCAAACTTCGCGGAAAGCCGTTTCGCAATCGGTTCCAAATACGACTCGATTTGATCGGCGCGGCCGCTCGCTTTCAGCCACTGAACCTTCATCGCGGCCACATCCAGATCGTCCGCGGAAATCTGGGCCAGCTTTTCAAGCTGTTTGTCGATCAACTCGCGATCCATTTCTGCTTTTGTGTCGCCCCCCGTCGACGTTCCATCCGCCGTCGAAGAACGGGTATAGTGTCTAATCAGAAATGCTGCATACGCTTGCAGGTGCGTTTTTTGCGGGTTGGGACGCCCGACCAAATCGGCAAGCTTCAACTCGGCCAGACGCGGCTTGCCTTCGAGTTCCAGAATCTGGGCAAGCATCATGCTGTCTTTGCCGTCGGCGGTTGCAGACTCGTCGATCACTTCTTCGATGAGGCGCTTGGCCTTCGTCAGATTTTCCACTCCTCCGCGACGGGCCAAAAGAAATGCCCGAAGGCGACGGTCGGTGCTGCTAATCTTGTCGCCGCTTCCCATCTCTTGCAAAAGCTTTTCGGCTTCTTCCCAAGCCTTTGCGGTGCCTTGTCCGGCCAACATCACGACCAACCGCCGCAGCACGGGAGCCGAGCCGGGACTAGTGGAATTGGCGGCCAGGAATTTCCGCAGAATCGCTTCCGCCCCGCCCGGATCTTCGCCTTCAAGCAAAGCCGCCCAACGCAAATGCAAACCGGGGTCGTCGGGCGCCAAGCGGGCGGCCTTTTCATAGTCCGCCTTGGATTGCTCGATATCGCCCAGCAAAAAATGGGCATGTGCCAAAATGGCGGCGCAACGGGCATCGGTCAAACTGGCGTTGCTCGCCATTTTCTTCAAAGTTTCTCGGGCTTGCCCCGGCTTTTTTGTGCGACGATAAAAATCGAACAGGGCCATGCGAGGGCCGGCGTCGGTGGGCGCGAGAGTAACGGCTTTGTTGAGTTCTGTTTCGGCTTCAACTAATTTGTTCGCCTGCGCCAGCATTGTGCCCAGCCAAATCCTCGCTATGGCGTCGTTCTTACGATCCTTTACCTCGCGGCGGGCGATTTCCAAGGCCTGCTCGGTCTCGCCCTTGGCCATGGCGATGTTGATCTCCAAGTTCGTCAAATCCGTGCTGGACGGGGTGCGAGCCCGAAGTTCCGTCATGCATCTGGAAGCATCGTCAAAACGCCCCAGCCGGTAGAGCAATTCGATCAGCCGCTTGTAGACCGCTATTCGTTGGTCGCCCAAAGCGATGGCCTTCGCGTAAGACACCATGGCCGCCTCGGTGTCGCCCTGACGCTCGAGAACCATGCCTCGCAAAGAGTGCCCCCGAGGCCAATTGGGCCGCACGTCCGCGATTTGCCGCTGCAGACTTTCGGCTTCAAGAAAACGCGGATCGCGGGCGTTTTCCGCCGCTAGCAAAAGACGCCCGGCCCGGCAATACAGCCCCACGGGACTCGATGAACCTTGAAGTTCGAAAAGCTTCTCTTCCCACTTCTTAAGGTCCTGAAAGTTGCCCGACTCCAAGTCCATCAATGCAAGGTAGGAAGCGGCGGGGGCTAGTTTGGGATATTGCTGCAAAAGAGCAATGAATTTTCCGCGGGCTTGATCCCTGCGGCCTTGATGGAAATCCAGGCGGGCTAGCGCCAGTTGCAGTGGCCCATGGGATTCTTTGGGCAGCTTCGCCAGGCCCGAGCGTAGACTTTTCTCCGCTTCTTCGATGTTGCCGCGATGTATCTGCAAGTTCGTCTGAAGAAGATAAGTTTGCGTCGATTCGCCCTTCAGTTTGCACAATTGACCCAACGCCCGGTCGGCATCGTCAGGGCTTCCCAGCCGCTGGTATCGGCTCACGAGGCTGGTCAGCAGCAGCGCGTCCGGATATTTTTTCTGGGCCTCGCGCAGACACTCCAGTGCCTGCCTGACACCCTCCTCGGGCAGTCCCTGGCTGGTCGCTCGGGCCTGCGCCAGACTCGACTTCAATAGATCCAGACGCCAGGGACGTTGCAGCGAATTTTTCTTTTCGGCCAGAGCTTCCTCGGCCTTCTTCAACGGCTCGGAGACCGACTTCCAATCCGGCTTGTCCCGGCCCGCACCGTCATTGTTCGGCCGCAGTTGTTGCATCAAGCGAACTTCTGCAAGTGAAAGCCAAATCGTTGCATTGTCGATCTTCTTCGCGACTTCTTCATATAGGGCCACGGCCCGGGCCGGATTGCCGGCCGCCTTCCAGACCTCGGCGGCAGCCACCTTGATTGGAAGCTGTTCGGGCCGGCCTCGCATGGCCCCTTCGTATGCCTCGGCGGCAGCGGCCGGTTGGCCCAGCAGCGAATAAACGCTGCCCAACAGTGACCTGACCCTAAAGGGCTCCAACTGGGTGCCGCTACCGAATTCAGACAATCTTTTCAACAACCCCAAGGCCTCCTCAAGAGAACCTTTTTGGATAAGCAGACGGGCTCTGAGCAATTTGTTCTCATCTTGCAGGGCCAGTGCCGAACGGTCCCCGGCGCGATCCAGCTGCTGAGCGATTTGTTCCCGCTTCGCAATATGCCCCTCGGCATCCTTCAGCTTACCCAAGGTCAAAAACACTTCGGCCAGCCGCGCGTTCAATCGCGTGTTGCCCAGCTTCTCGCGCTTTTCCAACGCGTCTTTCCAGGTCTGGATTGCCCGATCGGTTTTACCTTCGCGATAATAAGACTCGCCCACATACAGATAAGCTTCCTCGCTGGCCGCACCGGCTATGTCGATGATACCTTGGTAGTATTCGCGCGCTTTGGCGATATGGCTAAGAATCTCTTTCGCGGGCTTCTTGTCCTGGATCGCCCCCGTCATATCCTGCCAGGATTCCCTGGCGGCCGATAATAGCACGTTGGGATTCTCCATCCCGTGCTTCATCGCCGCTTGCAGATCTTCGTCGGCTCCGGCAAGCTTGTACTGGAGCCGATATCTGTAACGGTGCAAAAACGCTTCCGCGTTCTGCGCATCCACCCCGACCATCTCGTCCATTATCCAGTCGGCCATCGCCTCCCACGCCTGTTGCGGGGGAATGGTTTCTTCTGCTTTCCCTTCTTTTTCTTCTTTTTTCAAGCCGAGAAGTTCTTGGGCCTTTGCTTGGGCTATATTCAGTTCATTCAAGCTAAGCAACTCGGGCTGGCCGCGGAAAATATCAGCCAATCTTTTCGCCAGTAGCGGATTGCCCTTGTTCGCAACCCAAGCCTGGTACAGAGTCGAACCGACCTCTGTGTCGGCCCGGTTCTGCCCGGCCAGCGAACCCGAAAGGAACTGTCGGTGAACCGCGATCGCTTTCAGACTCAAGCCGTCCGCTTCTTCTTTATTATATGCGAGGAGATGGTCGGCTTCGATTTCGGCCGATCTGAACTTACCAGAAGCGATGAGTAGCTCTGCCAAGTCTTTTCGCAAGGAAACGATTTCGGCCGCTTTATTTTCGCCGCCGTGGCCGGAATCTTCCGCGGACAATGAGCCGATTGCCCGATAACATAGCTCAATCGCGCGATCTATCGACATTGGCTGCCTTGTCAAGACGCCTTCGGCATAAACATGCGCCAATCGCGCCTGAACCATTATGTCTTCGGGGCATATTTGCAGGTAACGGTGCAGATAGCCCGCCGCTTTGCGAAGATCGCCTTCTTCTTGCAGCTTCTCGGCCCGCTCGACAAAAACGCCCGCCGTACTCCTCACCTGATACCCGCGCCAGAAATAACCCGCCGGCGCCAAAACCACCAGCGCCAGCAAAGTCCCGGCCAGCAAACGCAGGTTGAGCACTTTTTTCACCGTTGCGCCCCGGCGATTACCGGCGGAATCGCGGTGCTTGCGCTGTGGGTTTTCGCATTGATTCGTCGAGTTTATCATTTATATAGCGAACTGCTTAATCGAGTGAATAAGTGTAGCTGCCGTAGCGGGATGCGTATTTCCTGGTCGGAATCGCGTTGAGAACCACGCCCACCGGCGCCGTGCCGGCGGCTGCCAACCGCTGCTGAGTTTTGCGGATCTGGCTCACGCGGCTCACGTCCCGCATGGCGCAGATAATCGATGCGTCGGCCGAGCGGGCCAGCACAAGCGCCTCGGCGGCCGCCAAAACGGGCGGAGTGTCTATGACCACGTAGTGATAGTTCTCGCGGAACTTCTCGAACAAGGGTTGCACCGAGCCGTTGCCCAAGAGCGTGTGCGGGCTGGATCTCAGTTTGCCCGCCGGCAACAGATTAAGGTTCTTGCTCCAATCAGAAACAACCGCGTCTTCCAGGGAACACTCCCGCGACAGCACTTCGGCCAGGCCTGGTTCCAGCGAAATATCGAACTTATTGTGAATATCCGGCGAACGCATGTCGGCGTCGACCAGCAGAGTCGGTTGCCCCGACGCCCTGGCGATGCTGACGGCCAGTTGCACGGCGACGCTGGTTTTGCCCTCGTTGTTGACCGCGCTGGTTACGGCCAGCGTCTTAATGTTGCCCAGCGATTGGGAAAGAACCAGATGAGTCCGCAGACTATCGATGCTCTCTTCGAAGATGGCGATCTCCCTACTCAGCCGCCCGCTCGAAGATACGTTCACTCCCACCGCCCGAGACGGCAGCCGCGCGATCTCCCCGATCACGCTGATGCTGGTAGCCTCTTCGAACTGGCTGCCGTCGCTAACCCGCCCAACCATCCGCTCCCACAACAAGACCAACCCGAAAGGCAGGAAGAACATCGCCAATCCGGCCATGCCGGCCTTTTTATACGACATTGTTTGCGGCGCCAACGGTGTTGTTGCAGACTGTAATAGCGTGATGCGAGAGGGAGCGCGTTGTTCGGTTCGAAGTTTCAGTATCCTATCGCCGATTAACTCGTAAACCTCTTCGGCACGTTGAAATTCGGCCCGTTTGAACTCCAAGTCAATCATAACGCCGCTGCCTGCCTGACGTTCTTGGATGCCCGTTTTGCAACGCTTTTTGAGAAATGCCTCGACAAGACGAAATTCCTCTAGTTGCTGTTTCATTTCCGTCAACTGGTCATCTCGCTGACGACGGGTAGTCTCTTGCAGGCTAGTGGTCGTCTGCTTGCGTAAATCGCCTTTGAGCTTATCGAGAGAATCTTGGTCTTGCTCAATCTCCTTGTCCAAGACAATGTAACGCTTGTCTGTTTTGCCGTCGCGGGTTAAAGTTTCCAACTCCCGCAGACGCGCTTGCTTATCGAGCAGATC
>SDBV01002928.1_pt1 | contig 25462 bp, 17 predicted proteins | sample 2277081 | NCBI WGS metagenome assembly SDBV01 (sample SAMN10402039, study PRJNA504765) | marine sediment metagenome | isolation source: marine sediment core GS10_PC15, 223 cmbsf | place: Arctic Ocean: Southern Knipovich Ridge | collected 2010 | reverse complement strand
GAATGGCAACGAAGAAGAGCAATACCAGGGGCAGGGCGAGAGTGATCTGAGATATGAAATCGGGGGGCGTCAGCGCGGCAGCCAGCAAGAAGACGCCTACAATCACGTATCGACTCGACCTCAAAAGAGCTTTGCGCTTCACGACGTTCATAATCAAGAGTATTTCCAGCGCGATGGGTAGTTGGAAGAGAATAACGGTGATGAATAGAAACTGAAAGATATAAAAGATACTTTTGCCATAATTCAGCAACAGTCCGACGTTGCGCGGGATAAAACCGGAGCTCGTAAGCAGCCGGACTGATATCGGTATGACCTTGAAGTATCCATAATATACGCTGGCAACTATGAGAACGAAGCTCGTGGCGAGCGAAATGGCAATCACCTTTCTTTCTTTTTTCAGCAATCCCGGAAATACGAACTTTATGATATTAAATAGATGCACCGGAAAAGAAAGAACGGCGCCGGAAACGAGAGCCACCTTGACCTTGATCAGGAAACCTTCGAAGAGAGTGTTAATGAAAAGAACTTCTTCAGAGATGCTGCGTGCCAGATTTTCAAAAGGCTGCGACAGTATGGCCAGTATGTTTTCGTAGAAGATGAAGCAGACGATAGATGCGACGAGAATCGCGACCATCGACACGAACAGCCGTTTTCTAAGCTCTCTCAAATGGTCTACGAAGGCCATTTCGGAAAACGCGGATTTTACGGAATTCGTGTTCGGAGCGAATTGCTTCATATGGATACGATATCTCCTGCCGCAGCATTATACGCCATTACTGTCTGGCAATCAATATGATACTTGATTAAATGGGTCACAATATCGATAATGGGCACAAAAAACGATGGGGAATTCGAGCGGAAATGTCCGGATCCGATATACAATTGAGTTGAGAGCTCTGTTGCTTCAAGGAGAGAATATTTGGCACGGGAGACTGTAATGATACTGCTGGCGGAAGCGCGGAAGCTGGTCATGGAATCAGCCAGAGAATTGGACACCGAGACTGTGGGGCTGAAAGATTGCCTGGGACGGATCCTGGCACAAGATGTCGTGTCCGACGTAGATATGCCGCCCTTCGACAAATCGGCCATGGATGGATACGCCTGCAGCAGCGACGAGGTCGATTCGGAGCTTCAGGTGGTCGAAACGATTCCGGCCGGCAAGGTGCCGGAGAAGTCGATCGCTCGGGGTGAGTGCGCGAAGATAATGACCGGCGCGATCGTGCCAAAGGGAGCCGGCCGCGTCATCATGGTCGAGCACACCGAAGCGATTTGCGCCGAAAGGGTAAGAATCGGGCAGGAGGCTTTGACTTCAAAGAGCCCCAGGCTCAACATCGCATACCGGGGAGAGGACATCGCCAAGGGGAAAACCGTTTTTCGAAAGGGCGAGAGGATCCATACCCAGCACGTCGCTATGCTCGCTTCGGTCGGGTGCGTCGAACCATTGGTCTTTCGCCGCCCCAGAGTGGGCATCGTCGCCACGGGGAATGAGTTGGTCGAGCCGGTCGAAGCGCCCGGAGCGGCCCAGATTCGCAACTCCAACAGCTACCAGCTCTGGGCCCAGGTTATTGAAGCCGGTGCTGTCCCCTCATATTACGGTATTGCCCGTGATACGGACGACGCGATCGACCGCAGCATCAAAAAAGGCCTGGCTGAAAACGATCTGCTGCTGGTTTCGGGCGGCGTTTCCATGGGAGATTTCGACCTGGTTCCCGATATACTTCAGAAAAACGGGGTCGAGTTGCTTTTCGAAAAAATCGCCGTAAAGCCGGGAAAGCCCACGGTATTCGGACGCACCGACAAAACCTGGTGCTTCGGGCTTCCAGGCAATCCGGTTTCCACCTTCGTTATCTTCGAAATACTGACCAAGCCCTTTCTCTACAAGCTCATGGGTTTGCAGTGGAAGCCTCCGGTCGTGCGAGCGGAACTGCAGCAGGAGTATCGTCGGAAGCAAACCGAGCGAGAGGCCTGGCTTCCCGTTGCTTTTGTCGCACCGGGAGCAGTACGGCTGGTTGAGCAGCATGGATCGGGGCACACTTACTCGCTTTGCCCGGCGGAAGGACTGATATCCGTGCCGGTTGGAGTTGCCAGGTTGGAAAAAGGGGCCGGGGTCGATGTTCGGCTGCTTCCCTGATGGAACAAAAACTTCGCCGAACAACTCCCTTTCCCGATCGGAACTAAGAAGGATCGATCGCGGGTATTCGTCATCTACGTTCTGCTCGATGGTGCAGTTCCTTTTCTCGAACAGCAAGTTCCTCATGGAGCTCAGGGTGTATTTGGTGCCGTCTTGCTTGTTCAGATACGGACCGCCGAGTTCCTTCAGAAAGTACTCGTAGGCCATTCGTGCCACCATGACGCAGTAGAGCTCAAACTCGATCTTCTCCGGATCCTTGCTGAATACTTCGTCCACAAAGTAACTGGCGACCAGGTCCTGGGCCCCTTGCCGATTCCATCCTCCTGCGCATGCTTGCCGTAAGAAGTCCTTGAAGTGGAAGTCAGAGCCCCACTTCAGCCCCTCTATGATTCCCAACTGCTTCGCCTGCGCCACCAGATCACAGCGCATCTTGTGCAGTCGATCGAACTTGAACTCGGTAGACTCCTCGTAGAACCAGGAAGAAGAGCCAAAGAGCCCTATTCCGCTCGCTAACGCAGCAGAGCGATCTCTATTGTCGCTCAGATTGCTGATACGTCGATAGCCGGTAACAACGACGGGGCTTCACCGTCTCTCCACCAAATCGATTGATAAACCGCAGATTTTTTTTCCACTATGTATTGACATCAAACAAATTTTATGTCTTTGTATAATTTGTTTAGTGTTTATGGCAGGTTGCAAAACTAAATTAAAAAAAATAACTGACTAATATACTGGGGGTCTGCTACTCATGGAAACTTCATCAGAAAAGAAAATATCACGTCGACAATTACTTAAGATCGGCAGTTTGGGAGCTGCCGCTCTGGCGACCTTAAATCTTACCAAAAACGTCTTTGCTCATGAGGAGCACGATCAAAATTTAAGATTTGGCATGGTAATTGACCTTCGCAGGTGCACAAGCTGTCATGCCTGTTCTGTGGCCTGTAAAAGTGAGTTTGGGGTCCCTCTTGGCGTGTTCAGAAGCTGGGTAAAGATTAGAGAGAAAGGGAAATTTCCTCATGTAAAAAAGGAATTTCTACCAAGGTTGTGCAACCATTGTGATAACCCACCGTGTACTCGAGTATGTCCTGTCAATGCTACCTATGCACTGGGAAACGGGACGGTAATTGTCGACGACGACGTATGCATTGGCTGCAAAGCCTGTATCTCCGCATGCCCATACAATTCAAGGTTTTTTAATCCAATTACGCACACAACGAACAAATGCGATTTTTGTCTACACAGAGTTGAAAATGGAGTGGTCCCTGCCTGCGTAAACGCGTGTCCGGCCGATGCGAGAACGTTTGGTGACCTTAGCGACCAGGACAGTGATGCTGCAAAACTAGTTGCTAGAAACACGACAGTGGCGTTAAAGCCGGAATTGGGAACAAAGCCGCAGGTGTTGTACATCCCTGCTTGAAGGGTGAAATTGATAATATGGGAGGAAAAAATTATGGAATTTGATATTTTTGTACAAATGGCCTTTGATTGGAAATACGTAGTTTACCAGTTTGTGGCAGCAATAAGCTCAGGCCTATACATTTTTTCGGTTTTTGGGAATTACTGGAAAGATGAATTCAGGCCGTTGGCAAAGTCCAGTTCACTATTAGTCCCTGTTTTCGTGGCTATAGCTATGCTATTTCTTCTGATCGATCTTGGTAGACCGCTCAGAGTATGGCGCCTTTTTATAAATTTCAGGCCAAAATCGGCAATCTCGTGGGGGGTCTGGCTTCTAGGCATTTTCTTTGTTTTGAGCGTGCTATATGCATACCTGTTGAGAAAAGGGGATAAAAGGGCAAAAACAGTCGCCTACGCCGGTTTACCCTTTGCTTTCCTGGTACCCACCTATTCCGCGATCGTCCTAGCACAGTCGCCTGAGAAGGTGCTCTATCACAGCGCTCTCCTGCCCTGGCTTTATTTGACCGGGGGATTAATCGCCGGTCTCGCGGTAGTAATACTGATATCGGTGAGAAAGCAGGACGGTGAGCTCGTAAAAAAGCTCGGTAAATATGTCGCATGGTTGGTGGTACTTGAACTGGCAATGCTTTTGGGTGAAGTAATCGTGCTCTTCAATGGAGGTGCTGGAGAAGTAAAGACAGTTAAAGCCCTTCTAGTTGGACAGTACAGCTTCCTGTTCTGGGTACTTGAAATCATCATAGGAGCTGCTATACCCGCAACTCTTTACTTCATACAGAAAGTACCAAAAATAATACACCATGGTGCTTCAGTATTACTACTCATAGGAATCTTTACAATGCGGTATATCGTAGTAATCGGTGGACAGTTAATATAAAAAAAGGCGTGGACTGCAAGAGCTAGGAGGGTAAAGAAAATGCAAAAACTTACACGACGTGAATTCATAAAACTGGGTGCTGCCAGTGGTGCCGTTCTCGCCGGCTTGGGAGCATCTACTAAGGTATACGCTTTAAATGGCACTTTAAACCTGGTGGAAGGTGGCATGGATTTCTCTCCGGTCACCAAGAAAGAGCGAAAGGCCATACCTTCCGCGTGCTGGCAGTGCGTGGCACGAGATACAATAATTTGCTATGTGGAAGATGGAAGACTGGTCAAGATTGAAGGGAACCCGAAGTCAATCCGCAACCGCGGAAAAATTTGCAGCAAGGGACAGGCAGGAGTAAACCAGGTGTATGATCCTGACCGCATTCTCTATCCAATGGTTCGTACAGGGGGACGCGGAGAGGGGAAATGGAAGAGACTCTCCTGGGACGAGGCATTGGGGCTCTTGATAAATGGTGGCGAGATCGCAGGAGACAAGGTGAAAGGTCTTAAAACTCTACGCGATGAAGGACACCCAGAGAATTTTATGTTTCACTATGGCCGCTTGAAAGCGTCCGACAGCAATATCGTCAAAGACTTCCTTACGCTGTATGGGACAGCGACGATAGGCAACCACACGTCAATCTGTGAAGGAGGCAAATGGGTAGCGCAAGAGCTTATCTGGGGAAAGCATTACGATGTAAACGATGTGGAACACGCTAATGTAATACTCAATTTTGGGTGTAACTTTTTTGAGACCCACACCTCTCATATACAGTTATATCACAGGGCAATCAATGCGGTCTTTGACAGGGGAGCGAAACTCTACACCTTTGATGTTCGCCTATCGAACACTGCGGCGCGATCGACAGAATGGATTCCAGTTAAATCTGGGACAGATATGGCGGTGGGGCTGGCCATGTGCAATGTCATTATGAATAATGAGCTCTATGACCGTGATTTTATTGAAACCTGGACAACCGTTACCGTAGATCAGCTGAAAGAGCACCTCAGAGAGTATACACCGGAATGGGCTGAAAAGATAAGCGGTGTGGCTGCATCAAAAATTCGATCAATAGCTATTGAATTTGCCCGTGCCAAACCAGGCACCTGTGTGTCCTACCGTGGCGTAATTGCCCATTATAACGGGACTGAGGCAGAACGGGTTTTTAAGACGCTCGATGCCATATGCGGGTATATAGATATAAAAGGTGGAACGAATCACGGTGTAGGCGCCAGTTGGAAACGGCCGAAAGCTTCAGGAAGCACGAAAAAATTGAGCATACTCGATGGATTTCCAGGGGATATAGCCTTTCCGGATCATCATGCCAATCACCAGGTTCTAAAAATGATAAAAGACGGGAGGAATGGGCGGCCTGAAATATACATGATTCACTGCTACAATCCCGTCTATGTTAACGGTGAATGTAAGGAGAATATTGATATTCTAACGGATGGAAAACTGGTACCTTTTCTCGTCTCGGCAGATGCATTCATGAGCGAGTCGACTGCGCTGGCCGATCTTATCCTTCCTGATGTCACCTATCTTGAGAGGAGATCTTGGGATGATATGTTTTGCTACGATATGATACCTGAGTTCTATATCCGTCAGCCGGTGGTGAAGCCTTTAGGAGAAACTCGTCAGTTTCAGGACGTCTGTATCGATATTGCCAAACGGCTGGGCCTCAAAATGCCCTATAGCTCGACATTGGATTATGTCAAACAGTCCTGCGAGCAAAGCGGTCTAAGCTTTGATAATATACACAAGGACGGAGTGTGGCATGATCCTTCGGCAAAGCCTAAATTCAAATCGTATGCGAAAGAGTTGAAGCCGGGAGATTATACTGGGAATGATATAGTATTTGACAATAAAACGGGCGTCCATTGGAACTGGAAGAAATCGAGCGCGAAAACAAAGGAAGAAGCTCTGTCAAAAGGGTACACTGATACGAAGAATGCCTACAAGGGGTATGTTGGCCAGAGGATTGGCGATAGGGTTTACGCGGGATTCAAGCCGGACAAGGTCAACAAATCCGGCAAGTTTGAGATTTACTCGGAGCTTCTCAAGAAAAAAGGATTCAATCCCATGCCGACATGGATGCCGGTGCCCGAATATGAGAAAATGAAAAAAAATGAGCTGGTTCTCTCTTCTTATAAAGTAAACGTTCAAACCCATTCACGAACACAAAACTGCAAGTGGTTATCGGAGATCTATCATGATAATCCGGCGCTGATAAATCCGCTGACTGCCGCCGAATTAGGAATAGGCGATGGTGACAGCATCAAAGTCAAATCACGGATCGCCGAAATCGTTACGAAGGCCAAGCTTACTGAAGGGGTCATACCTGGTCTAATAGGGATTTCATTTCACTGCGGTCACTGGGAGTACGGTCGTTATGCCTCAGATAAAAAATCATCAGAATTTGCCGAGGGTAACAAATTCGATTCAGATCTCAAATTTAAGTGGTGGAAGGAAAATGGGGAACATCCGAATTGGCTTATACCGAATAGCCCTGACCCCATCGGCGGGCAGTGGCGAATGAACGACACAGTTGTCACCGTCGAGAAAGCATAAAGAATAACCATTATGATTTACGGGCAAGTCGCTGATTGTGCTGAAAAGAGAGGTAATGTCTATGGTGTGCTCTCCCTTGTTTATTTGCACGAACCGGCTGAGGAATTTATTAATATTTTAACGGGACGGGATATCGAACAGGCACTGAACGAGGTGGGGATAGATCTGGATTTACAGATAAATGGTGAGAGCAGTGATAAACTGCTGGATGATTTGGCAGTTGAATATACTCGCCTATTTCTGGGTCCGGGTAAACATATCTCTCCGTACGAGTCCGTATGGCACAAAGATTACGGTATGCTCTGGGGTAAAACAACAAGTGAAGTAAAAGCTTTTATCGAATCCTTGGGTTTGAAATATAGCACCGGTTGGTCAGGGTTGCCTGATCATATCGGTGTGGAATTAGAGCTTTTGCAAAAGTTAACCGGACGAGAAAAAGAAGCATGGGAACACAAAGAAGAAAAGACGGCATATCAATGCGTAGAAATCGAAAAAAGGTTCATTGACGAGCATATAATTCAGTGGATACCGGAGTTTTGCCAAAAAGTAATCGAAGAATCTTCTTTTAATTTCTACAGACAAATGGCTTTGTTAACACAGCAATTTATTGATTTCGACAGAGAACAGATAAATCATCTACTTACAAATAAAAATAGAACGTTATGAACGAAGTTTCCGAGGACATTTATTTGGAATGTCATACGCTTGAGATTAAATTTACCTTTTAGCCTTTTTACCTTTCTGCCTCTTGGATGGCTGGAGGTAGAAGAGTAGAGCGAAGCGATGCACGGTTTGGTGCTCCGTCAGACACATGGAAATGCGGGGCGAGCCGGCCGTGGAGTGAGGCGTCCGGCTGCGGAGCGTCGCATTCTACACCGGGTTGGGCAATACGCCTCAGCGGTGTTCGGCAGGCTCGGAGGCGGGAGAATGGGGCCGGATGATGCTCCTCACCAAGAACAGGAATAAGGTTTTGATTATTTTGAGCGCCAGCGCCGCATTCACCGTGTCGTAAAAGATCTGCTTGAAGGATTTGTGGGCGGACACGCAGTCGAAGAGAGCCTCTGCCATCGAGACGTCGTCTTTGGCCAGTTCGATAATGGGATCCAGAAATCGCATCCGTGAGCTTCTGATGGCGAGCCATCGCAGCATTTTGCCGTAAGGAAGGTCCTCCAGCACCTCCCTGCACTCCCTGACGTAGCCCGCTTGAAAAGACTGGCGCGAAACACCCCGGGTCATAATAGTCTTTGCGGCTCTCATCGCAGAAATGATGCCCATGTTGACGCCCTTGCCCTTGAAGGGCCGCAAGATCCCAGCCGCATCTCCGACCACGACGTACCTGTCGCCGAAGAAACCCCTGCTGACCTGGAGTGGAAATCGGCCTTTGAAGTATGCCAGCTCACTGTTTTCCGAATCGAATCCGGGGGGCAGAATTAGTCTGACCGGCGGATAGCGCAGAAACTGGTTCATCGATTCGGCATTGATTTCCGCGCCGGCAATGTTTACCGTAAGGTGATTCATCTTAGGGGTTACGGCGCCGAATTCGATCTTGCCGATCGACGGCAGGAACGCGTGAATGGCGCTGCCGAAGCGAGACATGAAGGCCTGCCCGGGATGAATTTTGATAACGATGGAGCTCAGGAAACGCGGCTGCCTGTACGGCGTCTGCCGTTCGAATATTCTGGCGGTGCCGTCATCCATGCCGAAGGCGCCGACAACAACATCGGCCCGGCTGTTGTCGCTCTCGCTGTAGACCATAAAACCGTTGCGGTTGGGCTCTATGTCGGTTACCCGGCTGTTAACGACTTCCACGCCTTTCGCTGCGGCCTGCCTTAAAAGAAACTCATCGAAATTGATCCGACGCACGGCAAACGTGGGGTCTCCGTCTTTCTCCAGGACAATATCCGTGTTGTCTGAATGCAGCACGTAACCGGTAATGTCTCTCTGTACCAGGTCCCAGGGAAACGAAATGCCCAGCCCTGATTCGAGAATGTCCACTATGGGAGGGGACAGCACCCCGGCGCATTGATTGTAATGCGTGCTGTCTGCGAATACCTTGCCTTCGTAGAGAACGACTCTCAGGTCTTTTCCCAGCGCGCGGGCGTAATTTTTCAGGGCTATCGCGCAGCCGGCGCCGCCGGGGCCCCCTCCCACAATAACGACGACGGCATCGTGAGGCAGAGGTCCTAGATCGCTCTTGGCGTGCCTTATCATTTCGACAGGTCCTTTTTCAGGCTCTCGTTCCTTCTTGCGGCCAGAGCCGATAGGTTGGCGATCAGGCTGCCCGAGATGATTCTGAATGTCATCGCCGTCAGCTGCCATTGCAGGGCCGGGTTCGTGAAATCCAGGAATATGGATCTATAGGGAATGTTGCCCGTGTACATGTTCCAGAGTGTATCCCGCATTTTGCTCGGCGTTCCCGCCTTTAGCTCCTTGTGGATGATCTCGAACATGACCTTCGACAGAAGGGGGCTGCCGGCTACCAGGTCGTTGATCCTGAACATGATTTTGCCGTAGAAATTGTCGTTGATGATGATCTTTTTGATGCGCCTGTAGTAGCTTTTTTCGAAATCAGATTCGGAGATGCCGCTGTGGAACGCCGTGTCTGCCGCAGCGTTTGCGGTTACGAAGGCCGACTCTATGCCGTTCTTATAGTATCGTGAACAGCTGGCATCCCCGATTATCACGAGTCGATCGGTGAAGGGCCTTAGCGCCGGCGTCGTGGCTACCAGGGGAGAGCAGCTGCACACATTATCCGCCCAGCGCCAATCCTCGGGCAGTTTTTTTTGGAGCGCCAGAGAATGCAAAAAGCTCTGCAGGTCCTTGCTGCCCACATCCCTCTCTGCGATCAGATTCACGGTGATGTAGTCTTTTTTGGGTATGATGCAGGCCACCGATAACCCTCTGGCGGTGCCCCAATTGTAGATATGGATGTAGCTGCCGAATTTTTCTCGTATAAATCGGCTTCCCAAACGGATCTCCACGTTCCAGGCGCGAACCGTGCCCGGCGGCCTGTACCCGAAGCCCAGAGCCTGCATTTCCGACATCATGCCCCTGCTCAGCCCAAAGGCCCCTACTACCAGGTCCGCCTCGTATACGAGCTCCTCTTTGTCGACGGCGTAAAATATTTTCAGCGGTGTTCCAGGATCTTCGGAGAGCTCGACTCTTTTTACAAGTCTTCGAATAACGCGCGATCCCTTGCTCCGCGCGTGCTTCAGCAGATAGTCATCGAAGCTTACGTTTCCCCACTCATTCGACAGCCTGGGGCCATTGCCCCGAAAAACGGTGGTGATCCGCTTTCTTTTCAAGGGATGCCTCAAGAGAACGCTTCCGGTCTTCCCGTTGAGGCTGTAACCCTCTATTTTCTGTTGAACTTTTTCGTCGGGCAGCACGATCCCCCGCGCCCTCAGGCGCATCTCGAGGGTTTCAGATATAACCCCGGCGCAGAGGTTGCATCCTCCGATCCCTTTTTGAGTGAAATCTTTGCCGTCGAACAATGCAATAGAAACTTCTATGCCTTTGCTCGATGCTATCTCTGCAGCCACGTCGGCAAAAAACGTGCCGGCCGGGCCTGCACCGATGATCGCGATTTTCGAGCCGTTCCTAAGGGTTAGGGCCTTTGTTTTTCTTCTCATGGGCTCGCTTGGCGGCCAGTGCCGGAGTCAGAACCACCTGATTGTCAAGCAGATTTCCGGCGGGGGAGCAATCCGGCTCTTTCGCACACGATCGGCACGGCGGATTCCCACATGACCGGCATCAGGTGAATTCCACGAACGCCGGGGATTTTTCTTACCCCCGCGATCAGCTCGAGGGCGATCTCGATCCCCTGCTCTTTGGGATCTTTCGCATTCCGCATGCGCGCGATCAACTCGTCAGGGATCATCATCCCGGCAACGTCGTTTTTCATGTATTCCAGTGCCCTGGCGCTGCGCACCGGGATAATGCCGGCCAGGATCGCCGTCTCCTTGTCCAGCCCCTCGTCCGCAACCGCGCGCATGTATTCTTCGAACCTGGCTATCTCGAAGACCGCCTGGGTTTGAATGAATTGGGCGCCGGCCTCGACTTTCTTGGCCAAACGAATCACCCTGAAATCGAACGGGTCGGCAAAAGGATTGGCCGCCGCGCCGATAAACATCTGGGGAGGGGTCTTGATCTCGTCACCGCAGGCGAACCTGCTCTCATCTCGCATGTCCCTTATGATGGACAATAGCTGAATGGAATCCACGTCGTAGACGTTCTTTGCCCCCGGGTGGTTGCCGAATTTCTGGTGATCCCCGGAAAGGCAGAGAATGTTCGCGATGCCCAGAGCGGCCGCGCCGAGAACGTCGCTCTGCATGGCGATCCGGTTCCTGTCCCGGCAGGTCATTTGCATGACCGGCTCGAGCCCTTCCTCTATGAGGATGACAGCCGCAGCGATGGAGGACATGCGCACGATGGCGGTTTGATTGTCCGTTATGTTTACGGCGTCGACGAAGCCCCTGAAGTGCCTCGTCTTCTTGCGGATTACGTCGCCGTTGGCGCTCTGAGGGGGCCCCATCTCGGAGGTGACGACGAATTCACCCTGCGCGAGCAGACCCTGGAGCGTGCCGTTGGTAATCATTTTCGGGCCTCCTCCCTTATCACGGTCCTCGGCCCGCCGTGCCGGTCCGTGGACCAGTCCCGCACGGGTATCATCTTCCTCAAGTTGGCCTGTTGTCCGAGACTTTTCAATCGATCGATGACTGCCTGCCAGGCGCATTCCAGTTCCGGATCGATTTCGCACTTCCCGTCCTGGGAGCCTCCGCAGGGGCCGTTGAAGATGCTTTTCGAACAGCGCGCTATAGGGCAGACACCTCCCGTGATGTCCAGGATACAGTTTCCGCATCCGGCGCAGCGCTCGACCCAGACGCCCGGCTCCTCGGTGGCGCCGAAAAACTTGGTATCGAGGGCGGGGAGAATGAGCTTGTCTTCGAACTGCTCCGCCAGGTGTTGAACCCCCACGCCGCAGGCCATGGACAGGACGCAGTCCGCCGAGTCGATCGCCTCCTTTACCGGCTCGAAAAACTCGACGTCACACTGGCGCTCAATCGTGGCCTCGATGATCTCGTGCTTCGCACTCTCGGCTAGCTCTCTCTCATACAGCCGGATTTGACCGGCCAGAATACCCACCTCTTTTTCACCACCGGCCATGCAGACCGTGACGCAGGTTCCGCAACCCAGCAGTAGAACCTTGCGGTATCCGGTTATGCTCTCGATTATTTTGTCGAAGGGTTTTTGATCCGCAACTATCATGGCCGGCTCCTCTTATCTTCGGTCGCTGGGACAACTATTTTTTCGCGGGGATCGTTATTCCCGCTACTATCCCCGCCGTTTCCCGCTGAAGGGGTCGTTTTGATCTCGTTTATTTTGAGGCGCCCGAGCTGCATGACACGCTCGGTCATGCTGTCGCATATTTCCGCAAAAAGCCTGCCCATGGCGGCGGAGAGATTGAACATCTCGAGTCTCTCGGGACTCACGCCCACATCGGCCAGCAATTTCCTGGTGTAAGCTACTCGCTTGCGCGCGAAGATATTGCCTTCTATGAAGTGGCACTGACCTTCCAGGCAGCCCGCTACGATTACTCCGTCGGCGCCCTTTTCGAAGGCCCGCAACAGATAGAGAGGGTCGATCCTGCCGGTGCACGGGAGCTTGACGATTCGGATGTACGGTGAATGATTGAGCCGCATGGATCCGGCCAGGTCGGCCGCCGAATAGGCACAGTACGTACAGCAAAAAGCGATTATTTTGGGTTTGAATTCTTCAGACATCTGAAGCCTCATCTCGCCAGGGCGTCGCATATGGCCAGCACCTGCCGGTCTTTGTAGTGCTGTATCTCTATAGCTTTGGCCGGGCAGGCGGCGCTGCACACCCCGCAGCCCTGACAGGTTGCAGGGTCGATGTACGCCTTGCCGGCCTCGTTAAAACGGGGCACCTCGAAGGGGCATACCCGCACGCAGGTCAGGCATGCCACGCATCGCTCTTCATCGACCACTGCGATGGCGGCGGCAACTTTCAGGGTGTCTTTGCTCAGGATCGTTGCCGCACGAGCCGCCGCGCCAAAGGCCTGGGCCAGGGTTTCCCGCAACAGTTTTGGGCCGTGGGCCAGACCGGCCATGAACATGCCCTCGTTGATGAAATCCAGAGGGCGCAGCTTCATATGGGCTTCCAACAGAAAGCCGTCCTCGTTGCAGGCCGCCTTGTACTTTTGAAGCAGCCCCTGCGTTGTCTGATCGGGGCGGATGCCTGCGCTCAATACGAGCAGGTCTGCCTCGATCTCTACCGAATCTCCCAGGGTAGTGTCCGTTACCTTGACCCTCAGGCTCCCGTCGGTCTCTTGGACACCCGGTTTGTGTTCGACCTCATAGCGGATGAAAATAACGCCCTTCTCGCGGGCTTTCAGATAGTAGAGCTCGTCCAGGCCGTAGGTTCTGATGTCCCGATAGAGAACGAAGATGCGCACATCAGGATTGACCTCCAGCACGCGCAGGGCGTTTTTGACGGCTTCCTGGCAACAGATGCGGCTGCAGTAATTGTTAGGCTCCTCTCTGGACCCTACGCACTGGATCATGACAAGCTTTTTCAGCTTGGCCAGCGCCTCCGGCTCGATGGCAATCAGATTCTCCAGCTCGAGCTGGGTTACCACCCGATCGCTGTTTCTATAAAGATATTCCTGCGGTTGATACTGCTCGGCGCCGGTGGCAAATATGACGGTGCCGTGTTCTATCGTAATCTCTCCGGACTCATGGCTGATGGTGCTTTCGAACTCTCCCACGTGACCGCTGAAGTCGACGACTCGGCCATAGCGCAGGACTTGGATGTCTCTGTGCTCTTCCACTGCTCTGATGAGATCGCCCAGGAAACGGGAGGTTTCGGTACCGTCCAGGAGCCTGTGCACCTTGCGCAGATTGCCTCCCAGATCACCGGTCTTTTCCACCAAGGTCGCATGGAACCCTTGATTGGCCAGCGCGAGTGCCGCGGTCATGCCGGCGACCCCCCCTCCCAGGATGAGGCCGCTCTTCACAACCCTGTACTCCTGCTCGGTCAGCGGCTCGAGAGTGGCCGCCCTTGCCACCGCCATGGCGACCAGGTCCTTGGATTTTTCCAGGGCCAGCTCCGGGGTGTCGGCATGGACCCAGGAACACTGGTCCCGGATGTTCGCCATCTCGAAGAGGTATCTGTTCAGGCCGGCTTCACGAATGGCTTCCTGGAACAAGGGCTCATGGGTCCTGGGGCTGCAGGACGAGACCACGACGCGGTTGATGCCCTTTTCCCTGATCGTTTCGATCAAATGCTGCCGGCTGTCGGTGGAACAGGTGTACAGGTTCTTTTCGGCATGCACGACGCCCGGCAAACGCTCGCTGAATTGCGTCAGAGATTCGACGTCGATGACTCTTGCTATGTTGGTTCCGCAGTGGCAGACAAACACCCCGACCCGCGGTTCTTCGTTTTCGACTTCCCTCTCTGCAGGATATTCCTTTGCGCTGATAAGCTGTCCGCGGGCATCGGCCATCAACTCCGCGGCCAATCCCGCCGCGCTGCTGGCCTGCATTATGGATTCCGGGATATCTTTCGGAGATTCGATGGCGCCGCAAACGAATACTCCCGGGCGGCTCGTTATTTCCGTCGAAAGGCTTGCAGCGGGGTTTATCGCCTGGACGGCCGAAGGTGCTGGGGAAAACTCTGCCGGGGGATTTATCGACGATGTAGCTGAATAGCCTTCCGATGCCTTCAGCGCCGCGCCTGCCGTCAGGCGCTCTATGGTTTCCGGGAAAGTGTGTCCGGCCCTGTTGGCGCTGAAATTATACCTGTCGGCGGCGATACCGAGTCGGGCAAAGAGCTCTCTCGTCGTCCCGGAAGGCTCGAGCCCGACCGAAAGCACTACCATATGCATTTCCTGTTCCCGGACACCGCCCTTTTCGTCGATATATTCTACCACCAGATTTTTCGACCGGGCCCGTTGCTTTATCGAGGAGACGATGCATTTGACGTAGCGAACCCCGAGATCGTTCTTGGCCCTGTCGCAATACCTGTCGAATCCCTTGCCGTAGGCGCGGATATCGTTGTAGAAGATGGTGGCCTCTATGTCCGTGTTGTGCTCTCTGGTAATAATGGCCTCTTTCGTAGCGTACATGCAGCATATCGAAGAGCAGTATTCGTTGCCGCAGAGCTGATCCCGCGACCCGACGCACTGAATCCAGGCGATGTGCAGGGGCGTCTTCTTATCCGATGGCCGGCGTATCTCGCCGCCAAAAGGGCCTGAGGCGCTCAGCACCCTTTCGTACTCCAATGAAGTAAGAACGTTTGCATATCGTCCGTATCCGAGCTCGGGCTTGGCCCTTGCATCGAAGGGTTGATAACCCGCGGCAATAACCAGGGCACCGACCTCGATCTCTTCGGTCCGGGGCTGCATGTCGTGCATCACCGCCTTCGGCTCGCAGGCATAGAAGCACTGAAGGCATTCGGAGCAGATGCCGCAGTTCAGGCATCGCCCGGACTCCTCTCTGGCCTGCTGCTCACTTATCGTGAGTGACAGCTCCTGGAAGTTGCTTCTCCGGGATTGCCCCACAACGCGCTTTTCTTCAACTCGCTGAGCAGGCTCAGGCACCTTTTCCGGTTTGGGAGCAACTTCTCGGGCATGCTCCCGCCCGGCCTTGAGATCGAGGCCGTGCATGTAGCGGTCGATCGACACCGCGGCCTCGTGGCCGAAGGCCACGGCTTCGACGACCGAGGATTGCGTTTTAACGGCGTCCCCCCCGGCGAAGACGCCCTTGCGGTTCGTTTCCAGCGTGAGGCCATCGATTTTTATTGTTGGGCTTTTGTCCGAAAAATCGAGTCCCAGCTTCTGAACGATTTCTCTGTCCACGGACTGCCCGATGGCGAAGATGACCGTATCGCAGGGTATTATCTCAGAAATATTCTCGCCGAATCGAGGGTGAAACCGCCCAGCATCGTCAAAAACCCGCACGCAGCGCCGGACTCGAAGCCCGCTGATCGTTTGCTCGCCCTCGATCGCGGCTGGGCCCCAGGAGTTTAGTATTTCAACCCCGTCCTCGAGAGCATCCCGGATCTCCAATTCGTGGGCCGGCATCTCTTCTCGCGATTCAAGGCACACCATTTTTACCGTCCGGGCGCCAACGCGAACCGCGGTCATGGCGACATCGATAGCGACGTTGCCGCCGCCGATGACGGTTACGTCGGATCCCATACGAAACGGCTGTTCCGTGTTGACGCACTCCAGAAAATCGAGACCGTTGATCACGCCCGGAAGCGTATCCCCCTCCATTTTGAGCTGACGGCCCTTTTGCAGGCCGATGGCCACGAAGACCGCCTCGTAGCCTTGGCTTTCGAGGTCGTCGATCGTCATGTCTCGGCCTAGAGTTGCGTTCAGCCTGAGCTCCACACCTTCGTCCAGTATTCTCTGAATCTCTTGTTTGACGACGTCTTTGGGGAGCCTGTAGCCCGGAAAACCGGTCCTCAGCATGCCGCCCGGAGCCGGTCCGGCTTCGAAGACGGTAACCTGATAGCCGTCCCTGGCCAGGTCCAGGGCCGCCGAAAGCCCGGCGGGACCCGCCCCGATAACGGCCACCCGGTGCTTTCCGTTCCGTGAGTTTCCGTCGCCCCGTGCGATGGCTGCTTTCCTGTCGGCATCTCTCTGCGCGGCAACAACCTCCTGCAGTTCGTGTGGATGCGAGGCGGCCCAATCGCCGATGAAACGCTTGATAGGCCGGATGGCCACCGGCTGATCGTATTCCCCCCGATAGCACTCCGATTCACAGGGCTGGTGGCAAACCCGCCCGCAAACGGAGAGAAAGGGGTTCCTCCTGTAGTGAAGTGCGGCGGCTTCTGCAAAATGACCTTGAGATGCCAGCGCTATGTACCCCTGGCAGTTGACTCCGGCCGGGCAGGCGTGGACGCATGGCGGTCGCGGATTCTTCTCGATTGCGAAGCCGTTGGGGATTGCCTGGGGGTACTTCTTGTATATGGCTTTTCGCGTAGAAAGCCCCTGTTCGTAGGGATTCGGCATTTCCACGGGACAGACCTCTATACAATCGCCGCAGGCGTTGCACAGCTCGAGGTCCACAAAGCGCGGCGAGCGCAGTATGGTGGCTTTGAAGTTACCCGGTTCGCCGTCCAACGACAGGATGCCGGCCCGGGTGATGATTTCGATGTTGGGGTGCTTGTCGACCTCTATCAACCGCGGAGAAATGGTGCACATGGCGCAGTCATTGGTGGGAAAGGTTTTGTCGAGCTGGGCCATTCTGCCGCCAATAGCGGAAGACTCTTCCACCAGATAAACTTTGAAGCCGGCGTTGGCCAGATCCAGAGCCGCCTGCATGCCTGCGATGCCGGCTCCGGCAACCATGGCGGCCCCGACTTTGCTATTCGTGCTCATATGCCGTTACGCTCCTGGAATTGTGCTAAACCTTCTGTTTCTCATGCTCGGGCATGGTAACGAAGTGGCTGTTGTAGAGTGCCCGCGTTTTTCCCGAGCCAAAGGCTTCAATCATAAGCTCTGAAATGAAAATCACGGGCATGTTCCACTGCTTCCCCGACGATGCAGCCGCCTCCCGTTGGCGGGTATCGAGGTTGGTCTGGCACAGGGGGCAGGCCGTGACGATCGCTTGAGCATCCGCTTCTACCGCAGCCTCGATAATCTTCGAGATCAGTCTTATTACGATGTCCTTGCGGCTTATTGAAAAAGCGGCGCCGCAGCATTCTGTTTTATACGACCATGGGATCGCTGTCACGCCGAGGGCTTCGACAATTGCGTCCATGGCCTGGGGATCTTCGAAATTCGGGTCCCCGATGATCTTGGGAGGCCGCGTCAGGAGGCAGCCGTAGTAACAGACCACTCTCTCGACCGAGGGCGCCGCCACGGTTTTGAGCTTTATCAAGTCTTGCTTGTCGTTGAAGAATTGCAGGAGATTGCGGATCTCGACGTTCTGCTCAAACCGTACCCCCTGAGTCTTCTCGATTTCGTTTTTTAACGCCGGGTCGTTTGCGAGGGCGGCTTCGGCCGCCTTTTGGCGGTTGTAACACGCTGCGCAGGGCACCAGCATGATGCCGCCGGTTTTAGACGCGAGAGCCAGATTGCGGGCTGCCAGGCTGATCGCCAGCCGCGCATCGAGGCTATGAGCGCTCGTGGCGCCGCAGCAGTTCCAGTCGTCGAGCTCTTGCAGGTTGATTTCCAGGAGCCGGAAAACCTCTCGGACCGATTCTCCGTATTCCCTGGCCGTGGATTCCAACGAGCATCCCGGATAGTATGTTACTTTCACTCTACCTGCTCCGTCTCTGCAAACAGCTTCTTTAATTCCTTCCTGCCCTTGATGCGCTTCGGGAAAATCTTTAGTTTTCCCTTGAAAAACATTTTGGCTCCCATTGGCAGGTCGTCCAGCCACTTCCCGGACAGGAGCTTGAACCGGGCAATCATAGAGAGCTCGTGGACTCGACCCGTGCGTTTGATCTCGTCGAGGAAAACTCTGTGGAACAGCTCGATGTTCTTCAGAGAGGTCTGCCCGGCTGAGAATGATGCATGCCGGCAGCTGTCCATTACACCGGCAATATCGATGTCGTTGGGGCAGCGGGAGCTGCAGGTCTGGCAGCCGGCGCACACCCATATCGTCTGAGAGCTCAAAACCGCTGGAAAGTCATCGAGCTGAAGCAGCCTCATTACCTGGTGTGGCAGAAGGTCCATATCGAGGTTGATCGGGCATCCGCAGGAGCATTTTTTGCATTGGTAGCACAGGTTTACCCGGGACAGGGGTGCTTCAGTTAGCATTCCGTCGAAAAGGGCATGCCTATTCTTAACGCTTGATTCCACAAATCGTTCCTTTCGCGTGCAACTCAGATCGAAAGCAATTAACTAGACTTAACTTATCGTAATATATAACTTTATTCAACAGTATTTCTTAGCATCTCAATCATCAAAAGAGGCTGGATCGATGCAGTTTTGAACCATGCTTCAGGGATATGCAGCGAGGTGCCGTTGGCTGCCGCATTGAGTCTGTGTCGGTCAAATCAGATCCCCTGCCGCCCTGCCTCCATGCACAGTGCGGGCGTGTTAATGGCTTTGCTGAGCTGCACTTGACTGGAGCAGTGCTGTCAGCAATGGAGGTGTCATGCTCGAGGTTTAGTGCGCAGCAGCAGATTGCTCGAGCAGCTTCCTGACAGTGGCGACCAGTTCTTTCCGGGTCACGGGCTTGGACAAATACTCGTCCCATTCGGTTTCGAAAGCGCCGTGAGGCGCATAGAGTGTCTTGGGCCCCTTGACGCATGTCAGATAAACAATCGGTATGTTGCCTGTCACCGGACTGGATTTGAGCTTATCGCACGTGTCCCAGCCGTCCTGTTCGGGCATCACGACATCCAGGACGATTAAGTCGGGGCGTTCCGTACTGGCTTTCTCTACCCCCTCTACTCCATCCATCGCGGTTATGACATCGAAGCCGTCAGCCGTCAAAACGAGCTTTGCGAATTCGATACATTCCTGGTCGTCGTCAATTACGAGAATTCTCTTTTTTTCATTCATGTCTTCACACCTCCCCGTACCCTTGCATAGCTGGGCAAGGGACACGGCCCGGCTCGAGCAGGCTGATATTCGATAATTCTATGACCGGGCACTTATATGCGCAAGGATATATTGGCTCTTTTCAGTATAAGTTTATTATGCTAAAGTATAAATTGGATTGAATTCCCAGCACGGATCCGGCCGGGGTGCCGGGAGCTCTAAATAGCGTTTCGCACAGCAGCAGTTCTCAATTTGGCTCCGCCAAATTGAGAACTGCTCTTCGCACAGTTACGGAGGTTGACAAGTGGGAAATATCCGGAACCAGACGCGCAGGAAATCGAAGGCTGCGCTGCCGACGGTGTTCGACACATCCGACATGGCACATGGCATAGGCGGCGACGAGGCGCAAAACTACAATTTCATAAAACAGGCGTTTGAAGCGCTGCCCTATCCGTTTTACGTCGTCGACACTCTCAATTTCACGATCAAGATGGCCAATGCGGCAACGAGGGCTTTTGGCGCCATTGGTGCGGAGACAACCTGCTATTCACTGACCCACAATCGCAAAGACCCCTGCCGTGGGCCGGAGCATATCTGCCCGCTCGAGGAGGTGAAGAGATCCAAGAAACCCGTCATAACCGAACACACTCATTACGATGCCGCCGGCAACGCCAGAAACCATGAAGTTCACTGTTATCCCATCTTCGACGGCGAACGTAATGTTCCCTATATGATCGAGTTTTCCCTGGACATTACGGAAAGGAAACGAACCGAACACGCTCTGCAAGAGAGCAAAAAAAAATACCGCTACCTCGCTCAAACCTCGCTGGAAGGAATTATGCTGCACGAAGACGGTCTCATCCTCGAGGCCAACAAAGCGCTGGAAGGTATTTCGGGATTTGCCGCGGAAGAGCTGCTTGGAAAGCAACTCTTCGACATAGTGAGCCCCGACTACGTCGAAATTGTCAGGGCCAAGATGATGTCAAGCTGCGAAAAGCCTTATGAAGCTGAACTGACAAGAAAAGACGGCAGCCGGGTTGAGGTGGAAATTCAGGCCAAATCATTCTCATATCAGGGAAAGAAAGCCCGGATAATGGCCATCAGGGACATTACGGATAGAAGAAGGAGAGAATCTGATCTCAACGAGCAGAGAGAGATGCTTCTGAAGATATTCGAGCAAGCGCCCATAGCAATCGCGGTTCTTCGAGAGGATGGAAGCTTTTTCTTTTGGAATACGGCGCTCGAGCGAATCACGGGGTATTTCAGGAAAGAGCTTCGCCGATTTTCTTTTGAAAATCTCATATCGCGCGATGAAGTGGACAGTTTTCGTGACAAATTTATCAGGTTGATAAACAGGAACTGGAGGAATTACAGGTTTCAAACCAAAATCATCCAAAAAAACGGCAAAATTCTCTCCACAGAAATTTTCTCCTACCGCATATTCGATCGAATCAAAAACACACCTCTCTATGTCTGTTTTCTTCAGGACTTGACCGAGAGAAAAGAGAGCGAATTGAAGCAGAGATCCCTGATTGCACAAATGAGGCATCTATATTCAGAGTTGGACGAATTTTCCGAAATCGTGAACGAGACGAAAAAAGAAGAGCATGATGCAGGCGCGCATGATTTCGGACTGTCAAAAACGGATGATGCCATTATCGGTTTTATCATGCAGGGCTATCGGAACAGGGAAATCGCCGATGAGCTCAACCTTGCCGAGATTACGATCAAGAAACGCGTCTCGAATATTTACAGGAAGCTGGGCGTAACGCGCAGGCTCGAATTAATCGAGCACTGCAGAAGCCTGTCGAACGCCTAAAAAATCTTTGCGCCTCATCAGGCGTCGATCGGCGGGTTCAGGGGCGAAGGATCCGAGGGCCCTCCGCGCTGACGAATAGCAGTAAGGTATTGAATATTTCTCGAGCAATCGCTAAGGTAGCAGCTTGCCGGCTATCCGGCAGTAATACGGGCAGATCAGCAGAGGGGGAGTTGTAACAGATGAAACGAGCGCTTCTTTATTTGAGCTATGCTTTGATAGCAGCTCTGGTTTTTGGCGGTTCTTTCTTTATAGTGGGCCGCGTGCACGCCGAGTCGCCGGTTCTACCGGGCATAAATGCGGACGATGCACACCCCAAGGGGTGTGTTGACTGTCATCGCGCCGAAGGCGGTAACGACTACCGGATCAATGTGTTTCTGGCAAAGGTGAAAGACCACCCGGACGTCAATCCGTTTACCAAGAACGTGCCCGACGATTGCGCGATGTGTCACAAGCAAGGCGCCCCGACCGGCGCGCTCAGTCTGATTATCCACAAGTCTCACTACGCGAACCCAGGTGAGAATCACTTTGTATCCGGGTATCAGGGTTCCTGTCTCGAGTGCCACGAGTTGGACATTGACTCGGGTGCCATGAGTGTCAAGAGCGGCGCCAAGAACTGGTAGAAGTACATCCTGGTAAGCATGAAAACCCAGCTCGTTACCTTTCGGGGAGACAAGATCGCGGTGCAATGCTAAGGATTAATTTCGTGCTTCTGCTGGCCGCGGCAGTGGGTGTTCTGAGCTGTGGATCCAAAGACAGCGGTGAAATATCCCATTCAATCGGTGGCAGGTATCCGGATATTGACACCGCCTACATGCTGTCAGAACGCGATGCCCGGTACCTGGGCGTTGCGGCTGACAGGGAACTGAGCATTAGCGCGGTTGCCGGGGAACTTCTCATTATAGAAGTTCTAAACGTGTATTGCAGCAACTGCCGCAAGCAGGCCCCTATTATGGCCGAGCTCTACCATGCGATCCAAAGTCGGCCGGACCTCGAGAGCAGGATCAAGATACTGGCGATTGCCTCCGGGAATCAAGAGTGGGAAATAGATTTTTTTAAAAAGCTCTTTGATGTTCCCTACCCCATGGTGCCGGACGCTGAGCTTGCCATTTCGACCAGGCTAGGCATCACCAAGACGCCCATTCACTTTGCTCTGAAAAAATCCGAAGGCCATTGGATCGTGGCTACGGATCAACAGAGCTCGATAGACAGCTCCCACGCTTATATTAAAGAGCTCGCCGGCCTGTTGAACCAAGAGGCAGCGGCGGAGCCTCGGGTGGAAAGGGAAGGGGCCACTCGATCCGTCAAACCTCCGGACGAGCTCATCTCCGAAGAGCATCTTCTAGAGCTGATAATGAAAGGGTTGCGCACGGATGGTTGGCAGGTGCGAAATGTCGAAGAAGTCGAGCTCGACAACAGAGAAATTGTCTACGCCGCAAAACTCGATAACGGCAACGCCTCAAAAAACCTTTTTGCGAAAGTGGTGTTCAGAGAAACCATTTGCGATACCTGCGAAGATGTTCATTTTATATACGTCTTCGATGAGCAAGGAAGAATTACCGCCCTTGTCCCGATCCTTCTGGGGAAAGACGATAACGAACCATGGGATCAGAGTGATCTCGAGTTCACCCAGAGACGTATTTTGGGGAAGTATATCGGCGGATCTTTTGAATTCGATGCCAGGGTAGATGCTGTCAGTACCGCCACAGTAACCTCCTACTTGATATTCGACAGTCTGGACCGTGCCATCTCCGTTTATCAGGAGCTCAAGGAAAAAGGTTATATACATTAAAGCTGCCGGGGGGCAAAAGAACCACTGCCGGCGCACCATTGACTCTGGTAAAGCTAATCATATAGTATCATTCAAGGCTTTCTATGATGGGTACAGAGGAAAAGGGCCACAAAGAGCCCGGCAGCGCGGAAATTGAATTCGTCTCTCATCAGCTCAAGTCCCCGATTGACGCTATCCAAACTCTGTTGGACACCATATCCAAGGGCTACACCGGCGAGGCAAACCGGCAGACCCTGCACGTTGTTGACAGAGCAGTAAAAAGAGCAGCCGAGGCAAAGAGCATTATCTCCGATCTGCTAAATTACGGTTTGTATTCTGAAAACCAGGCCGGCAGCAGAGAAGAGCTCGATTTGGCAGAGTTATTCGATTCCATTGTCTCCGGGTATGCTGCAATCGCTTCTGAAAAAGGCATTTCTCTTCATTGCGAGCGACCTTCCGGGAAAAGGATCTTTGTATCCGGCGACAGCTCGGGGCTCTATCATGCAATCAGAAACTTAATCGAGAATGCCATACAGTACACTGCTCCTGATGGCACTATCACTGTCAGGCTCGATTTTTCGGAAGAAACGAAAACCTGCCAGATGCAGATATCGGATACCGGCTATGGCATCGTCGAGCAAGAGCTGGAGCACATATTTGACCCTTTCTATCGTTCCCTCAAGCACAAGGCCAATATTCCCGGAACCGGTTTGGGTCTTGCGATTTCCAGAAAAGTCATTTCGAGTCATCAAGGCTCCATCAAGGTAGCATCAGAGGAAGGCAAGGGCACGACGTTCACAGTTGAATTGCCCTTTAGCAGAATTTCTGAAAACAAGCAGGGGGCGGCAGGCAGAAGAAAGATTGTGATAATCGGCGGGGCTACGGCAGGCCCTAAAACGGCAGCTCGGCTCAGGCGGCTGGATGAAAGCCTCGATATCACGAGTGTAGAAAAAAGCGAGTTCTTGTCGTATTCGGGGTGCGGGCTTCCCTACTATATCAGCGGAAAAGTAAGCTCGGTGAAGTCACTGATGTCAACCGCTGACAATACTATTCGAGATGTTAATTTTTTCGAGTCGATTAAAAATATAAAAGCACTGAACAACACCACTGCTCTGGAAATTGACAGAGACAAAAAGGCCGTGAAAATCAAGGATCTCAAAAAAGGGCAAACTTCATATCTGCCCTATGACACCCTGGTCCTCGCTGCCGGCGCCAACCCCTACATTCCGGAGATAGAGGGAATCCGGCAGGACGGTATTAACACACTGCACAGTATTGAAGATGCCGATGCAATCAAGAAAGAGCTCTCACAGAAGAATGCCAGCGACATATACATCATCGGCGGGGGCTTGATAGGCGTTAGCACAGCTGAATCTCTGATGGATGCCGGCTCTCGTGTGGCGATCCTCGAGAAGGAGCCCTATATCCTGCTCAACTATGTGGATGAAGATATCGCCCTCAAGATTCAGAACAAAATGAATAAGCTGGGCATCAAGATAATAACCAACACTGTAGTCACAGAAGTCAGGAAGAGCGAGGACCATTTTACCATAAGTACCAACGGGGCTTCATATACCGCGGATATGATCGTTCTTTCAGCCGGAGTGACACCCAATTCGGCTCTTGCGAAAAACGCAGGACTCGAGCTGGGCGATTCCGGAGGCATCAAGGTCAATGAGCACCTGCAGACTTCCGATGAGAGCATATACGCCATAGGCGACTGTGTAGAAAGCATAAACAGAATTACGAAAGAGTACGAATATTGGCCCCTTGGCTCCATAGCTACTAAAATGGGAAGGATTGCGGCCGACAACATCTGCGGCAGAAAATCTGTATTCCGTGGGTCAGTGGGCACTGCGATGTTCAAAATCTTCGATATGAAAGTGGCCCGCACCGGGATGACTCTTAAAACGGCCCTCGGCACCGGGTACGATGTCGAGACCTCCGTCGTTTGCGGTCAGGACAGGGTTAATTATGGCCAGAATGCCCACTATGTCACCCTGAAGGTCCTGGCTGATAAGAGCTCAAAAGTCTTGCTGGGAGCGCAGGGCTATGGGAAGGGTGACGTACCGTCGAAGATCGAGATTCTTTCCTGCGCCATCGTTCAGTCTATGACCCTCGACGAAGTATTTGGCTTTGACCTTGGTTATTCTCCCGCGTTCAACAGGCCGATCGATATCGCGCAGACAGCATGCCTCGTGCTGGAGAATAAAATCGACAACCTGCTCAAGACGATTACACTGGAAGAGTTTGACAGACAGAAAGAAAACGCCGCCGTCATCGATGTCCGCCCGCTCTCTGAATACGCCGCGGATTCGATCCCGGGCAGCATAAATATACCACTCGAGAAAATCAGGTTCGAGGAAATCCCC